>Ga0316202_10000602_pt1 | contig 36597 bp, 23 predicted proteins | sample 3monrhotite_MG_FD_204934 | JGI IMG/M metagenome (GOLD analysis project Ga0316202, IMG submission 204934) | Microbial mat bacterial communities from mineral coupon in-situ incubated in ocean water Damariscotta River, Maine, United States -... | ecosystem: Environmental > Aquatic > Marine >...
GGCCCAAAGGGTCCAGGCCACGAGCGAGAAGATCGTGACCAAGCCCACGCAGGCCGCCTGCATGTGAACGCTCCCGTTGAAGGTCAAGACTCCGTCCCGGACCGCCGCTGGAATCGTGAGCAGGTTCTGGAGGCCGTTCGCCTGGGGCTTGTTGTCCAGCATCACGTGGAACTGCGAGGCGAAGATCAGGACCCCGATCCCCGCGAGCATTCCTTGAATCACCGCCGGCGAGACCGCGCGAAACCAGTTGCCGAGCTTGAGCACGCCCGCCAAGAGCTGGACGGCGCCTGCGGCCAGGACGATCACGCCCAGGGCCTTGAGGCCGTGGGTGTTGACGACCTCCCACACGATCACAGCCAGGCCCGCGGCCGGACCGCTGACCTGCAGGGGGCAGCCCGCGAAGACTCCCACCACCAAGCCGCCGACGATCCCCGTCACCAGGCCGAGGGCAGGAGGCACGCCAGAGGCTATGGCGACGCCCATGCAGAGCGGGAGAGCCACGAGGAACACGACGACCGAGGCCAGGAGGTCACGTCCCAGCGCGCCTCCCTTGGGGCTGGCATCGTCGGCGGCGAGGGGAGTGTCTTTGGCGCTCATGGTCCGGCCTCCAGGGGCGGTCGGTCTCGCCTGGGATGAACTCCCAGCCATAGACCCTACTTCTAGCTGGGGCAGGTCGCTCGATCCTGCCGAAACGTTCGCTCCTTTCATTCGAAAAATACGAATGTAAGATCGAGGCCCAGCGGGAGCGGCGTTCATGAACTGGCTTAACTACCACCACCTCCTCTATTTCTGGGCTACGGCCAAGCATGGGAGCATTACCAAGGCCTGCGAGGTCTTGCACCTGACGCCTCAGACCGTCTCTGCCCAGATTCGGACCCTGGAGAAGGTCGTCGGTGAGGATCTCTTCCGGCGCGTGGGACGTCGCCTCGAGCTGACGGACACCGGGCGGATGGTCTATCGCTACGCAGACGAGATCTTCAGCCTCGGTCAGGAGCTAAGCGAGGCGCTGCGAGGTCACCCCACCACGCGCAGCGTGAACCTCCACGTCGGCATGGTGGACTCCCTCCCCAAGCTCATCGCTCACCACGTCCTCGAGCCGGTGCTCGAGCTCGAGCAGCCAGTCAAGATCACGTACCACGTCGGCAAGCCCGACAAGCTCCTGGCGCTGCTCTTGACTCATGAGCTCGACGTCGTGATCAGCGACGCGCCCGTGCCCGCGGGAATGAGGATCCGGGCCTACAACCACCTCCTCGGTCAGTGCACAGCGACCTTGCTCGGCTCGGCGAACCTCGCCAAGAAGTGCCGCAAGAACTTCCCCGCGTCCCTCAACGACGTCCCCTTCCTGATCCCGACGCCCGACTCAGCTCTTCACCACGGGCTGCACCGCTGGTTTCGCCACAACGACGTTCACCCAGAGATCTTGGGCGAGTTCGCCGATAGCGCAGTCGTCAAGGTCTTCGGCCAGAAGGGCGCAGGCGTGTTCGCGGTCCCGACCGTCGTCGAGGCCGAGGTCCGCCGGCAATACCGCGTCCAGAAGATCGCGGAGCTCGACGACGTGGTCGAGAGCTTCTACGCCCTCTCGGTCGAGCGAAAGGTCCGCCACCCAGCCGTGGTCGCGATCTACGAGGCTGCGCGCGAGGGGATCTTCGCGACGAGCTAGGCTGCTGGACGCTGAAAAACTCCAGGGTGCGGCTCGGGCCAGGCAAGAGACTCCCGAACCAGCGCCAAGGCCGCCTCGTGAACGTCATCCCGAAACGTGTCTTGCACCGACAAGATTCCGCCGGGCTGGAGGGCTCCCTGGAGATGCTCCAGAGATCTCCTCAAGTCTGGTTCCCCGCTGATCGCGCCGCCGAGGAGGCCGTGGCAGCAGACGAGGTGGAACGCCCCCTCCGGCGCACCTCGGCGCAGGTCCCCCCGCGCGAAGCGGACCCTGAGGGCCGGGGACCTAGCAGAGAGGGCCGCTGCAAACTCTTGGAGAACGCGGCTGCGCTCTGGATCGTGAGGGAAGGCCCGACGCTCGGCCATCAGGAGCTCCAGGGGCCAGGGGCTAGTCCCCAAGACCTCGGCCTCGGGGCTCACGACGCTCAGAGCGCTCGCGAGGGCCCAGGTGCCCTCTCCCGCCGCGCAGCCGGCGTCCCACGCTCGCGCCGGGCGCCCAGCGGTCCGGACCAGGGCTGTCGCCGCCGCGAGGGCCTCGGGGTGTCGCGTCAGGCCGCGCCCGAGCCGCGGAGCTGCGAAGAGCTCGAAGAGGAGTGCCTGGGCAGAGTCCCGGAATGACAAGCGGCCCAAGAGTTCGGAGGGAAGGCGTCGTTCGCCGAGTGAATGGAGCTGGGCTCGAGCGTCGAGCCAAGAGCGAGCCCGTCCCAGGCTGCTGGTCGCGAGGTCCACCTCGAGGGCCTCGAGGGCTGGCCCGAACCACTCTCCGATCACGTAGCCGACCTCGTCGCGGAGGAGGTCTAGCGGGAGCCAGCGCTCTGTGAGCGCGTGAGGAGCGGGCGGACGCGCCGTAGGCAGAGCCCCCCAGCGGAGCCCAGCCGGCGCATGGCGCAGGAAGGCTCGCTCCAGCCCTTCCCAGTAGGCCACGCGGGCCGCGAGGACGTCTGGAGCAGGCCCCTCGCCCGGCAGGATCCAGGGTTCTTCGTCCGACGGGGACTTCATGAGCGAGTGAAGCGGTCCGCGAGGGCGTAGCGGGCGATGGTCCCCAGGATCGTGGTCCCAGCCCGGTAACTCCCCAGCAAGGTGCCCGTGATCTTGGAGGTCCCGATCCGCTCCCGATAGCGGACAGGGACCTCTCGATGGCGCAGGTCGCGCTGAGCCGCCTTGACTTGGAGCTCGACGGTCCAGCCGAAGGCGCGGTCCTCCATGCCGACGGCCTCGAGGGCCGCCCAGCTCACGGCCCGGAAAGGCCCGAGGTCGGTGTAGTCGGCTCCGAAGAGGTGACGGATCAGGAAGGTCGCGAGCCAGTTCCCAAAGCGCGCTTGAGGGAGGAGGGCCCGCCGCGAGGCGGGCAGGAGGGTCCGTGAGCCGATCACGAGGTCGACCTCCCCCCGCAGGACGGGACCGATCACGCTCGGCATGTCTTCGGGGTAGTCCGAGAAGTCGGCGTCGAGGAAGCACACCACGTCGGGGGGGCCGCCAGGCAAGTTGCGAGCAGCCGCGAGGGCTGCCAGGCAGGCCGCGCCGTAGCCGCGGCTCGGCTCGTGGATCACGATCGCGCCGTGCTCGCGAGCGACCTCGCAGGTCCCGTCGGTGGAGCCGTTGTCGCCCACGATCACCGCCACCGGAGCGGGATCGGTTTGGGCAGCCGCGACGCCCGCCAAGACCCGCCCCAGCGAGGCCTCCTCATTGAGGGCCGGGATCACCACGACCAGCCGGGGAGGGGTCGAGCAGGCCTGGGGGTCGGGGATCACGAAGCGGACTCGAGCGCCCTCTGAGCTACGAGACGAGCTCGTGGATCTTGAGCAGGGTCTCGAGGAGAGGCGGCAGCTCTTCGAGCTGGAGCATGTTCTCGGCGTCCGAGGGAGAGCTGGAGGGGTCCTCGTGAACCTCGGCGAAGATCCCGTCTACGCCCGCAGCCACGGCAGCCCGCGCGACGTGAGGAATGAACTCCTTCATGCCGCCAGTGGTCTCACCCTTGCCGCCGGGGAGCTGGAGCGAGTGGGTCGCGTCGTGAACGACTGGGACGCCGAACTTGCGGAGGATCGGATAGGAGCGCGGATCGGTCACGAGGTTGTTGTAGCCAAAGGACGTTCCGCGCTCGGTGATCATGATCCTCTCGGCGCCGGCCTGGCGGGCCTTCTCAATGGGGTGCTTGGCGTCCCAGGGCGCGAGGAACTGACCCTTCTTTATGTTCACGACCTTGCCCGTCTCGGCCGCGGCCACGATCAGGTCGGTCTGGCGGCAGAGGAAGGCCGGGATCTGAAGAATGTCGGCGACTTCGGCTGCGGCTGCGCACTGCTGAGGGAGGTGGACGTCGGTCACGATCGGAACGCCGACCTCGTCCTTGACCGCCTGCAGGATCGCGAGGCCCTCGTCCATGCCCGGGCCGCGGTGCCCGCGAATCGAGCTCCGATTGGCCTTGTCGAAGGAGGCCTTGAACACGTAGGGGACCTCGAGGCGCGCGCAGAGGTCGCGAACGAAAGTCGCGATCCGAATCGCGAGATCACGCTCTTGGACCACGCAAGGCCCGGCCAGCAAGAACAAGCGGCCTGCCTCGCCGAAGGACTGGCCTGCGATCTGGAAGGGTTTTCCGGGAGCGGTCATGGAGCCTCCGCCGCTCTAACGCGGCCGGCCAAGCCTACCTTCCCCTCGCCTGAGACGGGATCCTCAGCGGTTGGCGGCCTCCCGGCTACACTGCCCGCGATCGGGCTGCCTGTCCCGAGAATGGTCCTCACCTGACGTCTCACCCCTCTCCTAAAGCGCCCTCCCCCGAAGCGCTCCAAGGCAACGTGCGCAAGGTCCTGCTCTTGAGCGGGGCCTTCATGTTCCTGGTCCTGATGCCGGTCCTGGTGCCCTTCTATCAGTCTCACGGACTGAGCATGTCGGAGGTGTTCCAGGTCCAGACGATCTACGCCATAGCTATGGTGCTCTTCGAGGTCCCCTCGGGCTACGCCTCGGACCTCCTGGGGCGCAAGCGCTGCCTGGTCCTGGCCTCTGCCTGCTACGGAGTCGCCTTCAGCTGGCTCGCGGTCTCGACGGGCTACTGGGACTTCGCGGCCTTCGCGCTCCTCTCTGCCCTCGCCACCAGCCTGCGCTCGGGGACCGACGTCGCGCTCCTCTACGACTCGCTCGAGGCCCAAGGCGAGGCCGCCGAGCTCGGCTCTCACGTCCTCGGACGACGCTTATTCTGGAGCCAATCGGGAGAGACCAGCGCGGCCTTCGTGGCGACGGCCGCCGTCGCTATCGGCGGCCTGGCGCTGCCCCCGATCGTGAACGCCATCACGTCCTGGGCGCCGCTCCTGATCTCCCTGACCCTCGTCGAGCCGCCTCGGGCCAAGCTCGGGAGCGGACACGGCGAGAACCTGCGCCTGATCGTGCGCAAGCTCTTCATAGAGACCCCCCGCGTCCGCCAAGTCCTCTTGACCCTGATCGCCTATGGCCTCGCGACCCTGCTCGCGGTCTGGTCGGTCCAGGACTACTGGCGCGCGCTCGAGATCCCACTGGAGTGGTTCGGGCTCCTGTGGGCTGGCTACAACCTCCTCGTCGCCCTGGCCGGGCGCGCCGCGACTCGGGCTCGAAGCGCCTGGGGCGCTCGGCGAGTCGTGCTCCTGATCGGAGCCCTCCCCGTCCTCGGCTACCTCGGCTTCGCCGCCTGCGCGCCGGGCGGACTCGCGAAGACCGCCACCTTCCAAGAGGCCCTAGCCTCGGTTCCTGGAATCGTGTGGGTCGCTGGCGGAGTCCTGAGCGGCTGCCTGTTCCAGTTCAGCCGCGGGTTGACCCAAGTCGTCCTGCGCGACGAGCTGAACCAGCGCGTCGACGCCAGCTTCCGCGCGACCGCGAACTCAGTCTCCAGCCTGGGCGTTCGTCTGGCCTTCGCCGGCTTCGGCCCCCTCCTGGGCTGGTGGATCGACGGCTGGGGCCATGCCCTGGCCTTCCTGTGGTTCGCCGCAATCTTCCTCGTGATCGGGCTGGTGTTCGCGCTCCCTTTGGCCCTGCGCCTAGGAAGCGAGAGCGAAGGCGAGGCTAGGGTAGACGCCGGGTAGACTCAGCGCATGCGAGACGCCCCTAGCTCGGAGCCCCTTCGCGCCAAGGCTGCCCCGAGCTCTTCACCCCTCCGTCGCTTCGGCCTCGTCGTCGTCGTGGGACTTCCTCTCTATACCCTCTCGGTCGGAGCGGCTTACGCCTACGGTCGGGCCAAGGCGGCTGAGCAAGTCGAGGCGGCCGTCGCAGCCGAGCGCTCCGACCAGGGCGTGCTCAGCTCGACTCGGGCCACCCTCAAGGGGCAGATCACTCGCGAGCAAGAGCTTCGCGACTCCTACATTGCCAGGCGAGCCAAGCTGGAAGCTCAGAACGAGAAGAACCCACAGGACGAGTTCGAGGAGGCCAAGCGCAAGCTCCGGGCCTGGATCGACGCGGAGCGCGACCGGTGAGGTGGCGGTTGTGAGGCAGGGAGAGGGACAAGTCGGCTGCCTGTTGAGCACGCTCGGGCTCGCGCTGGGTGGACCCCTCCTCCTGGTCGGGCTCCGGATCGCAGCCAACGAGGGGGAGCTAGCCGGTCGCCGAGCAGGCAAGGCAGAGATCGTTCAGGCTCGCAAGGACGCCGCCGCCAAGAGAGGCGCGGCGTTGCGGCCACTCACTGAGCAGCTCCAGGCCCTTCGCCTCGAGACTCAGCGCGCCAACCGAGCCGTGACCGCGCTGGAAGCCGGGGTGGCGAGTCGCAGGCAGCGCATGGGGGCCCTCGCCTCCCAGTTCAAACAACTCCCCGGGGGAGTCGGCCTGACCCTCGCCGCAGTTCAAGGAGCCGACACCCTCGACGAGGCCATAGCTCTCATGGTCTCGGCCCAACTCAGCGACCGAGGTCGACCTCTACCCCGCGCTGGTGCGGCCGAGTGCCCCTATCCCCTCGGAACTCCAGCCAACACCAAGCTCTTGGATCTCTTTCGCCAGCGCGGAATCGCCGGGGCCAAAGAGCGCGGTCGCCTGAGCGCCGAGCTGCGCGGCTTGCGCGAGAAGCGGGTCTCCGGTGTCCTGGCCGAGTGCGCCCCCTTGAGCGATGGATCCGGGCGAGGCTTGACCCTGACTCTCTCCGACCAGCTCTCTCCCCGCGCGCGGGAGGTCCTCGTCGAACGCTTCAGACCGGTCAAGCGTCTCCTCGAGTCGGACTGGATCCAGGCCTGCTTCCTCAAGAAGACCTCTCACCCAGAGCTCCTCCCTGTCTCCCCAGAGACCCTCGCGGTCGCGCTGAGGTCTGAGTTCTCTGGCGAGGGCCCGCTCCGATCCCTCGACCAGATCAAGGTCTCCTACGCGGACACCTTCTCCTTCGAGTTCGAGAACGAGAGCCCCCAGACGATCGAGATCCAGGTCGCGGAATACACGCTGCGACTCGACCCCTACCTCTGGAAAGCCGTCGCCCTCCCCCCGGGTCGTCACATCGCGACGGGCCGCTCCCTCAAAGACGAAGACGTGAGGCCCGTGTCCTTCGAAGTCAAAGGGGTCGCCGGGGACCGACTCTCGACCCGAATCGAAATCATGCGAGCCCCGCCCGAAGACCCCAAGGATTCAGCTAGCGACCGCAAATGATCGCGGCCGCAGCCTCCGCCTTAGCCTCTGGCCAGCCCAGCTCCACGAGCCTGAGGGCAGCCGCCTGAGGCTGAACCCGGGTCAGGCAGGGGAGCCCGACCCAGGCCCCGAAGAGCGCCCCCAGCGAGAACCAGCAGGCGACCTGGCGGGCGCGAGCCTGAACCCGCTCGGCGAGGAAGCGCGCCTCGACCTTGCCCGCCATGGGCTTGGGAGCGTCTCCTCCGTATTGGCTGTGCAAGCTGAGCTCGACGCCCTCCCCCCTGGTGCAAAGGTGCAGCCGCACCCGGAGCCCGCTCGGTCCCACGCCTCTGGCTCCGGGGTCTATGGCGACGCCCTGGCTCAGGGCCCCGACGGTAGCCACCGCGCTGATCCCCGCGTCGAGCGCTTCGAGCGCGAGCTTGGCAGCACTGCGCTTGGCGAGGCCGTCTTGATTCGCGAACACGAGGGCAACTGAGGCGCCGGCCCTCCGGTCCTCGACTCGGCAGCCAGCGCCGGGAAAGACCAGGGCGGGGAGCAGCACTTCGGCCTCCTCGAGCTCGAGGGGGAGGTAGCGAGGGTCCGCGTTGCTCGGTCGCCAGCTGCTCCAGCGCAAGACTCGGGCCTTGGCGATCACGGCCTCGGCCGCTGAGACCTGCCCCCGCTTGGCTCTCGCCTTGAGCACCCAGTAGACGAGCTGGCAGAGCGAGTCCGAGCTTTGCTTGAGTTCGCCCGCGATCGCCCGCACGTCGTCCAGCTCCGCGGGCGGGATCGAATCTGGCGGGGGACGCCAAGGTTGCCCCGCTGCCAATGGCGGCAGCGGTGCGGCGCCGCAATAGGTGCAGGCCACGGCCCCCTGAGTCGGCGCAGCTGCGATCGGCTTGGTGCAGATCGGACAGGGGTAGCGAATCACCCCCGGCGCCGCCGCTGCTGCCGCGTTCTCTCGCTTGATCGCCTCCACGACGGCCGCCGGAAAGACCAGCGAGTTGGCGCAGATCTGACAGCGAGTTCGCCCTCGCGCGACGAGGCGCAGGACGCCCTCTAGGGTCGACTCTATGGGGCGGACACACTGAGGACAGGAGTAGGTGACCGTGTCCCTGAGGTCTAGGCCCCCGAAGTCGTTCGCAGCGTCGATCTGGGCCTGAAATCCAGGCGGAAACTCGAGCGCGCCGCCGCAGTAGTCGCAGCGGGCGCGGTTGTTCTCGACCTCCCAGGCCAGAATGTGGGCCGCCTTCTTCCCGGTGCGGGAGCACTGCGAGCACGAGAACTCAACGGGGGCGGCCACGGCGCGAGCCGCTACTTGAAGTCGCGGCCCTTCTCCTCACCTTCCTTGGGGGTCTTGGGCTGGCGCGTCTTCTTGACGCCCTCGGGGAATCGCTCCTTGAGGAACTTGAGTTCAGCGACCGCGGTCGTGTCGATCCCTGCCTGCTCCGAGAGGAGGAGCATGCCGGCCTGAAGCTGGCGATCCTGCTGGAAGTCGCCGACGAGGATCCGCTCGAAGTCGTCCTGCGCGAAGCGACGCACGCTGGCGCGGACGATCACGCGGAGGTCCTCCTTGGTGAACACCTTGGCAGCCTCCTCGTTGGCCTCGAGGAGCTTCTGGGCCTTGGCCCACAGCTCGTCGAAGCCCGGATAGCGGCTGGTGTCGAACCCGTCACTCTTGGCCAGAGCGTGGAAGGTCTTTTGGTGCTCCTTCCAGTTCTTCTGAATGTAGGCCTCGGCGACCAAGGCGTTGAGAATGATCGCGTAGGCCTCTTGCTGGTCGGTGGTCAGCTCGGGCTGGTCGACGGCGTAGTCGGGCTCGACGCCCCCGGGCGCGTCCTTATAGCGCTCGAGCATCTTCTTGGCCTGGTCGTCGTTGATCACCCCGTCTGCCTTCCAGCCGTTGATCTGGGCGCGGACCTGCTGGAGGAAACGCCAGGTCGCGGCGTCGCGCTTGCGGTGGATCAGGCGCCCGTCGGGCAGGTAGTAGTAGGCGATCGTCATCCGGAGCGCGGCCTTGCCGCCCGTCGACTGGAGCGGGAACACGTTCTGGACGCTGCCCTTGCCGAAGGAGGTCTCACCGACGAGCGCCGCACGGCCGTGCGCTTGGAGCGCGCCGCTTACGATCTCACTCGCGCTCGCGCTGTCGCCGTTGATCAGGACCACGAGGGGGTAGTCGGGGTGCTTGGGCTGCGCGACTCGGCTCTGCTTCACGCGAGGTCCGCCGTCCACGGTCTTGAACCCGTAGCGTGTCCCCTTGCGACCTTGGCTGTAGGTCACCATTTGATCGTCGTTGAGGAACTTGTCGGCGATCAGGACGGCGGCGTTCAGGTAGCCGCCCGGGTTCCCGCGCAGGTCTAGGACCAGGCCCTGCATGCCCTGACCCTCGAGCTTCTTGAGGCCAGCCTCGACCTCTTGGACGCCGAGTCCGCCGAACTGCTGGAGCTGGAGGTAGCCGATCTTCCCCGGCAGCATGGCCGTCTGGACGCTCTTAACCGTCACCTGCTGACGAATGATCGTGGTCTCGCGGTCCTCGCCGCCCAGGAAGGGGCGCACGATCACCTTGACGGGCGTGCCCTCAGGGCCCTTGAGGAGCTTGACGAGCTCGGTGACCGTCTTGCCCTTGGTCGAGGTCCCCTCGACCTGGGTGATCTTGTCCAGGGCTCGGAGCCCGGCCTTGTGGGCGGGGTTTCCATAGAAGAGCTGCTGGATCGTGAGGAAGCCGGTCTTGCGGTCCATTTGGACGACGGCGCCCACGCCGCCGTAGCGCTGACCCATGCTCTGGTTGAAGCTCTCGAGCTGGCGAGCGCTCATGTAGCTGCTGAAGGGGTCGAGGTCGTCGACTAGGCCCGAGGCCGCCTTGTCGACGAGGTCCTCGATCTTGGTCTTCTTCTCGTCGACGTAGCCCTCGCGGATCCGGGTGAAGATCTCGTCGAGGAGCTTCCCGCCGGGGAAGTCTCCGCCGCCGCCGGTGGCCTTGGGCGTGCCCTTCTTGGCCGCGGCTTCGAGCTGGGCGACCTTGCCCTTGAGGTCGGCGATCTTCTTGTCCTTGAGCTTGAGGATGTCGCTGGTCTCCTCGAGGCCCTCGTATTTCTCGAGCTTGCTCAGGAGGTCATCCTGCTCCAGGTAGGCCCGGGCGCGACGTCCGCGATCACTGGGCTCGCCCTTGAGCTGGCGCAGGATCGGCCGCACGAGCTCGACGTTGCCGATCTCGGGGCTCGCGAGAGCCAGGGCCGCCTCGGCCTTGACGGCGAAGTCGTCGCTCTTGAGCAGCTTGCGCAGCTCGCGGCGGGCGCGAGGCCAGCGACCCTTGTGGTGCAAGGTCCGGAGGAGGTGGGTCTTCACGATGGGATCGGTGATCTTGTCGAGAGCCCGAATCAGCGACTTGACGTCGTTCTTGTGGCCGTGCTCGGTCAAGAGGTCGCAGGCCAGCGTCCGCAGGGCGCGTCCGCCGTTGCCGCGCACCACGTCCTTCAATGCCCGGATCGCAGAAGCGCGCTGGGCGTCGGCGTCCATGCCCAGGAGGGCCTTGGCGGCCGCCAGGCGGACGGCGGGGTTCGTAGCCGCGTCGAGTCGGCGCGCGATCTCAGGCGCGGCGTCGATCCCGAGGGCCTCGAGGGCCATGGCCTCGTCCCAGATCCCCTGACCTTGGGCTTGGCCGAGGCGCTGGAAGCGATCCGCGACCTGGGCGCTGACGTCGGGTTGGGCGTCTTGCGCCAGGAGGGGGAGGAGTCCGCAGGCTGAGATAGCAGCGCCAGCGGCGAAGATTCGAAGGGCTCGCATGGGCCTTCCTTCCAGGATCGGGAGCAAACTGCCCCCCGGGCGATGGCCGATCTTACCCCCGGGAGTCGAAAGCGGGCCAACCCTAGGGTGAGCGGAACCTAGGCGTGACGCTCTCGTTACCGGTTGAGCCAGGCCTCAGCGACCGCGGACGAACAACCATCTAGCAGTGGGTGACTACCAACCATGTAGCAGTGGGTGACGACCAACCATGTAGCAGTGGGTGACGACCAACCAGGTTCGCGGACCAACACCTGAGCGACGGGCGTGGGGATTTCCGATCCCCAAAAGCCCGTCGCCGTACAGCGCGAAAGCCAACACTGAGCGCAGCGAAGTGTCCCTCGTAGGGGGGAGCAAGGAGCCTAAGCGACGAGCGGGGGGATCTCTGATCCCCCAACAAAGAGTGCTACCTTGAGGGCGTGCGAGGGGTGGAACTAGGTCAGATTCGGAAGATCGTGGTCAGCGACTTCCACCTCGGGTCGGGGCGCCTCGTCGGCGAGCTGAACCCTTGGGAGAACTTCTTCTACGACCAGGAGTTCGCGGACCTGCTCCTCTACTACTCGAGCGGGGACTTCGCCGATCAAGAGATCGAGCTGATCATCAACGGGGACTTCTTCGACCTCCTCCAGGTCCGCTACGACGGAGGCTTCCCGGTCCACGTCACCGAGCAGATCGCGGCCTCCAAGCTCAAGGCCGCCCTCGACGGGCACCCGGTCGTGATGCACGCGCTCGCGCGCTTCGTCAATCAACCGCGGAAATCGATCACGGTCCTGCCGGGCAACCATGACTTCGAGCTAATGTTCCCGGCTTGCCACCACATGTTCTGCGAGCGGGTCACGGGATCCATGGTCGACCCGCGGATGCGATTCATCCTCGACAAGCCCTACTACGAGTTCGACGGGGTTCAGATCCACCACGGAATGCAGTTCGAGGCCATCAACAGCTACCGCTTCGACGAGAAGTTCCTCGTCGAGGGCTGGCCCGAGCCGATCCTGCGGCAACCCTTCGGGAGCATCTTCGTGATGGAGGTCCTGAACACGATGAAGGCCTATCGCCCCTACATCGACCGCGTCCAGCCCCTCAGCCTCTATCTCTTCGGAGCCTTGTTCCTCGACCCATTCGTCGCTTGGCGACTTATACTGCTATCGATTCGGACCTTCTATCGCTGGCGAATCAAGCCGCTCTTCCGCCGCCCAGTCGTTGAGGGTGCAGACCTTCGCTCGACCATGGAGGTCCTCAAGGCCTACTCGGCCTTCCCCAACTTCGAGCGCAAGGTCAAGCGGATCATGCGCAAGAACCCCAGGATCCACACCCTGATCATGGGGCACACGCACCTCCGCAAGGTCCGCCGCTTTGGCCACGGGAAGACCTACATAAACACCGGGACCTGGACTGACCTCATCTCGCTCGAGATCAGCCAGCTCGGGGTCAACCGCGAGCTGACCTACGCGACCGTGGAATACCACGCCGACGAGCCGCCTCAGGCGAGGCTCCTGGCGTGGAAGGGCTTCACCCACGTCTCACGCGACATTCACTACTAGCCCCAGGTCGCGAGTAGGTAGGATCTCCTCCATGAGTCGACTTGGACTAGGGGTCCTGTTGGTGGCCTTGGCTGCTGCCCGCGCCTGGGCTGGCGATCCGGCGCCCGAGGCGCAGCCCGCCGATCCCACGATCGGGAGCCTCCTGACCGGCTGCTGTTGCTCGGTAGTGATCCTGGCGGGAGCTGGGATAGCCGGGTTCGCGATCTTCAACCGGGTCAGCGGCCCCCTCGTCGAGGCCGGGCTCGGCGCCGCGCGGGGCCCGACCCTCTAGGCCTGAGTGAGCCCGAACCTAGGCCCAGCCCCGGCGCGAGAGCGCCGAGGGTGAGCTGGGGCTCGGGTGCTAGCGGACCTTCTCGATCCGCTCGCTGCGGTTGCCAAGGTCGTCGGTGGCCACGATCACGACCTTGTCGGGGTGGTCTGGGTGCGGCTTGACCTTGGTCTCGTAGGCGCCGGTCACCTTGTCGAACTCGACCTTCTGGCCGTTGATCGTGAGCGTGCCCTCGAGGTCCTTCATGACGCCCTTGACCGTCAAGCTGGCGCTGGCCTCGACCTCGGGTGGCGTGCTGTCGAAGAGGAACTGACCCGTCAGCTTGGCGCGGTTGCCGGCGGCGTCCGCGGCTTGGACCTCGATCGCGTTCTTGCCCTCGCGGGGGCTCTTGATCTGCACCCTCCAGCGACCCTTGGAGTCTTGGCTGGCGTTGACGCCGTTGATCTTGACCCACTTGACTCCGCGGTCGTCCTTGGCCCGAACCGCGATCACGACCGGAGCGCTGGTCAGGCTCGAGCCCGCCTTGGGAGCCAGCAGGGTCAGGGTCGGAGGCGTCGTGTCCGGCTTGCGGAAGGTCACGCTGACTGTGTCGCGGCCCCGATTCCCGCGAGTGTCCTGAGCGGTCACCTCAAACTTGTGGGCGCCCTCGCCTGGGAGCTTCAAGGTCGCGATCCAAATGTCGCTCTTGCCCTGGCGCTTGGCGGGCGTCTCGCCCACGAGGACCTGTCGCACGCTGCGATCGTCATAGGCCCTGATCTTGACGGTCAAGGCTGCCTCACCGACGACGGCGCCGGGCTTGGGTGAGAGGACCTCCACTGTGGGAGGGATCACGTCTGGCGAGACGTAGCTGAAGCTGGTGTGCCCCCGCCCACGGTTGCCGGCTTGGTCCCGGGCCTCGAACTCGAGGTCGTTCACCCCCTCGCGGGGCTCGTACTTGAACCTGTAGTTGAAGCGGCGCTTGCCGCGAGCGCCCTTGAGCTGCTTGCCGTTGACCGTGACCGAGGTCAAGCCGCGAGCGTCGGTGACCTCGATCACGACCTCGACGGGCTTCTCCCCTGTAGTCATGCCCTTACGAGGCTTGACGACCTTGATCAGGGGCGGCTCGGTGTCGGGCGGGGTGAAGGTAAACGTGCAGCGGTCCGATCCAGTCCGACCCTTACTGTCGATGGCCACCACCCGGAGCTTGTTCTTGCCCACCTTGGGGTTCTTGATCAGCCAGCGGTAGCGACTGCGATAGAGCGAAGGGCCCGTCGGCTTGGGAGCCGTGGACGCGCCGCCGCCTGGACCGAGGGGGGAATCGCAAGCCGGGCAGTTCGGCGTCCCGGCAGCACAGAGGTCCCCGCAGCCAGGGCAGGTGATCGAACCCGAAGGCGCGGGCGGAAGATTCGCGTAGTAGTCGGCGCAAAGTCGTCGCATGACGTTGCTGGCGACCAAGCGCCCGAGGAATTGAGCGTAGCGCTCGGCCTCCTCTGAAATGCTGGAGTCCTTCGCGATCCAGGGTTGGTGCGCCGAGTCCGTCGTGGCCTCCTCCTCGGTTCGCTTGTCCGACGAGCTCTTGACCGTGAACTGGGCCGCGATCTGCTCACGACCTCGGTCGTAGACGACGCAGATCAGACCTTTTGTCCGGAGGTATCCCTGGAAGCCAGCGGCGGTGGCGTGGTTGCTCCCCTTGAAGGCTTCGTAGGAGACGCCGCCCTTGATCACGACCACGAGGCCCGCGTTGTAGGTCGCGCCGAGGCCTTGGTAGGTCGACTCTCGGAGGGGGCCCCGCTGGAGCAGAGCCCCGCTCTCCAGCTTGCCGGTCCCCGCTTGCTTGAAGCGCCAGCGGTTGAGCCAGTCAGCGGACGCAGTCGTCAGGGCCCCGCGGACGGCGCCGACCTCGTCGCGGGAGAGCTTGGCTCCCTTGAACCAGGACGCCCCCTCAGCCACGAGCAGGTAGGGCTCAGCGCCGAAGGTTCGCTCGACGGCGAAGGCGTCGAGGACGAGGTTGCGAGCCTCGGGCATGTTGACCGTCGCGGTGTAGCGATACTTGCCACGGTTCTTCTTGAAGCGCTCACGACGAAGAGTCGCGATCGCCTGGGTCACGACCTCGCGCCGGCGCTGACCTCGGAGGGCGGAGAAGCTCCACTCGCCCAGAATCCGCTCGATGACCTTCTTGGCGACCTTGGCTCGAGCGATCGTCTTGTCGGCGTCGCTCCCCCCGGGCGCCGTCTGGCTGAAGCTGACGTCGCCGTCCTCAACCGAGCCTCCCCTCGATCCGCCGCTCCCGGCGTCCCCTCCTGTCCGGCCCTTGTCGAGCTCTTCCCGGGCCAGGGTCTCAGCCTTGAGGCCCTCACCTGCCCCTTCCAGCTTGAGTGAGCGCAGCTCGCCGCGGTGGGTGACTTCAACGATCACCTCGACCGGCGCCTTGCCGAAGACCGCGCCGTCTCGAGGCGCGCGGATCCGAACCTCGAGCTCGTCGCCCTTCTTGGGGGTCCGCTTGGTCGGTCGCTTTCGCGGCTCGTCGTCTGTGGCTTGCCGCGCGGGCGCGTCGGGTGCGCCGCCACGGTTGGGCTCAGGATCGGGGTCCTGAGCGCCACCTTGATTGCCGGCGCAAGCCGTGAGTAGGGTCAGCGAGAAGGCCAGGCAGGCCAGGCGCGAGGGAGACATGGATCCTCCGGGACTTGAATCCGGGTCTGAGGGGGCGGCGAGTCTACTCGCTTTGCCAGGGGCGATCGGTCCCCCGGTGCCTATGGGAACCGCGAGTCACGCTCGAGAGGCACCCCTGACGCGGGGAAGCCCTTGGGCCTTCACGGCGAGGAGGCAAAGCTCGTGAAGATCCTAGCCTGGCGGGATCAAGGGGCCGTGGGAGGTCCTCGCCAACCCGAGCTCGATCGCCTTGCCCTACCTACAACCAACGCAACTGGCCGAACCCTTGGGGTTCGGCCAGCGCGGAGGTAACGGATTTGGAGAGAGGTGTCGCCTACTTGAGGCCGAACACGTCCTCCATGAGCTTCTTGCCGTCGTTGACGCGATCGACGGGCGGAGCCTCGCGGTCGTTGAGCGGAATGTCGTAGGCGACGTCCGTTCCGACCTGGAAGCCGAGGCTACGGTAGACGAGTCCACCGAGGTCCTTCGGGCGAACCTGATCGACCAGGTTGTTGTCGCGGACTCGGAACATTCCGTCGGGTCCGGTCTGGCCGATCGCGTTCGTCTTCCACTTGGGCTGGTTGACGGCGATCGTGGCCCACGAGAAGCCGTCTCCCCAGTGGTCGCGACCGTTCCGGCCGTTGGCCACCGTCTGCGGCGTCCGACCGAACTCACCACCCATAATGATCAGGCAGCGCTTACCGGAAGCCTTCATGCGGTTGACGATATCGACGACGCCGCCGTCGACCGACTGACCCCAGTTGCCCTGGATCGTCTGGCGGTTGTTGCCGTGGCTGTCGTTGCCGCCGATTCCGCAAGAGACGTAGGGAACACCAGCCTCGAGGAGCCGGACCGCTTGGGTCAGACGCATGGCCGTGTTGTTGTCGCGAGCCGAGACGAGGGGAACACCCGTCAGGTCGAAGGCGCGAGCAGCGTCGCCCTTCATGGTCACGTCGGCGGCGTCGTTGAGCGCCTTCTCGTAGGCCTTGTTGACCGCGTCCGGGCGCTGGGCCAGGTAGCGAGCGTTGAGCTTGTCGAGGAGACCCTTACGCCGCATGTAGCGAGCGTTGTCCACGCCGTTGGGCAGCTGCAGCGCCTGGACGACCGGGTTGTTGCCCTGACCGTTGCCAGCGTTGACCTGGAGCGCGGTCGGGACTCGGGACTGCTTGGCGTCGTTGACCATTTGGCCGTTGCCGCCGTTGATCACGACCGAGGGGATACCAACGCCGTAGCCCGCAAAGTAGTGCGACATGACCGCCGAGGTGCTGGGATACATGGTGCTGGGCGCACCCTCCCAGAAGCAGTTCATGAAGCGCTGGCCGTTGCCGTGGCTGTTGTTCTGGTGACTCATGGACCGGAACAGGCCGAGGCCAACGTTCGGGTCGTTCATGACCAGGCCAGCGAGGTTGGGGAACACTTCCGAGATATGAATGTCCTCGTTGTATTCGTCCTTGATCCCCAGGTTGATCGTGTTGAAGACGTTGTTGTTGCTGCCGGGCTTCGGGTCCCAGGTGTCCGTCTGACTCGGGCCACCCGAGAAGAAGATCTGTAGGGCGCAGTCGAAGAAGGGATTGACTTGGGGGACGCCGTAGGCCTCTTGGAGGAAGTTCTGACGGCCGAGGCTCATTCCCATGACGCCGAGGGCCAGACCAGCCTTGCCGACGTTCTTCAGGAAGTCGCGGCGATCTTCTTCACAGCCTTGAGTGCACTTCTTAATGTTAGCCATGATTAGCTCCGTGCTTGTTTCTTAGTTCTTGATTCGTTGTAGGGGTCGTTTAGTTAGGTCGTAGTCGGTTGTAGCCGTTGGACCCGAGCGCCGCCAGGCGGCGCCCAGGTCCCTTGTCGGCTAGCGCATGCTGAACTCGATCGAGGCGGCGAGCGCCGCGGCCACGTCTTGGAGGCCTTCCTCGGTCGTGCCGGCAGAGCCGATCGCGTCGTTGGCGCAGGTCACCTCGGCGGTGGTCGGGCGGCGGCTGAGAGCCGAGGCCCAGAGCTGGTTGATCGCCTCGGCCTGGGTGATCGTGCCGGCGTCCACGTCGGTGGCGAGCTGGCTGACCTTGGCGCCGCTGACGCGGTCCTGAACAACGGGGCTGTTGAGGAGCACGAGCGCCTGGCTCATGTTGACCGCGTCGACACGCTCGGCGATCGCCTCCTTGGCCTCGGGCAGGCCCCAGGTCTGGTGAATGAAGACCAGGTCGTTACCGGTGACGGTGGCGCCGGTCAGCTCGTCGAGCGCGGTCTCCATGACCTCGGCGTGTTGACGACGGACCATGTGACGCTGGAGGAGGTTGTCGTAAGCGACGTCCATGTTCGTCGAGTCACCGCTGAGGGCATACCACTCGCTGGTGAAGACCTGCTTGAGGAAGCCCTGGAGCGAGGTGTTCTCGGTGTCGAAGACAGTCTCGATCGCGGCGAGGACGTTCGGGACGGCCACAGCGTCGAGGTTCTTGGCGAGGAACTGGTTCGGGTCGAGGAGGGGCATGCCGACCTCAGCGAAGATCCGGTGAGCCATGCCGCGCTTGAAGGAAGAGCTAGCGGGGAAGAGCTGAGCGAACTCGTCGCGGCGAGCCTGAACACCGTCGGCCAGCGTGGTGCTGATCGTGGCGGTCGGGTCGAGAGCGAAGCCCGGGTCGTGGGGGTTACCGACGCGAGTGTTCGTCCGGCCGTCGAGGGCAGTCGCCTCAGTCGCGTTGTTAGCGAAGAAAGCAACGACCGGGTAGAAGTCCGCCTGGGTCCACTTGACGTTGTCGTTCGGACCAACGAGGGGGTGGTCGTGGCACTCGGCGCAGCGAGCCGACATGGCCGCGCCAGTCTGGAGGAAGATTCCAGCGAGGCGAGCGGGGTTGTCGTGGCGAGCGTCGAAGGCGGGAACCTGGCCGCTGATCAAGGCGCCGGTCATTTCACCGAGCGTCTTGTTGTTGGCGAGCTCGTCGCGGGCCCAAGTCTCGAAGGCGTTCTGCTGAGCGCCCATTTCGAACCACTCTGCCATGAGGCTGGCCCAGTGGGTCGAGAACTCAGGCGTGGCGAGGAGGCGATCGACCTCGGTCGCGCGCTTGTCAGCCGCGGTGCTGGCGAGGTAGGCCTCGGCCTCAGCGGCGGTCGGCACGCGGCCAACAGCGTCGGAGTAGAGGCGGCGAAGGAACTCACCGTCGCCAGCGGTCTCGGCCGGCTCAATGAACTGGTTGAACAGGTTCTGCAGAACAGCCTGGTCAATCGGGTTCTGGGAGCGAGCGAGGCTGCCACCGCTGTAGAGCTGGTTGGGATCGACGGGAGTCGCGACGCCCGTTCCGAGCACGAACTCGGCACCAGCCACGAGGCCGGCCGAAGTCACGCGGCCCACAACCCAAACCTTGCCGTTCATGACGCCGCGGAAGAGTCCGTTGCTGTCGACGTTGCCGCCGCTAGTCACGTTGCCCTGATCGTCCTGGAGGCTGATCGCGATCGAGCGGGTCAAGTCGTGAATGACGCCCGTGCTGTCCGTCGCGTAGACGACCACTTGCTGGAACTGCTCGGCGCCAATGGCCGGGTTCACGAAGCTCATGGTGCGAGCGGCGGGAAGCACCTGAATCGCAGTGAAGGTCGGCGTCGTGCCAGTGGGAGCGGTGATCGAGACGACGACCTCTTCCTCTTGGCCGTTGTCGTGGCGAGCGAAGACTCGCGTCGAGCCCTCGGCCTTCGGCGTGATCAGGCCAGCGTTGTTGACCTCGACGATCGTGTCGTCCTCAACGCTGTAGGTGACCATGCGGGTCGCGTCGATCGTCTGGGTCGCGCCGTTCGCGTCCTGATACTGACCGTCGACCAGGAGCTGGTAGCCGCTGTTGAGGCCGTTCTCCATTTGGACCTGGCTGCTGCTCGACGCGCTCGCGATCGAGATCGAATCGATCCGAACGTTCTGGATCGAGCCGCTGACGGCCGGAGCAGCCGTGCTGGCCGAGCCGCCACCGCCACTTCCACCACCGCTGCATCCAGCGAGCATGGCAGTCGCTCCGAAGAGCGTGCTGACGGCGACCAGACCGTAACCCAGACCAAATGGTCCGAAGCTCTTGGTCCTCTTGTTGTTGACTTGCTTGAACATCCTGAACCTCTCTAAAGGGCGGGACTTGATCCGTATGCCTCACTGGCCTTTAGAGCATTAGGTGTTCCAAACCCGTGACTCGATGGGGCGACGCCTAGCTAAATCCTTACGGCGTAACGACTGGAACACCGAATTGGCCCTATGGAGCTCCGTTTCAGCCTTGGATGGCGATTCGTGTCGGTTTCGTTTGAAGCGATCCTGAATCGGAGGGGTGCACGTTGTTCCCTGCACATTTGGGAAGAGCCCATGTTTGGGGCGCACCGCGTCAAAGAGGCGTCCGAGCTTGGCCCACCGCCACCTAACTCCTTGCGGAGGAAAGACTCGGTTGTGTCCGACCCCTTGCCGCCAGACCTGGGGGAGTGCTAGGTTCTAGTTCCCTACCGGCGACACCTACAGTTGAACCCTTCGTTCCAGGGCCCGCGGCCGCGCGCAATGAAACGGATGGTAGGGAAGAAGGAACCGAGTGCTCACCACACTCCTCGTTGGCGTCGCCCTGGCAGTCGTCATCATCATCGTGCTTGGCGTCTATCTCAGCCTGCAGGCTGAGCGGCGCGAGGAGGCGGCGTTGGCCGAGACCCGAGCCATGGGTCTCAACCTCCCCGTCAGCCTCCACCCCGTGATCGACCTCGAAGCCTGTATCGGCTCAGGCGCTTGTGTGGACGTGTGTCCCGAGTCCGTCTTGGGGCGCCCAGGTGGCCTGACCCAACTCATCCAAGCCTCGGGCTGCATCGGTCACGGTCGCTGCCACGACTCCTGCCCCGTGGACGCCATAGCACTCGTGTTCGGCACGGCCGAACGCGGCGTCGACATCCCCCTCCTCCGCGCTGGCTACGAGACCAACGTCGACGGCATCTTCATCGTCGGCGAGCTGGGCGGGATGGGCCTGATCCGAAACACCATGCGCCAGGGCATGACCGCAGTCCGAACTGGAGTCGTGGCCTCGCTCAAGAACCCAGAGGTCGTGGCCGGCGCGGGCGCGGACCTCGTGGACGTCGTGATCGTGGGGGCTGGACCAGCTGGGATCGCCGCTGCGCTGGAGTGCGTCAACAAGAAGCTGACCTATGTGCTCCTCGAACAGTTCAGCCTCGGCGGGAGCGTGACCCACTATCCACGCCGCAAGCTGGTGTTCACCGAGCAGATTCAGCTCCCGATCGTCGGCAAGTTCGGCAAGAGCGAGATGCTCAAGGAAGAGCTCGTCGCGGAGTTCGAGCGCGTCTGCCTCCAGGGAGGCGTAACCATCCTCGAGGGCCGGCGCGTGACGGGCGTCGAGGGGAACGTCGGCGACTTCCGAGTCGCCTGCATGACTGAGCAAGGCGAGGAGGTCCACCGGGGCCGAACCGTCATGCTCGCCATCGGCCGCCGCGGCACCCCCCGCAAGCTAGGCGTCCCGGGTGAAGACAGCCCGCACGTCGTGTATCGCCTCATGGATCCCGAGCAATACCGTCAGCGACGGGTGCTCTGCGTGGGAGGAGGAGACAGCTCCGTGGAAGCGGCTGTCTCTCTCGCGAGCGTGGCGGGCTGCGAAGTCCACCTCTCCTATCGCGGCGAATCCTTCTATCGAGTCAAGAAGAAGAACCGCGATCAACTCGAGGCTGCCGTCGAGCACGGCAAGATCCGGCTCCACCTCGAGACCACGGTTCGACGGGTCACCCCAGACCGCGTCGTAATCGGGGGAGAGAAGGGCGAAACGACGCTCCTTATAGATGATGTCATCGTCAACGTCGGCGGCGTCGTCCCGACCAAGTTCCTGGAGTCGATCGGGATCAAGGTCGAGACCAAGTATGGCGAGGGTTCGGAGGCTACGGCTGGCGCCAGGAAGAAGTCCACGCGCCGGGCCGCCCGGGTCTCGACCCGCCTTCCCCCCTCGACGCGGATCCGGAAGCGCTCGCGCTCCCTTCCCCGGAGCAAGACGGGTCGGGCTAGGAAAGAGCGTGCGCCGACTCGCGCCAAGACATCATCATCTGCACAGCCGAATCTCCCTGAGCTCGAGCGGACGGCGGACCTCGAACCCCTCCCAGCAGGCGAAGGTCTGCCCTCGGACCTCGCGCCCACCCCACCTCCCCTTCCTCGCAGCGACCTTCCCCTCGGCCTTCACTCCAGCGACCTGGGGAGCCTCCCCCTCCACACCGGTGACTCCGAGCCCTTCGATCACGAGAGCGAGGACCTCGGATGAGCCCGCGCCGTCCCCCACCGGACGACGACCGCGTGCGCTTTCCCTTCGGCCACTCGGAGGAAGGGCCGCTCGAGGACGACTCCTGGGACGACCTGGACGAGGGCCTGCCCGCCAGCGAGTCTCCGACCCAGCTGACCGGAGACGCGCTCCCCGGAGGACCTGCACATGGTTGGAGCGGCATGGGAGCCGCCCCGCCAAACGAAAGCATGGACCTCGGCTCCCTACCCCTGGACAGCTTCGAGGGCATGCCTGCCTACCCAGGCGGGTTCGGCTCTCTCGACTCGAGCGCTGACCACGACTTCAGCCGCTACGCCCCCAGTGACGACCCCTCAGCCGATCAGCCTGCCTTCGAGAGCGAAGAGGGCGTGCCCCTGATCCCTCGGGGCGGCCGCCGAGTGCAGGACTCCTGGGACTCGGGCCTCGGGGACGCGATCGTGCCTGACTCCGACGTAGGGGTGATCCCCGACGACGACTCAGGAATCTGGAGACCTCGCGCCCGCGGCTCCGGCTCCGACATGGCAGAGGAGATCCACGAAGCCGGAGACTCGACGCGCCTCCCCCCCGGCGGCACCTCAGGGGTGGTGTCCTTCGGCTCGGAGCGACTCCCGGCCGGGACCGAGCCCTTCGAGCTTCGCAAGCGACCCCTCGACGAGTCTGGGCCCTTCGAGCTCAACGAGGGCGCCCAGCGCCGCGGACAAGACCCTCTCCTCGACTCCGAAGACGGAGTCTGGGGTGAACCGCTGACCCGAGAGTCGAACGAGCCCCCGCGCCCTCGCAGTGGAGCTCATGGCCGGCGACCCCAACCCGGCCCACCCCCTCGGGGCCACGCCCAGCGTCGACCCGCCCCTGGTCCCCCACCCGGTCCACCGCCTCGCGCCCAGCCTCAGCGGCCCGCCCCCGGTCCACCGCCCGGCCCGCCGCCTCGTAGCCACACCCAGCGGCCCACTCCCGGGCCCCCGCCCCCGCCTCCCCCGCGGCGGGCAGCTCCTGGCCCACCTCCCGGGCCCCCTCCTGTGCGGCGGCCCGCACCTGGGCCCCCTCCTGTGCGGCGGCCCGCACCTGGGCCGCCGCCCCACAGCCCTCGGAGCCCCGAGAGGGACGCGACCCAGAGCGGCTGGCGGGCCCAACCCCAGAGCGACTGGGACGAGTCCGCCGAGGACAATTCGTTCGGAGACAAGGTCGCCTGGACCGAGCCCTCATCCGAGTGGGGCGCCGACTCCTTGGCAGGAACACAGGAGACCGACGGGCCTGGCTGGCAAGGCTCTGACGCCGGGCTGAACTCCGAGATCGCAGAGCGGGGCAGCAAGGACTCCGGCTGGGAAGATCCCGTCGGCTGGGGCGGGTTCAGCTCCGCGACGCACCCTCGCCCGGAGGGCCTCGACCTCCCCCCTCCCAACGCGATCCCCGGACCGCCCCCTCCTCCTGCGCCCACGGGTCGCCGGCCGCGACCCCTCCCTGGGCAGAACGACCCCACGCCTCCCCCCGCGGCGCGAGGAGACCATCTCCCCCTCCCGCCTCCCGGCACGAAGCCTGGGCCCCCGCCGCCGCCGGCGCCTACGGGTCGCCGAGCGCGCCCTCTCCCAGGACAGAACGACCCGACGCCGCCGCCGGCCTCGGACCCCTTCGAGAGCGCCCCCGACGCGCAGGCCTACGAATCGGCCCCCTTCCACGAGGAGAGCTCCCTCGAACGGGCTCCAACCATGGAGATCCAACCCGAGGGCGGGATCGCGACCCAGACCAGCGCTTGGGCCAACGTTCGTCCCGACCGGACTATGGAGCTGGACCCTCAGCCCCAGCGGCAGCTGAGTGCCCGGAGCCAGCTAGACGAGAGCCAAGAGACGCCCATCGTCCTCGCTCCGACCAGCCCGTCCCGCCCTGAGGCAGGCGGGACGAGCGAGTCGGCCTTCAAGACCGAAGAGGAGCTGATCGACCTCCCCCCGAGCGAAGCCTCGCTCGTCGAGTCCCAGCGCCTCCCCAAGGGCCGCCCCCAGCCCCCCCACTCCAGGCGTGTCCCGGCGGCTGCTCCCAAGCCGCTCCCCTTCGGCGACGAGAGCGACGACAGCTTCAACCTCGACGCTCCCAGCGAGAGCAAGTGGGAGGTCTTCCAGAGCGAGGGCTTCGCCCTCGAGGACATACCCGGTAAGGGCTCCCCCAGGCGTGCCAGCGGAGCCCCGGTTCAGCGCGGTTGGGACGAGCCGCTCCCGAGCGAAGAGCTCGGCGCGCCCTCGCGCCGGACCAAGGACGCCCCCAGCGAGCTCCGCGGCCCGACCATTGGCCTCGACGACGACTCTCTTGGCCTCGACAGCCACAGCCTCCTCCTCGCTGAGCTCGGAGCCTCTGCAGGGATCCTGAGTGAGGACGTCCTCGACGAGAGCGCCCTCCCCCACGTCGGCCCCGCCTCGGACCAAGGCTTCGTCTCAGGAGACGAGTCCTGGGAAGGGTTGGCCCTCGCCGACGACGAGGCGCCCCAGAGCGTGGCCGAGCGCGTCAGCGGACTCTGGCAGGGCGACGTCTTCTGGGGCCTGCTCTCGGTCGGCGCGATCCTGACCGGGCCCCTCCTGATCGCGGCCGCCTGGTCCTACTACGGACTCGAGGGCCCGGCGAGGCGCTTCCACGCCTGGCACCTAACCCTCAACGCCAACAGCTTCCTCGGCCTCTACGCGGGCCTCGCGGCCGCGATCCTCGTCTTGCTCAACTTGAACTACATCCTCAGGCGGCGCCTGAACTGGTTCAAGAAGATCTCCATGCGGACCTGGCTCAACGTCCACATGATCTGCGGAATCCTGGCCGGAAGCCTGGCCTTGGTCCACTCCGGCCTCGAAGCCAGCAACATTCCGGCTCGGATCTGCGCCTTCGCCATGGCCTTCGCCATAGCCTCAGGGCTCTTCGGGCGCTACGTCCTGGCTCACGTCCCCAGGCGACAAGAGGGCGACCTCGCTAGCCGAGCTCAGCTCGCGACGCTCCTCGCCCAGCTCAGGGGCGACCTCCGCCGCCAGCTGACTCCTTACCCCCAGCTCCGCGAGGCCGCTCTGACGGCCCTCTCGGAGGTCGAGGTCCAAAAGCCGAAGCGCGGAATCGGCATGGTCGTGGACCTCTTCCTGGGTGACGTCACTCAGCGCCGACGCGAGCTGGCCCTCGGGAATCGCTTCCGGGACCTCCTCGACCTCGAGGTCAGCAACGACGGCGAGCTCGAGGAGCTCCTCAACGAGACCCTGGAGTTGATCCACCTCCACGGACGAGTGAACCGCCGCCTCTCGCATTTTGAGGGGATTCGCGATCTTATGGATAGCTGGCGGGGGCTCCACATGATCCTCGCCTTGATCATGGTTGGGGCGTTGGTGGTTCACGTCACGATTGGCTTCCTCTACGGCAACCTTCGCTGGGGCGCTCCCAGCGACGAGCCGGCTGGCGTTCGGGCTCCCCAAGAGCCCGGACAGGGCCCTGGTGATGGGGGCGAGGACAAGTGACGCGCCAAGGACGAATGATCCTCGTGATCGGAGCCGTGCTCTTGGTCCTGGCCGCGATCGTGATCCTGACCCTGCCTGAGGAGAGCGGGACCTTCACCAGCAAGAGCATGTCTGCGGCTCACGCCCACCTCGCAGGCCAGGAGAAGTGCGAGGTCTGCCACGTCACCCAAGAGAAGGTCTCGGACCAGCTCTGCCTCGAGTGCCACAAGCCGCTCAAGGACCGGATCGCCGCCAAGCTCGGCTTCCACGCCAACGTCCAGGCCGAGTGCGCCCGCTGCCATGGCGAGCACCAGGGCAAGGACTTCCAGGTCATTGCCTGGCCCGGCGAAGGCGACCCCTTCCAGCCGGTCGTCGGACGACAACCAGGCAAGGCCGAAGAGCTGGATCACGAGAAGGCGACAGGCTTCAAGCTCCAAAACGCCCACGCCCCGAGCGAGGTCGACTGCGCCGGCTGCCACGGCCCGAGCATGATCCGCGACGCCTTGGTCGCGAGCTTCAAGGGGCTCGAGGGAGCCCCCAAGCCCGAGCGCCCTCACGGCGAGCCCGAGGACCAAGGACAGCCGACCTTCCTCGGCGTCTCGGCGGACTGCTCGGGCTGCCACCTCGACCCCCACGTCCCGACCCAGGGCGAGGACTGCGAGAAGTGCCACGGGGACAAGAGCTTCAAGCCAGCCTCTGAGTTCGATCACGGCAAGACGCGCTTCGCCCTCGGGGGGAAGCACTCGGACCTCAAGTGCGAGGAGTGCCACCTCCAGGCGGCCTCCAAGAAGCCCGCCCCAGTCAAACCTCCGATCCCGAGCTTCAAGGGGATCGCGAGCAAGGAGCAGCCGCGCCCCTTCCGCGGGGTCGGGTTCGGCAAGGCCCCTGCCGTGCCGGTCCAGGGAGAGACCCTCCCCAGCTGCGTGGCCTGCCACGAGAACCCGCACCGCAAGAAGAGCGAGTCCTTCACCGACTGCACCTCGTGTCACGACGAGGCCGCTTGGAAGATGGCCAGCGGGGCGACCTTCGACCACGACAAGACCGACTTCCCCCTCGAGGGAGCTCACGCCGACACCTCCAAGGCGAGCTGCGCGGACTGCCACGGCGGCAAGAAGCTCGACGGCCCGATCAAGCGGACCTGCCTCGACTGCCACCAGAAGGACGACTATCACAAGGGCGGCTTCGACCGCGAGATGGTGATCAAGGGGCAGAGCTGTGAAATGTGCCACGACGCCAAGGACTGGAAGAAGCACACCTACCCGACCAAGGACCACCCAGAGCCGATCGCGCTCACGGACGGGCACGCGGGCAAGTGCGAGGACTGCCACGGGATCGACGCCACGGTCCTAGCCCTCGAAGGCAAGCGGATCCCGATCCCGCGCCTCCCCAAGGAGCCTGGTCTGGCTGTCGACCGGGGCCCCCAGGAGAAGGCCTGCGCGGCCTGCCACGGCGACCCTCACCTCGGGCGCATGGAGCGTGAGGTTCAAAAGGACTGCGTCGACTGCCACGACTTCAAGAACTTCAACCTGGCTGAGCTCGACAACGAGGGCCACGCCAAGATCGGGTTCCCCATCGTCGACGCCCACGCGGCCCTCGACGCCGGCGGCAAGCCTAAGGTGTCCTGCGAGGACTGCCACGGCCAGCGCAACGCCAGCGGCGGGCTCCGCGACCTCTCGTTGACCGAGGTCCGCGTCCAAGGCTGCGTGGTCTGCCACGAGGACCCCCACCTCAAGCAGCTCGGCAACAAGTGCAGCGAGTGCCACACCGAGAAGGTCTTCGAGCCCTCGACCTTCGACATTGCTAAGCACGCCAAGACGCGGCTACCTCTCCGCGAGGCTCACCTGGCGGTGCCCTGCGAGGAGTGCCACGCCCGCGAGCTCAAGCCCGGGCCCAAGGCCAAGGATCCGGCCAAGCTCGCTCAGCGCTTCAAGTGGGAAGACAAGGGCGCAGAAGTCTCTTGCCAGCGCTGCCACGAGGACCCGCACAAGCAGCAGTTCGGCGCGACCAACTGCTCGAGTTGCCACGGCGAGAACCACTTCGAACCCAGCACCTTCGAGGTCCTGGCCGGGCACCGCAAGATCGGGTTCCCCCTCGAGGGCCCTCACGCGACCAAGTGTGACGCCTGCCACGTCAGCGGCCTCAAGCACGGCGACGCGATCACCTACCGCACGACGCCCAAGGACTGCGCCGAGTGTCACCTCGACGTCCACCTCGGACAGTTCGCAGACAAGCGCCTGGGCTGCCAAGCCTGCCACCAGATCAAGGACTGGAAGCCCGAGCGCTTCGACCACGACAAGTGTCGCTTCCCGCTCCAAGGCGCCCACGTCGAGCAAGCCTGCGACGCTTGCCACCTCAGCCGCGAGCGGGTCTTCCCTGACGGCGAAAAGCGCGTCGTCGTCCACTACTACCCGATCAAGGGCCGTGACTGCGGGGACTGCCACCAGAACCCGCACAGCAGCGACGAGGGCTCGAGCGGGGGCAGCAAGGGCGGCAAGAAGAAGGACAAGCGCGAGCCGACCAGCGGGCGCAAGGGCGGGCGCAAGTGATTGGACCCGCTTCGAGCCTCGAGGGTGCCTCTTCCCTTCCGAAGTCAGCTCAGGCCGAGGCCTCCGGCTGCGATCAGAGCGTCGGGCCAGGCCACGACAGCCCTCACCGGCGATCGGGCAAGACCCCGGAAGCACTGGCCGCGCTCGTAGCGCTCTGCCTTGGCCTCCTGATCGGGATCGGAGAGCTCACGCGCAGGGCCGAAGCCCAGGACGCCAAGGCGACGCCGACCCCTAGCCAAACGCCTATGGAGGCGCCCTGGAAGCGGCGCGACAAGTGCACCGAGTGTCACTCGGAGACGAGCTGGACCAAGATCAGCGAGCCTGACCTAGCCTTCGACCACGGCGAGACCGGGTTCCCGCTCCGCGGCGCTCACGACAAGGTCGCCTGCGCCGACTGCCACCGCCGGGGCCTGAGCAACCTCAGCCAGAGCTGCTCGAGCTGCCACATGGACCCCCACGCCGGGTCAAACAGCCAGTCCTGCGAGGCCTGCCACAACGAGCGGAACTGGGACGTCCCGCGGAACTTCTTCATCCACGAGCGGACTCGCTTCCCCCTCAGCGGAGCCCACGCCGCGATCGCCTGCGAGGCCTGCCACCGCAACGCGCGGGGCGAGGCCCTCGCGATCACCCCGACCGAGTGCGACCAGTGCCACATTCGCGATCGGGTCCAGGCCACGCCCAACCACGTCGCGGCCGGGTTCCAAAACTGCGGCTGGTGTCACTCGACGACGACATTCCGAGGCGCGACCTACAACCACCGCGTCTATCGCTTGGAGGGCGTCCACGCAGTCCAGAGCTGCACGGCCTGCCACAACGGAGCCGTGTTCGCCGGCCTCGCCAACGGCGGGACCAACTGCCTGACCTGCCACCAGGCCGACTTCAACGCCACAGCCGCGATCCCCTCGGCTCCCGACCACACCGTCGGCGCGCCCTTTGGTCCCGACTGCAACCGCTGCCACGACAACGTGATCCCCCAGATCACCTTCACCGGAGCGACCTTCCGGTGAGCCGCGCGATCGGCGCGGGCGACCTCTGGGGGGAGGGCAGGCCGGCTCGCCGAGTTCAGCCCCTCCGCCCGAGCGCGCTGGCTTGCGCCGCGCTCTTGCTCGGGCTCTGCGCCCTCCCCGCCCAGGCCGACTCCCGCGTCGAGGCCAAGGTCGTCTCCTTGCGCGGCTCCAACGTGCACCTCGAGCTCACGACCGCCGTTCCAGCCGGCTCCGAGCGCCTCGTCGCGGGTCGCGAAGTCGAAGTCAAGGTCGGAGAGGCTGAGCCGATCCGCGCCAAGCTGATCGCGGCCTCGTCGCGCTTCTTGGTCCTCGAGCTCCCCCCTGGCGTCGAGCTCGGCGAGGGCCCCGTGACCGTCGCCGGCGCCGCGGCCCGCCCTCAGCGTCGCGAGCAGCTGACCCCTAGCGCCGACGCTCCTGCCCAGACCGCCCCGGTCAAGGTCGGCCGAACCGCGCCCAGCCTCGGAACCTTCACCAAGGGACCCCAGCCCGAGCGCGAGCTGGTCCCCTTCCGCGGGGGGACGCCCAAGAAGGAGGGCACGCCGAAGGCAGGGGGTGCTGCCGAAGGCCAAGAGCCCGAGGAGGACGCCAAGCCGCGCGTCGACGCCGAGGGCAACGAGCTCACGGCCTCGGGGCGGATCGCCAACCAAGTCGTGGGCGAGGTCATGGTCGGCGTCGACGCCTTCTACGACGACGACCTCGATATCAACCGCACCACGCCCTACACCCGAGTTCGCCTCGAGGTTCGCCAGCTCGGCGGGAGCGACCGGCTCCGGTTCCGCTTCTACGGCTCGCTCCGGCGGCCCTTCGAGGGCACCGACGACTGGACCGAGCACAACTCGGACCAGCTCAACGCTCGCGTGACCTACCTGGCCCTCGAGCTCGACGCCGCGCAGCCCGAGAAGATCAAGAGCTTCTCCGACCGAATCGAGTTCGGCGTCGGCCGAGCCACGGTCCCCGGTGTGATCGAAGCTGGAGTCGTCGACGGCGGACGCTTTGGAGTCCGGGCAGGCCCGGTCACGGTGTTCGGCTTCGGCGGCTTCGCCAGCAGCCTCAACCCGCGCGAGGACGACTACGAGAACCTGATCTACGGCGGCGGGATTCGCCTCGAGCAGGCCTTCGCTCACTCGGGCGCGATCCGCTTCAGCGTGGCCGGCGCCCAGCAGCGCTACGAAAACGACGGCGTCCGCGACTTCGTCGAGGGCCAGGCCGAGATCCGCTACGGCCTGTTCGGTGTCCGCGGGCTCCTGGTCGTGGACTTCTTCGACCCCCTCCGCGACAAGCGCGACACCCGCGTCACGACGGGCTCGCTCTCGACCTACGCCCAGGTCAGCAAGCACGTCCGACTCGAGGCAGGCTACCGCGAGCGACGCCCGCAGTATCAGCGGGACCTCCTCGAGGAGGACCTCTTCGCCGAGGCGATCGCGAACCTCGACAAGACGGCGAGACGCAACATGTGGGCGGGGGTTCGCTTCACCCTCTTCGACGCGGCCTTCGAGCTCTGGCTCCGGGCCGAGATCTACGAGGGCCGACGCAGCCGCGAGGCCAACGGTGGCGTGGCCGGGTTCTCGATCCGCGCCAACGCCCGCCACCGCTTCCTCGTCGAGTTCGCCCTCAGACGACGTTTCCGCTCCGACTCGGAAGACACCAAGACCTACGACCCCTTCGCCATCGTGTCCTGGCTCTTCCAGGGTGAGTCCCTCATGAGCCAGCTCTCCATCGCCTACCGCGACAGCTTCCCCAAGAGCGCTGACGACCGCCGGATCGCGCTCCGCTTGTTCCTCGACTACGAGGTCGGCGGAGGCTTCGGGCTCCGGGGCTACGGCGAGGTCAACTTCCGCCGCGACCACATCACCGACGACGACGGCACCGGCGCCTTCGGCGGCTTCGCGGCTCGCTATCGCTTCTAGAGGCGTATTCCTGGGTGGAGGTGCATGGCGGAGGCTGACGCCCACCACGGAGGCAGAGAGCGCCACAGAGGAGGAGTCGGCACCTCCGGGCTCCGGGGTGCCAGGGGTGCGGGAGGCTCCACTCGATCGAGCCTGCTCGCGCCTTCGCGATAGGGGACCAGCTCCGTAGTAGCTTCAGTCCCCTAGCTGAAAGCCCACCATGTCCCTCGACCTCAGCTCCCCTCGACCTCTGGATCCCCCGCGGCTGGGAGCGAGCCTCGCCCTGCTCCTCGCGGGCCTGCTCCTCCCCGGATGCTCGAGCTCCGCGGATCAGGAGCCCCAGCCCCCCGCCGTCGAGCAGACCCGCGAAGAGAGTCGAGCCCGAGTCACCCTTCAGTTCCACGACGAGCCCCTCCAGGCGATCGTGCCCCTCCTCGCGGCCTCGAGCGGAGAGCCCGTGGTGTGCGTGCTCCCAGCCAGCGACCCGATCCCCCTCAGCGTCGACCTCGTCAACGTGCCTTGGGACCAGGCGGTCGAGATCCTGGCTGCAGCTTCCGGCGTCGACGCCGTGTGGCAGACCACCGAGGAGGGCCGGCGTCTGGTCCTGGGGCGAGACCTCCACGGCGGGTCCTTCCGCCCGGTCCCCACACCGGCCCCCGAAGGCCCCCTCGCGCGAGGTCGCGCTCCCGTCACCGATCCCAGCCCTGACCTCAGGATCGAGGTCGACGTCGAGGACATGGACCTCGCAGAGGTCATGGAGCAGATCGCCGCCAAGAGCGGGGCGCGAATCGAGGTCGACCCGAACGTCTCCGAGTGCGTAAGCGTCTCGCTGCGACAAATCCCCTGGCGAGAGGCGGTCGAGGTGATCGCCAAGATGACGCGCACCGAAGTCCACGAGCTGCGAGAGGGCGGCCTCCTGATCTACCAGCCAGGCGACCTCCACATCAGCTACTGCAACGCCAGCGCCCGGACCGTGGCGCAGCTCCTGGCGGCCTACTCAGGTAAGAGCCTCGTCCTCGCGCCGGGCGCCCTCTCCGGCGAGACCACCGTCGAGATCCGCAGCGACCTCGCCCCCGGAACCCTCCCGGGCGCTATGGCGGGCTTGCTCCACTCCAACGGAGCCGAGCTCTTTGCGCTCCACGGGGCCTGGATCGTGGCCCCCAAGGGCTCACGCCCCGAGCTGGAAGAGGCGCGGGTCCCCCTCGGCGCCAAGCCCCTCGCCGAGCCCCCGGCGAGTCCAGCGTCCGGACTCCGCGCTCGCGCGCGCGGCGTCGCCGCTCACGACTGGCTCAAGGCGCTGGCGACCTACGCCGGCGAGTCGCTCTTCGTCGGCCGCGACGTCAGGGGCTCTATCGATCGCCCTTGGGCGCCCCTGAGCCTACTCCGAGAGTTCTGGACCCTGTCCCGCGAACGGGGCTGGAAGCTCGACCAGCAAGCCGCCTATCTCATGATCCACGGAGAGTCCCAAGTCGAGCAGCCGGCCGCCGCCGCGAAGCCGACTCGCCGCTCCCTGACCTTGCCCAGCGGAGAGAAGGTCGTGGTCGAACTCCAAGCCCTCCTGATCCCGCCGCCTGAGGACGAGCGCCAACACCCCGCGGCGATCCTCTCAGGCCAGCTCTACTACCCGCGCGATCGCCTGGTCGACGCCGAGGAAGGCAAGGAACTCCCGGTCGAGGTCGTGAAGGTCCTCTCCGACCGAGTCGTGTTCAAGATCGAGGGCCGAGAGGACAAGCGCTACGTGGTCCCCTTCGACGAGAAGCGCTAGCTCGCCTCGCCCGCGCTCTCGAGCTTCTTCAAGAACCTCGCCCCGCGCTTGGCATACCACTCGTCACCTGCGGACGACAACTGCTCGGCGGCCTGACGGGCCCCCTCGAGGTCGCCCGCCCGACGACAGATCTTCGCCTCCAGCCAGAGGTCCTCGGGAGTGCCGTCCATGAGTCCAAGCAGGGCCACGGCGTTCGCGTCTAGGCCGCGCCGCTGGGAGCGGTCTTCCGTCCGCGCATAGAAAGCGGAGAGGCGCACCCAGCGCTCCTCCTCGACGCCTCTCCAGCTCTGCGCCTCGAGGAGGGCCTCGAAGTCCTCGTCTCTGAGGGGGAGCGAGTCGGGATAGACGCGACGCCTGAAGAAGTCCCCGACCTCCGTGGCCAGGATCAGGAGGAAGTAGCTCAGGATCACGGCTCCAGCCCCGGCCCGCGAGAAGACCGCGACCGCGATCGTGAGCGGGAAGAAGAGGCAGCAGCCGAGCTCGGCCATAGCGCCGTCGCTGAAGTTCTCCAAGCGAAAGGAGTGGGCCCGGCTGTGCTCGCCACGCCAGAGCACGCTCTCGCAGCTGCCGCAGCGGAGAGCGTGGGCCTCGGTCAGCCCCGAGTCGAAGTCATAGCGAGGGTGATCCCAGGTGCCGTCACCGACGCGTCCCGGGCGAGCGCAGTGCGGGCAGGTGTAGCGGAGGCAGAAGTCGTTCTCCCAGGACAGCTTCGCGAGGGCGTCCGAGCCCTCAGCTGCCAAGCGGGCGACGGTGCGCGCGGGTTGGCGCGCTTGCGCCAGCCGCGAGAGGTCGGCGACGAGCTCCTGAGCCCGATCGAAGCGACCCAGCTGACGGGCGACCTCGGCCTTGATCAAGGCCTCGCTGGGGTCGTCACAGAGGAGCTCATAGAGCGCCTCGAGGTTGGCCTGAGCCTCGGCCGAGCGGATCTGCGCCCGGGCCCCTTTGACTCGAGCGGGGTCGTTGCCCGCTCGCCAGGCCCTGAGGCGGAGCCCGACCTTCTCGTCGCGAGTCTCGTAGAGCCTCGCGTCCAGCGCCTCGAGGTAGTCAGCCTCGCTGGGGAGCTCGAGCTCCGGGAGCTCCTCGCCCATGGCCCAATCGAAGTCCCCAACCCGCTGCAGCGACGAGCAGTTCGGGCAGCGCATGATCGAGGGCGTCCCAGGCCCATGATCCGGGCCCGGCGAAACCTCCAAGTCAGTCCAGCGAGCCTCCCAATACTCATAGTGAAGCGTGAATCGACCCGAGTGCTGGCAGACAGCGCAGGTCCAGGAATACGAGGAGTGGGAGTGGCACATGACGAAGCCTAGAGCTGGATCTTGAAGTCGAGAAGGGCAGCGCTCAGGCTTGGACCCCGACACTCCAGGACCCTCACTCTGTAGGCCCTCTTCACAGGCGCTCTCCAGCCCAAGTCCAGCAACCCAAATCCACAGTTCGGATTCCTGCATGGCCGCGCTAGCCTCAGCCCCTGCCGCAAGCGAGCGGCACGACTCGAGGCACCATGCGCACGTCCCCACGCTCTCCCTTCTTCGCGGCTGGCCTTCTGGCAGCGGTCTTTAGCCTCCAGACCTCGGCCTGGTCCGACGAGCCGGCCGAGGCTCCGGCGCTCGCGACACAGGGCAAGCTCTCGCAGCTAGAGGAGAGCTTCTACGAGCTGAGCTATCGCAAGCCCGTCCCCGGCAAGAAGAAGCCGCAATCCTTCAAGGCATACCTCGAGGTCGGCGAGGCGACGACCTGGTTCGCCGACGCTCCGGCGCGGGTCCAGGACCTCCAAGAGGGCATGGAGCTCTGGATCTACGGCAACCCAGTCGAGTCAGAGTCGACCAACGACAGCGGTCAGACCGTGATCGATCGCCAGATCCGAGGCGTCCTCGCCATCGCCACCGGCGAGGCGCTGACCCTTCGCGAGGTCAAGGTCGAGAAGGGCCCGCGCTGGGTGCGCGCGACGGTCAGCAAGCCCGGCCAGGCGCTCCAGGCGAAGCTCGAGGGCCAAGACTACCGCGTCCTCGTGACGCGGAACTGCGCGATCCTGATCCGCAAGAAGCTCGACGCCCGCCCGGCGAAGCTCAAGAAGAAGCTCCAAGCCGCCGTCGTCGGCCAAAAGAGCGAGGCTCGCCCCAAGAAGGCCAAGGCCAAGATCAGCGACTCTTTCACGGCCACGCATCTCGTGATCCTGAACAAGCGCCTCAACGCGGCCTACGGCCTGATGCGCCAGCCTGCGAAGTAGAGAGCTGCAAGGCACCTCTTACAGAATGGGCAGATCTTGCCCAAACGATTGTCTCCGTGAGACGCATTAGCGAGGGCGCTCGACGAAATCGCTGCGTTTAGGGCCAAATCGCTGGGGCACGCGAGTTGCCCTTGCCTGTGCATGCCCCCTCGCGACCCGATCCCGCTAACCCGCCGAGAGGTCCTCGCGACCGCGGCCCTCGCCCTAGGCGTCCAGGCCCTGGCCTGGTTCCGAGTCCTACGCCGCCCGCCGCCAGACGCCGCTCGCCACCTCGAGCGCCTGGCGGTGGACCTAAACCGTGCCCCCCTCGGCGAGCTCGAGGCGCTCCCCGGAGTCGGCCCCGCCACGGCACGAGCCTTGGTCGCAGCGCGCCCGATTCGCTCCGAGAGACAGCTCCAGGCCCTCCTCGGAGGCAAGCGCTTCCACCGTCTCCGGTCCTGCATTCGACCCCTCGACTTGGACTAGCTCACCAGAGCACGAAAGCGAGCCTGCGCTTTGGCCCCAAAATGAGGTGAAATGGGGCCCATGACTCCGCCCCTGAGCCAATGCCCGCCCGAGCCCGTCGCGACCGAGACCCGGCCCCCGCTCCGCGAGCGCTGCGGCCTCCTCAAGGACTACTGGTACGTCGCCTGCCAGAGCTCGACGCTCAAGCGAGAGCCCCTCGGCCGCCAGATCATGGACGAGGCGCTGGTCCTCTATCGCGACCGCTCCGGGAAGGCCCGCTGCTTCCGCGACCGCTGTCTCCACCGAAACACAATGCTCTCGGAGGGGACGCTCGAGGACGACTGCCTGCGCTGCCCCTATCACGGCTGGATCTACGACGAAGAGGGCAGCGTCACCAAGATCCCGAGCGCGCGCCAAGACGCCCCCCTCCCCAAGAAGAAGCTCCCCGCCTTCCCGACCCGCGAGGTCGACGGCCTGGTCTGGGTCTACATGGGCGATCCCAAGGACGCCGAGGCCACGGCGAACTTCCGCTTCCCCCACCACGCCGAGTCGGGCTGGGAGAGCTATTACATGGAGACCATGTTCGAGAACGACGTCACCAACTGCGTCGAGAACTTCATGGACGTCCCGCACACGGTCTTCGTCCACGCGACCTGGTTCCGCGACCGAAGCGGCAAGGAGATTCGCGCCACCGTCGAGCGAACGCCCGACAGCGTGCTCGTGACCTATCACCAGGACCAAGACGAGATCGGCCTCTCGACCTTCATCCTGAACCCGACTCGCGAGCCTATGTCGCACACGGACAAGTTTTACATGCCGAACGTGACCCGAGTCGACTACGACTTCGGCACCAAGCGCTCGTTCATCATCACCTCCCAGTGCACCCCCGAGACCGAGCGCCGGACCCGGGTCTACACCGCGATCACGTTCCGCCTCGGCTCCCGCGTCCTCGGCAAGTTCGGCAAGCTCTTCCTCCCGCCCTACACCCGCAAGGTGATCCAGCAGGACGTCGAGATCATGCTCAACCAGGGCAAGTCCCTGGCCCGCTACGGCTCCGAGTTCCTCAACTCCGAGGCCGACCTCCTCCACCGCTACATAGAGAGCCTGCGGAACTGGGACGAAGGCGGAGGCGTAGGCCCCAAGCCGAAGCCCGCCTGCGAAGAGATCCGCTTCTTCGTCTAGGCGTCGTTCGCCATTCGCAACCCGAGGTTGCTTCGGCGAATCGAGAGCTTCTCCGCGGCCCGCTTGCTGCAGCGCAGCGAGTGCGCCGCGTTGGTCCACGACCCCCCCCGCTTGACCGCCTTAGCGCTGAAGCCCTCGATCGGGAGGTGGGGCGACTGGGCTGGGAGCAAGGCGTAGCTGTCGGGGTCGTAGCGATCCGCGCACCACTCCCACACGTTGCCCGCGAGGTCCAACACGCCCTCCTCACTGGCCCCGGCCACCAGGCGTCCGACCGGCGCCGGCCCGCGACCGCGACGCCCGAAGGTCGCGTGTCGCTCGCTCGGAGCGGCCTCGCCCCAGGGGTAGGTCCGCTGCCCTGCAGGCCCGCGGGCTGCTCGCTCCCACTCGGCCTCGGTCGGGAGCCTGGCCCCTGCCCAAGCCGCATAGGCCAGAGCGTCA
>Ga0316202_10000606_pt1 | contig 36393 bp, 31 predicted proteins | sample 3monrhotite_MG_FD_204934 | JGI IMG/M metagenome (GOLD analysis project Ga0316202, IMG submission 204934) | Microbial mat bacterial communities from mineral coupon in-situ incubated in ocean water Damariscotta River, Maine, United States -... | ecosystem: Environmental > Aquatic > Marine >...
GCTTGATCAGCAGAACGAGCGGCACCGCGGTGCCGACGGTGGCGACGATCGCCGGCAGCACGAGCGTGAGGGAGATGAAGCTCAGGTCGCCCACGACGAGGTCGGGCCGCTCGGCGACCCCGCTCACGGCGGCGAGCCGCTCGGCCGTGAGGGCGCGAGCGTTCTCCGCCTCGACAACGACGACGCGCGCGTCGGCGCGCAGCAGCGGATCGAGCTGACCGTGCCCCACGTCGAGCGCGATCACCTGCCGCGCGCCGCGCTCGAGCAGCACCTGCGTGAAGCCCCCCGTCGAGGCGCCGAGGTCGAGTGCGAGGGCTCCCTCAATCTCGAGCGGGGCGCCTCCGCGCGCGGTCGCGTCGAGGGCGGCGACGAGCTTGTGCGCGGCGCGGCTGACGTACCCGTCGTCGGCATCGATCGTGAGCGCAGCATCCGCGGAGACGGGGTGCGCGGGCTTGACCACGGCGCGCCCGTCGACCCGCACGCGACCCTCTTCGATCGCCGCGCGGGCAACGGTGCGGGATCGCGCGAGCCCGCGCGTCACGAGTGCGACGTCGAGTCGGGAGCTCACGCCGGGCGCGTCGGGTCGGCGCCCGGGCCGTCGGTCGCCTCGAGCTCCGACCTCAGCTCGTCGTGCAGCTGCCGGAACACCGCCGCACGGTCCGCGAGAGGCCGCTCCTCGATGAGGGCGAGGCGAGAGAGCAGGGCCTCATCAGCCTCCACCACCTGGCTCGACTCATCTGACTTTGAGCCGCCCGAGGTCGGAGCCTCGACGTGCGCCGAGGTCGTCGCCTCCCCCGCAGTCGCGTCGCCGTCGCCGTCCATGGCTACGAGCGTACCGCCAGGTCGCGCAACTGCTCATCGACGTCGAGGGCGAAGATCTGCAGCCCCGACGCGTGGATCACGGCGGCGCCCGCACGCAGCAGATCGAGCGGATCGCCGGCCCGCGCGACGCGCACCACGTGCTGCTTCATGCGCACGACGGCCTTGCCGACCTCGACCGTGCGCACGCCGTCCTCGACGCTCTCCCGCACCTCCGGATACGGCTCGAAGAGCTGCCGCAGGTCGGTGAGGATGTAGTCGGGATGCTGACCGGCGGGCGCCGCGAGCACCTGCTTGGCGCGGTCGATGCCCGTGAGCACGAGCGCGGTCGCCATGCCGGCGCGATTGCCACCGAGGATGTCGGTGTCGAGGCGGTCCCCCACGACGAGGGCGTTGCGAGCCCCGAACCGCTCGGCGGCGACGTCGAAGATCGGCTTCTCGGGCTTGCCGGCGAAGACGGGCAGGCGGCCGACGGCGAGGTGCACGGCCGAGACGAGGGTGCCGTTGCCGGGCGCGATGCCGCGCGCGACGGGGATGGTCCAGTCGGTGTTGGTCGCCACCCACGGGATGCCGGTGTGCAGGGCGAACGACGCCTCAGCCAGGTGCTCCCAGCCCACGTGCGGCGCGAACCCTTGAATGACGGCCGCGGGGTCGTCCTCCGCCGAGCGCGTCACCGTGAACCCCGCGTTCTCGACCTCGCTCACGAGGCCGTCGCCTCCGACGACGAGGATGCGCGAGCCGGGCTCCACGAGATCTGCAAGCACGCGCACCGCGGCCTGCGGGCTCGTCACGACATCGTTCGCGGCGACGGAGAGCCCGAGCTCTCTCAAGTGCTCGGCGACGGCCTCGTCGGTGCGAGAGGCGTTGTTGGTGATGTAGCCGACGCGCACGCCCTCCGCGGCCCGCGTGATGCTCTCGACCGCGTGCGGGATCGCCCCCGGCCCCGTGTAGACGACGCCGTCGAGGTCGAGGAGCAGAGCATCCCGCTCAGTGAGCGGCGTGGGCCGACGCTTACCGAGCGGCATCGTCGCCCTCCGCAGCACCAGCTTCTTCCTCGACGATCTCGATGGTGTCCTCGTCGGGCGTCTCGCCGTCGGCCGCAGCAATGGCCGCGGCGGCGACGTCGGCTCGACGCGCCCACTCGTCGGCCTCCTCCTCGCGCCCGAGCTCGGCGAGCACGACAGCGTAGGAGTCGAAGAGAGCGGGGCTGTAGCGGTACGCGGTCGTGGGGTCGAGCTGCGGGATCTCGAGCTCGAGCAGTGCCTGCTCGGTCTGCTCGAGGTCGAGGCGCGCGCCCGACATCGCGATCGCGAGCTCGACCCGCGCGGCTTCCGTCAGTGTTGCGCGGTCGACCGAGCGCGCGAGCTCGAGCGCCTTCTCGGGACGCCCCAGACCCCGCTCGCAGTCGACCATGAGCGGCAGCTGCTCGTTCGAGCCGGAGATGCGACGGTAGGTGCGCAGCTCGCGCAGCGCGAGCGCGAAGTCGCCGTTCGCGTAGGCCGTGATGGCGTACGTCTCACGCGCCACCGCGATGCGACCCGCGCGACGAGCGGCAGCCGCCGCGTGCCGATGCGCGAGCGCGGGGTCGTCGTCGATGAGCTCGGCGGCCATGACGAGATGCTGTGCCACGCGGTCGGCGTTCTCTTTCGCGAGAGTGCGCAGCTCGTTGCGCGCGTGGCGGTCGAGCTCTTTGCCGGTGACGTGCTCGGGAATCGGCGGGTCGTCGTGCCGCGGGCGGTCGTTGTCGCCTTCCGGCCGACGCGGACGATCCGGTCGGGATGCGCCCGCCGGCCGCGGGCCGCGGTAGCCCGCGCCATCGCGCCGCGGCGCACCGTCGCGCTGAGGCGCCCCGCTGCGTCGAGCCGCTCCGTCACGGGTGGGCGCACCGTCTCGGCGAGGGGCACCATCGCGCTTCGGAGCACCGTCGCGACGGGGTGCGCCGTCGCGCTGTGGAGCACCGTCGCGACGGGGTGCGCCGTCGCGCTTCGGCCGGTCGTCGCGTCGCGGACGATCGGGGCGTTCAGCCATGGGTGACTCCCTGGGTTCGAGACCGGCCGACCTCGTAGTGAAGTCGACGAGCGTGCTGGTGCGTTAACGCAAAATGGCCACCCATCACTGGGTGGCCATCTCACAAAGAAGTCCGGCGGTGTCCTACTCTCCCACGAGGTCCCCCTCGCAGTACCATCGGCGCAGAAGGTCTTAGCTTCCGGGTTCGGAATGTAACCGGGCGTTTCCCCTTCGCTATGGCCGCCGAAACACTATTGATTTATCAATCGTTTACGGACAGACATGCAGAGCACTGTTCACACAGTGATCCTGTCTGAGCGTAGTTCTCGACCGTAAATCGAGAACCACAAAGTGGACGCGAGCAGCAAACTCATTCCCCTCACAAGGAGGGAGGTTGTTGTCAAGTTATCGGCTTATTAGTACGGGTCAGCTGCGAGGGTCTTTAGTCCCCTCTTCCACATCCCGCCTATCAACCCAGTCGTCTGGCTGGGAGCCTCTCACCATAAATGGTATGGAAGTCTCATCTTGAGGCCGGCTTCCCGCTTAGATGCTTTCAGCGGTTATCCATCCCGAACGTAGCTAATCAGCGGTGCTCCTGGCGGAACAACTGACACACCAGAGGTTCGTCCAACCCGGTCCTCTCGTACTAGGGTCAGATCCTCTCAAACTTCCTGCGCGCGCAGCGGATAGGGACCGAACTGTCTCACGACGTTCTAAACCCAGCTCGCGTACCGCTTTAATGGGCGAACAGCCCAACCCTTGGGACCTACTCCAGCCCCAGGATGCGACGAGCCGACATCGAGGTGCCAAACCATGCCGTCGATATGGACTCTTGGGCAAGATCAGCCTGTTATCCCCGAGGTACCTTTTATCCGTTGAGCGACAGCGCTTCCACAAGCCACTGCCGGATCACTAGTCCCGACTTTCGTCCCTGCTCGACCTGTCAGTCTCACAGTCAAGCTCCCTTGTGCACTTACACTCGACACCTGATTGCCAACCAGGTTGAGGGAACCTTTGGGCGCCTCCGTTACTTTTTGGGAGGCAACCGCCCCAGTTAAACTACCCACCAGGCACTGTCCCTGAACCGGATTACGGTTCGAAGTTAGATATCCAGAGTGACCAGAGTGGTATTTCAACAATGACTCCACGAACACTAGCGTGCCCGCTTCACAGTCTCCCACCTATCCTACACAAGCCACACCGAACACCAATACCAAGCTGTAGTAAAGGTCACGGGGTCTTTCCGTCCTGCTGCGCGTAACGAGCATCTTTACTCGTAGTGCAATTTCGCCGAGTTCGCGGTTGAGACAGCTGGGAAGTCGTTACGCCATTCGTGCAGGTCGGAACTTACCCGACAAGGAATTTCGCTACCTTAGGATGGTTATAGTTACCACCGCCGTTTACTGGGGCTTAAATTCAGAGCTTCGCTTGCGCTAACCCTTCCTCTTAACCTTCCAGCACCGGGCAGGCGTCAGTCCGTATACATCGTCTTGCGACTTAGCACGGACCTGTGTTTTTAGTAAACAGTCGCTTCCCACTGGTCTCTGCGGCCTTCAACGCTCCGGGAGTAAATCCCTTCACGAATCCGGCCCCCCTTCTCCCGAAGTTACGGGGGCATTTTGCCGAGTTCCTTAACCACGATTCTCTCGATCTCCTTGGTATTCTCTACCTGACCACCTGAGTCGGTTTGGGGTACGGGTGACTAGAACCTCGCGTCGATGCTTTTCTCGGCAGCATAGGATCACTGATTTCCCCCGTGAGGGGTACGCATCGGATCTCAGGCTATGTGAACGACGGATTTGCCTATCGTTCGCCCTACATCCTTACACCGGGACAACCATCGCCCGGCTCAGCTACCTTCCTGCGTCACACCTGTTAATACGCTAGCCGCACCAGCGTAGGGTCGAGTGCTAGCCCCGGCGCTCCTCCCCGAAGGGATCGGTCACCGGTATTCGGACTCTTAGCATTACTGGATTAGCTTGGGCGGTTCTTCGTCAGTACGGGAATATCAACCCGTTGTCCATCGACTACGCCTGTCGGCCTCGCCTTAGGTCCCGACTTACCCAGGGCGGATTAACCTGGCCCTGGAACCCTTGGTCTTTCGGAGGACGGGTTTCTCACCCGTCTTTCGCTACTCATGCCTGCATTCTCACTCGTGTGGCCTCCACGGCTGGTTCACACCGCCGCTTCTCTGGCCACACGACGCTCTCCTACCGATCCGCACGGCTGGACCACGAAGGCCTACCTATTATGCGAATCCTACGACTTCGGTGGTGTGCTTGAGCCCCGTTACATTGTCGGCGCGGAATCACTTGACCAGTGAGCTATTACGCACTCTTTCAAGGGTGGCTGCTTCTAAGCCAACCTCCTGGTTGTCTATGCAACTCCACATCCTTTCCCACTTAGCACACGCTTAGGGACCTTAGTCGGTAGTCTGGGTTGTTTCCCTCTCGACAATGAAGCTTATCCCCCACTGTCTCACTGCTGCGCTCTTACTTACCGGCATTCGGAGTTTGGCTGACGTCAGTAACCTTTTGGGGCCCATCGGCCATCCAGTAGCTCTACCTCCGGCAAGAAACACGCAACGCTGCACCTAAATGCATTTCGGAGAGAACCAGCTATCACGAAGTTTGATTGGCCTTTCACCCCTATCCACAGCTCATCCCCTCAGTTTTCAACCTAAGTGGGTTCGGTCCTCCACGACGTCTTACCGTCGCTTCAACCTGGCCATGGATAGATCACTTCGCTTCGGGTCTAGGACATGCGACTGAATCGCCCTATTCAGACTCGCTTTCGCTACGGCTACCCCTCTCGGGTTAACCTCGCCACATATCGCTAACTCGCAGGCTCATTCTTCAAAAGGCACGCCGTCACAGCTACTAGGGCTGCTCCGACGGTTTGTAAGCAAACGGTTTCAGGTACTATTTCACTCCCCTCCCGGGGTACTTTTCACCTTTCCCTCACGGTACTTGTCCGCTATCGGTCATCTGGGAGTATTTAGGCTTATCAGGTGGTCCTGACAGATTCACACGGGATTTCTCGGGCCCCGTGCTACTTGGGATACTCTCCGGGCCATTACGACATTTCAACTACGGGGCTGGCACCCTCTGTGGCTGGCCTTTCAAGACCATCCGTCTATATCGCGCTGTAACCCTTACTGCTCGGCAGAGCAGCAGGAAAGTCCCGCAACCCCGACCATGCAACGCCTGCCGGCTATCACACATGATCGGTTTAGCCTGATCCGCGTTCGCTCGCCACTACTGACGGAATCACTGTTGTTTTCTCTTCCTGTGGGTACTGAGATGTTTCACTTCCCCACGTTCCCTCTACCCGCCCTATATATTCAGGCGGGAGTCACTGGGTCGCACAAGTACGCCCAGCGGGGTTTCCCCATTCGGAAATCCTCGGCTCAAAGCTCGCTTATCAGCTCCCCGAGGCTTATCGCAGATTGCTACGTCCTTCTTCGGCTCCAGATGCCAAGGCATCCACCGTTTGCTCTTAGAAACTTGACTACATGAGTTTGAATCGATCGTGCATCTCACACCCGAAGGTGTTTGACGCAGACCAATGATCTATATCTCTTTCGAGATGTTTGATCGTAGATCCGAGGTCTTCCGACCTCAGTTCTAAGATGCTCGCGTCCACTGTGTAGTTCTCAACATACGGTCGGTACCGCTCCTGCCGACGGCTCTTGCCCTGTTTCCAGAGAGAGCACTTTCTAGTCGGTCAGACCGCGGTCCGAGGAATCGTGTCTCGAGGTCACCCTCGAGGCCCGGTCCCTCAGGACCCAACAGCGTGCATGTGGCCGGTTCCTGCCGGCTGCCGTTCCAGCACCCCGAAGGATGCGTACTGAGCTGCCGGCTCTCGCCGACCACCAAAGTCAATGTTCCACCCATGAGCTTCCGGCTGGGACCAGGCATGTATCGAGATGACACAGCTGCCCCAGATCCGGCTTCTGGCTGCACTCGCCGAAGCGAGACAGCAGATGCTCCTTAGAAAGGAGGTGATCCAGCCGCACCTTCCGGTACGGCTACCTTGTTACGACTTAGTCCTAATCACCGATCCCACCTTCGACAGCTCCCTCCTTGCGGTTGGGCCACTGGCTTCGGGTGTTACCGACTTTCATGACTTGACGGGCGGTGTGTACAAGGCCCGGGAACGTATTCACCGTGGCGTTGCTGATCCACGATTACTAGCGACTCCAACTTCATGAGGTCGAGTTGCAGACCTCAATCCGAACTGAGACCGGCTTTTTGGGATTCGCTCCACCTTGCGGTATTGCAGCCCTTTGTACCGGCCATTGTAGCATGCGTGAAGCCCAAGACATAAGGGGCATGATGATTTGACGTCATCCCCACCTTCCTCCGAGTTGACCCCGGCAGTCTCCCATGAGTTCCCACCATTACGTGCTGGCAACATAGGACGAGGGTTGCGCTCGTTGCGGGACTTAACCCAACATCTCACGACACGAGCTGACGACAACCATGCACCACCTGTTTACGAGTGTCCAAAGAGTTGACTATTTCTAGCCCGTTCTCGTATATGTCAAGCCTTGGTAAGGTTCTTCGCGTTGCATCGAATTAATCCGCATGCTCCGCCGCTTGTGCGGGCCCCCGTCAATTCCTTTGAGTTTTAGTCTTGCGACCGTACTCCCCAGGCGGGGAACTTAATGCGTTAGCTGCGACACAGAAACCGTGGAATGGTCCCTACATCTAGTTCCCAACGTTTACGGCATGGACTACCAGGGTATCTAATCCTGTTCGCTCCCCATGCTTTCGCTCCTCAGCGTCAGTTACGGCCCAGAGATCTGCCTTCGCCATTGGTGTTCCTCCTGATATCTGCGCATTCCACCGCTACACCAGGAATTCCAATCTCCCCTACCGCACTCTAGTTTGCCCGTACCCACTGCAGGCGCGAGGTTGAGCCTCGCGTTTTCACAGCAGACGCGACAAACCGCCTACGAGCTCTTTACGCCCAATAATTCCGGACAACGCTTGCACCCTACGTATTACCGCGGCTGCTGGCACGTAGTTAGCCGGTGCTTTTTCTGCAGGTACCGTCACTTTCGCTTCTTCCCTGCTAAAAGAGGTTTACAACCCGAAGGCCGTCGTCCCTCACGCGGCGTTGCTGCATCAGGCTTGCGCCCATTGTGCAATATTCCCCACTGCTGCCTCCCGTAGGAGTCTGGGCCGTGTCTCAGTCCCAGTGTGGCCGGTCACCCTCTCAGGCCGGCTACCCGTCGTCGCCTTGGTGGGCCGTTACCTCACCAACTAGCTGATAGGCCGCGAGTCCATCCCAGACCGAAGTTCTTTCCAGCTACTGATCATGCGATCGCAGCTCGTATCCGGTATTAGACGTCGTTTCCAACGCTTATCCCAGAGTCTGGGGCAGGTTACTCACGTGTTACTCACCCGTTCGCCACTAATCCACCAGAGCAAGCTCCGGCTTCATCGTTCGACTTGCATGTGTTAAGCACGCCGCCAGCGTTCGTCCTGAGCCAGGATCAAACTCTCCGTAAATGTTTGATTGCCGAGCAGCCCGAAGGCCACTGGCACATCTAGTGCTCCAGCCGCCACCGAGGTGGTGAGCTGGCGCGAGTTTGTCTGACTGAAGTTCGAATATCTACTGACATTCTTGTTTCAATCCAAAGGAATCTCAATCGACTGACCGAGGTCAGCCGACGAGGTTATTTGGCATTGACTTAGTGCACGCTGTTGAGTTCTCAAGGATCGGACGCTCCAGACCTTCGGCTTCTCAGCCGTCGCAACTGGGCAACTTCCCTAACATATCCGCCCGAGAGATCCGATGCAAATCGGTGATCCCGGTGGCCAGATGACCTGGCCGACTGATCCCGATCGATCGAATCGATCTGTGGAGGCGGACTTCCCATCCTACTTGGCGATGAGCGCACCAGCAAGTGGCTGCTCTGTCTTGGAGGATGTGTCCCGCTTGAGGCCGACCTGCTGTTCCGCTGGCCGCACCTTTGGGGTGACAAGAGGAAACATTACGGGCGCGTGACGTCCTGGACAAATCTCGGCGCATCCCGGGCGTGTCGCGCTCCGGTGGCCGAGCCCGCGCCGCCCCGGCGACCGCTCAGGAGCCGCCGAGGTACAGGCCTGCGAGGGTCTTCTTGCCCCGTCGCAGTACCGCTGCACCGCCCGCGAGGGCGGCCCCCGCGAGAGTCTGGTCCTCCCCCGACACCTTGGCGTTGTTGAGCGAGACGCCACCCTGCGCGATCGCGCGCCGGGCCTCCCCCGCGCTCGAGCACAGGCCCGTCGCCACGAGCGCGTGCACCACGGTGTCCGACTCCGCGACGCGCGCCGAGGGCAGCTCCGCGATCGCGGCCGCGAGCGTCGCGGCATCGAGCTCGGCGAGGTCACCCTGGCCGAACAGGGCGGACGAGGCGGCAATGGCTGCGGCCGCGGCATCCTCACCGTGCACGAGGGCCGTGACCTCGAGAGCGAGCCGGCGCTGCGATTCTCGCCGGAACGGCTCCTCGGCCACCTTCGTCGCGTACTCCTCGATTTCCGCGCGCGTCAGGAAGGTGAAGACCTTGAGCCGGTCGATGACGTCCGCATCGTCGGTGTTGAGCCAGAACTGGTACATCGCGTAGGGGCTGCACATGACCGGATCGAGCCAGATCGCGTTGCCCTCGCTCTTACCGAACTTCGTGCCATCGCTGTTCGTGATGAGCGGCGTGCCGATCGCGTGCACGCTGCGCCCCTCCGCGCGATGGATGAGGTCGGTGCCGCTCGTGAGATTGCCCCACTGGTCGCTGCCGCCCGTCTGCAGCACGCAGCCGTACTGGCGGTGCAGCTCGAGGTAGTCGTAGCCCTGCAGGATCTGGTAGCTGAACTCGGTGTAGCTGATGCCGGCGTCGGAGTTCAGCCGTGCCGCGACCGCGTCCTTCTTGAGCATCGTGCCGACGCGGTAGTACTTGCCGACGTCGCGCAGGAAGTCGATGGCGCTCAGGCCCGCCGTCCAGTCGAGATTGTTGACCAGACGGACGCCGGTCTCACCCTCGCTCGGCAAGAACCGGCCGACCTGCGTCTGCAGGTAGCCCACCCACTCGGCGACCGTCTCCCGCGTGTTGAGCTGACGCTCGGCCGTCGGGCGCGGGTCGCCGATGAGGCCCGTCGACCCGCCCACGAGAGCCAGCGGACGGTGGCCCGCCAGCTGCAGGCGGCGCATGAGCAGCAGCTGCACGAGATTGCCCAGATGCAGGCTCGGCGCCGTCGGGTCGAACCCGCAGTAGTAGGTGATCGGCGGGCCGGCGAGCAGCTCGCGCAGGGCATCCGCATCGGTGGAGACGTGCACGAGACCGCGCCACACGATCTCCTCCCACACCGTCTCGAAACTCGAATCGTTCTGCGGGGGCGCGAGGGTCACGGGTGCGGCGGTCACCGCGTCAGAGTATCAGCGGCGCATCGTCGCCGAGCCGCGCGCGGGCAGGCGTCGACACGCGCTCTGCGGCCGCCCGGCGCGGCCGACAGCACGGGGAGATCCACCCCCTAAGGTTGATCGCGAGGAGGGCCGATGTTCGTCGTGATCGCCGCTCCGCTCGCGCAGGCTGACCCCGCGGCAGCCGCGCGCGCCCTGCTCGGCCTGCGAGCCCGCTTCGACGGGGACTACCCGCTCGCACCCGACGCCGCAGACAGCGGCGACGTGCGCGCCCTCACCCCGAGCCCGCGCGCCGCGCTCGAGACCGTGCTGCACCTCGCCCGTGCCCGGCAGTGGCGGGTCGGTCTCGGCATCGGCGCCGTGCGCACGCCCCTGCCCGCCACCATGCGCGACGCCTCGGGGTCCGGCGTCGTGGCCGCCCACGACGCCCTGGGCGCGGCGGCTCGGCGCGCCAGCCGCTGCGCGATCCGCGGGGAGGGCACGTCTCCCGTCGAGCCGCTCGAGCCGCTGCTCGACCTCCTCCTGGCCCACCGCGAACGCTGGAGCGAGCAGGGCTGGCAGCTGCACGACCTCCTGGAGGCTGGCAGAACGGCGGCTGGCGGCACGCAGGCTGGCGGCACGCAGGCTGACGCAGCGCAGACGCTCGGCATCACTCCGCAGGCCGTGAGCAAGCGCGCCCGCGCCGCCGGGCTGCGCGTCGACGCGGAGGCTCGCACCGCCCTCACCCAGCTGCTCGGCGCGGCCCTGAGCGCTGCCCTGAGCTCTGCGGCCCTGAACTCTGCGACCCGGAGCTCTGCGGCCCTGCGGCCCTCCGCCTGACTGCCGCGCGGTACACCGACACGGTCGGCTCGCCCTCGAGCCAGAACCGCCACGGATACTCGGCACCGCCACCCGGGCCGGCCACCCCCACCCGCGGGCCGCGAGCGACGAGCGCGGGCGCAGCGGCCGGCCGCGGTTCGAGGCGCAGGCCGTCGGCCTCGATGTCGTCGACCGGGGCGAGCAGGCTTCCCGAATCGGCGAGCGTGACGCCGAGCGCCTGGGCCAGCCGCGCCGGCCCCCGCGCGAGATCGCGATGCGGGATGCTGCGCTCGGGCCGCCCGCCGCGCCGACGCTCGAGGGCCGCCTCGGCACCCGCGACGACCTCACCCGCGCGCAGCAGCAGCGCCCCGGCCCGACCGGCGGGGCCGCACACGAGGTTGACGCACGTGTGCATGCCGTACGTGAAGTACGCGTAGACGTGCCCCGCCCCCGCGAACATGGGGCTCGTGCGCGGCGTCTCGCCCCGGAAAGCGTGCGATCCGGGGTCGTCCTCGCCGCGGTACGCCTCCACCTCCGTGAGCCGCACCGTCACTCCGCGGCAGTGCACGAGCGCTCCGAGCACGCGCGGCGCGACGTCGAGCGGGTCGCCTTGCAGGAGCTCAAGCTCGCCGTGCACGCGGGTCAGTCGGACAGGGCGGCGAGGCGCTCGTCGAGGTGGGCGCGCTGCGCTGCGACGGCGCTCGGCGCCGTGCCGCCCGCACCCGAGCGCGAGGCGATCGACCCCTCGACCGTCAGCACCGCCCGCACCTCGGGCGTGAGACGGGCGTCGATCGCGGCGTACTCGTCGTCGCTCGGCTCGTGCAGCTCGAGCCCGTGCCGCTCGCAGTGCGCGACGAGCGCGCCGGAGACCTCGTGCGCCTCGCGGAACGGCACACCCTGCCGTACGAGCCAGTCGGCGACGTCGGTGGCCAGGGAGAACCCGGCCGGGGCGAGCTGGGCCATCCGCTCGGTATCGAAGCGCAGGGTCGCGACCATGCCCGTGAAGGCCGGCAGCAGTACCTCGAGCGTCTCGACGGCGTCGAAGACGGGCTCCTTGTCCTCCTGCAGGTCGCGGTTGTAGGCGAGCGGGAGGCCCTTGAGGGTCGTGAGCAGGCCCGTGAGGTCGCCGATGAGTCGCCCCGACTTGCCGCGCGCGAGCTCGGCGATGTCGGGGTTCTTCTTCTGCGGCATGATCGACGACCCCGTCGAGTAGCCGTCGTGCAGCGTCACGAAGCCGACCTCGTGCGTGTTCCAGAAGATGATCTCCTCGGACAGGCGCGAGAGGTCGACGCCCAGCTGGGCCGCGATGTACAGGAATTCGGCCACGAGGTCGCGCGCCGCCGTGGCGTCGATCGAGTTCTCGGCCGGGCCGGCGAAGCCCAGGTCGGCGGCGACGAGCGCCGGGTCGAGCCCGAGCGACGACCCCGCGAGCGCGCCGGCTCCGTAGGGCGAGCGGTTCGCGCGCGCCCACCAGTCGCGCAGGCGCTCGAGGTCGCGCACGAGCGGCCAGGCGTGAGCGAGCAGGTGGTGCGCGAGCAGGATCGGCTGCGCATGCTGCAGGTGGGTGCGGCCCGGCATGACGGCATCGGGATGCGCGTCCGCCTGCCCGGCGAGCGCCTCGATGAGCGCGCGCACGTCGCGGGCGATGACGCGCCCGTGATCGCGCAGGAACATGCGGATGAGCGTGGCGATCTGATCGTTGCGGCTGCGCCCGGCGCGCAGGGAGCCGCCGAGCTCGGGCCCGACCTCCTCGACGAGCGCGGTCTCGAGAGCGCCGTGCACGTCCTCATCCTCGGGGCGGGGCTGCAGGCTGCCGTCAGCCCAGCGCTCCTCGAGACGGTCGAGACCCGCGAGCATGCGGGTCAGCGCGTCCTCGGTCAGGTACCCGGCCGCCGCGAGGGCGCGAGCGTGCGCGCGCGAGCCCGCGAGGTCGTAGGGGGCGAGCTGCCAGTCGAAGTGCGTCGAGCGGCTCAGGCGCACGAGCTCCGGCGACGGGCCGTCGCTGAAGCGGCCGCCCCACAGCGATCCCTCGTTCGTCGCGCGCGCCACGTCAGGCCTCCCGGCCCTGGGCGCGCTCGAGTAGCCACACGAGGAGCGCCTTCTGCGCGTGCAGGCGGTTCTCGCTCTCGTCCCAGATGACGCTCTGCGGCCCGTCGATGACGTCCGCGGTGACCTCGTAGCCCCGGTCGGCGGGAAGGCAGTGCAGGAAGATCGCGTCGGGCTGCGCGAGCGCCATGAGCTCGGCGTCGACCTTGTAGGGGCTCAGGGCGGCGACGCGCGCGACCTTCTCCTCCTCCTTGCCCATCGACACCCAGGTGTCGGTGACGACGACGTCGGCGCCCGTGACGGCCTCGACCTGGTCGGTGAGGATCGCGATCGAGCCGCCCGTCGCGCGCGCGATCTCGGTCGCGTCGGCGACGACCTGCGCGTTCGGCAGGTAGTCGGCGGGGCAGCCGACGCGCACGTGCATGCCCGCCGTCGCGCCCGCGAGCAGGTAGGAGTGCACCATGTTGTCGGCGCCATCGCCCAGGAAGGCGACCGTGAGCCCGGCCAGGTGGCCCTTGTGCTCGCGGATCGTGAGCAGGTCGGCGAGCAGCTGGCACGGGTGGAAGTCGTCGCTCAGGGCGTTGATGACGGGCACGGTCGTGCCCTTCGCCATCTCCTCGAGCCCCGCCTGCCCGTAGGTGCGCCACGCGATCGCCGCGACCATGCGCTCGAGCACGCGCGCGGTGTCGCTCGGGGTCTCCTTGCCGCCGAGCTGGCTGTTCGCGGTCGAGATGATGAGCGGCTGCCCGCCGAGGTCGGCGATGCCGACGGCGAAGGAGACGCGCGTGCGGGTCGACGACTTGTCGAAGATGACGGCGACCGTCTGCGGGCCCTCGAGCGGCCGCGTGGCCCAGCGGTCGCGCTTGAGGGTCACCGCGAGGTCGAGAATTTCGGCCTGCTCGGCGGGCGAGAGGTCGTCATCGCGCAGGAAGTGGCGCGTGAGCGGTGCGGGTGCGGTCATGGGCGGGCGGCCTCCAGGCTCGCGGCGAAGACGGTGAGGAACCGGTCGATCTCAGCATCGCCGATGATGAGCGGCGGTGCCAGGCGCACGGTCGTGGGGCCCGTCGCGTTGACGATGAGCCCGCGCTGCAGTGCGTGGCCGACGATCGCGGGCGCGATCGGCTCGGCCACCTCGATACCGAGCAGGAGCCCGCGTCCGCGCACCTCTCGGATAAGGTCACCGCTCAGATCGCTACCGAGAGCGAGGATGCCCGACCGCAGCTGCTCGCCGCGCCTGGCGGCATTCGCCACGAGGTCGGCGCGCTCGATCTCCGCGAGCACAGCATCGGCCACGCCCGTCGCGAGCGGGTTGCCGCCGAACGTGGAGCCGTGCTGGCCGAGCGTGAAGAGCTCGCTCGCCGCGCCCGTCGTCACGAGAGCGCCGATGGGCACTCCCCCGCCGATGCCCTTGGCGAGCGCGATGGCGTCGGGCAGCACGCCCTCCGGCAGCTCGCCGGCGTGCTGGAAGGCGAACCAGTCGCCTGTGCGCCCCGCGCCGGTCTGGATCTCGTCGAGGATCAGCAGTGCGCCGTGCGCCGTGGTGAGCTCCCGGGCGGCCGCGAGGAAGCCGGGCGGAAGCGGCACGACGCCGGCCTCGCCCTTGATGGGCTCGAGGATGACGGCGGCGACATCCGGCCCCATGGCCGCCTCGAGAGCGTCGAGCTCGGTCGGCAGATGCTCGACTCCGGGCACGAGCGGCTCGAACGGCTCGCGCAGCGCGGCCTTGCCGGTGAGCGCGAGCGAGCCCATCGTGCGGCCGTGGAAGCCCGACTCGAAGGCGAGGATGCGCGACCGACCGGTGCGGCGTGCGAGCTTGATCGCGGCCTCGTTGGCCTCCGCACCCGAGTTGGCGACGTAGACACGGCCTGATTCGCCCATGCCCGTCACTCGCACGAGGCGCTCGGCGAAGGCGATCGCCTGCGGGGTCGTGAAGTAGTTGCTCACGTGGACCGCGCGGGCGGCCTGCGTGCTCACGGCCTCGACGACCGCGGGGTGCGCGTGGCCGAGGGCGTTCACGGCGATGCCGGCGAGGAAGTCGAGGTACTCGGCCCCGTCGACATCCCACACGAGGGCGCCGCGGCCGTGGTCGAGCACGGCGGAGGGCGTCGGAGAGGAGGCCATGGCGACCTGTGCGAAGCGCGCGCGCATCGCCTCGGTCTGTGTGCCCGTGATGGGAAGAGGCGCGCTGTGCGTGTCGGTCGCGCCGTCAGCGGCACTCATGGAACCACCTCCGTGCCGATCCCCTTCTGGGTGAACATCTCGAGAAGGATCGAGTGCGGGATGCGGCCGTCGATGATCGCGGACTTCGCGACCCCGCCCTCGACCGCTTCGAGGCACGCGGCCATCTTGGGGATCATGCCGGCTTGGAGGCTCGGCAGCAGCTCACGCAGCTCGGGCACGGCGATCGTCGAGACGAGCGAGTCGCGATCAGGCCAGTCGCGGTAGAGGCCCGCGACGTCGGTGAGGATCACGAGCTTCTCGGCCTTCAGGGCCACGGCGAGCGCCGAGGCGGCCGAGTCGGCGTTGACGTTGAGCGACTGCCCGGGAGTGTCGATATCAGGAGCGATCGAGGAGACGACCGGGATGCGGTCGGCGTCGAGCTGCGCGATGACCGGCTCGGGGTTGACGCCCACGACGTCACCGACGAGACCCAGGTCGACCTCCTCGCCGTCGACCATCGCGCCGCGCTTGCGCCCGCGGAAGAGCCCGGCGTCCTCCCCCGAGATCGCGGCCGCGAGAGGCCCGTGCTCGTTGATGTGGTTGACGATGGCCGGGCTGACCTGCCCCGTGAGCACCATGCGCACAACATCCATCGCCTCGGGGCTCGTGTAGCGGTACCCGCCTCGGAAGTCGCTCTCGATCTTGAAGCGGTCGAGCATGGAGGAGATCTGGGGGCCGCCACCGTGCACGATGACGGGGCGCACGCCCGCCGTGCGCATGAAGACGATGTCTTCGGCGAAGGTGCGCTGCAGCTCGGGGGTCACCATGGCGTTGCCGCCGAACTTGATGACCACGATGCGGTCGCGGTAGGTCTGCAGCCACGGGAGCGCGTCGATGAGGGTGGCCGCCTTCTCGGCGGCGAGGGCGAAGTCGTCGGAGTCGTGTGTCGTGGTCATCAGCTGGAGTATGCGCTGTTCTCGTGGACGTAGTCGTGGGTGAGGTCGTTGGTGAGGATCATCGCGGCCGCGTCGCCGACACCGAGCTCGATGAGCACGCTCACGACCCGGTCGCTCAAGTCGACCTCCTCGCGCGGCCTATCCGGCCCGCCCGCGTGGCAGACGCGCACGCCGTTCATGGTCACGTCGACCGCGTAGGGGTCGAACTCGGCGCTCGTCGTGCCGATCGCCGCGAGCACGCGCCCCCAGTTGGGGTCGTTGCCGAAGATGGCCGCCTTGAAGAGGTTGTTGCGCGCGACGGAGCGGCCCACCTCGACGGCGTCGTCCTCGCTCGCGGCGCCGTGCACGTGGATCTGGATGTCGTGGCTCGCGCCCTCCGCATCGGCCTGCAGCTGCAGCACGAGCGAGGAGCACGCGTCGACGAGGAGGAGCGTGAACTCCTCGGTGCTGGGCGTGACGCCGGATGCTCCGCTCGCCATGAGCGTCACCTGATCGTTGGTCGACATGCAGCCGTCCGAGTCGAGGCGGTCGAAGGTCAGGCGGGTGGCCTCACGCAGCGCGCGGTCGAGCTCGGCGACCGGCAGGTCGGCGTCGGTCGTGATGACCGAGAGCATCGTCGCGAGCCCGGGGGCGAGCATCCCTGCCCCTTTCGCCATGCCGCCGATCGTGTAGCCGGGGCCTTCGACGGTGACCGTCTTGGGCACCGAGTCGGTCGTCATGATCGCGCGAGCGGCGTCCTCACCGCCGTCGGTGGTCAGCGCGCCGGCCGCCGTCGCGACGCCGGTGAGCAGCTTCTCGCGGTCGAGCTGCTCGCCGATGAGGCCCGTCGAGCACACGAGCACGTCGCCCGCGTCGACGCCGAGGTGCTCGGCGACCGCCTCGGCCGTGGCGTGGGTGGTCTGGAAGCCCTGGGCCCCGGTGAAGCAGTTGGCGCCGCCGGAGTTGAGCACGATCGCGCGCACATCGCCGTCGGCGATCACCTGCTGCGACCAGATGATGGGGTTCGCCTTCGCGCGGTTGCTCGTGAACACGGCGGCGCCAGCCGAGCTCGGCCCGCGGTTGACGAGGAGGGCGAGGTCGAGGGCTCCCGTCGACTTGAGGCCGGCGGCGACGCTCGCCGCCTCGAATCCGGCTGCGGCGGTGACGGTCATGGTGCGACTCCGTTCCGGGGCAGGCCGAGGTCTTCGGGCAGGCCCAGTGCGAGGTTGAGGGACTGCACGGCAGCGCCGGCAGTGCCCTTGACGAGGTTGTCGAGCGCGACGACGACGACGACGCGACCGGCGTCCTCATCGACGGCGAGACCGATGAGGGCGGTGTTCGCGCCCACGACGTCGGCGGTCTTGGGGAAGTGGCCCTCGGGCAGCACGTGCACGAACGGCTCGGCGGAGTACGCCGACTCCCACGCCGAGCGCACGCTCGAGGCGTCGGCACCCGGTTCGAGGCGCGCCGTGATCGTCGCGAGGATGCCGCGGCTCATCGGCACGAGCACGGGCGTGAAGGAGATGCTCGGGTGCGCGGCGCCGGCGACGCGGAGGTTCTGCAGGATCTCCGGGATGTGCCGGTGCGTGCCGCCGACCGCGTAGGGCGAGGCCGAGCCCATGAGCTCGCTGCCGAGAAGCATGGTCTTGAGGGCGCGGCCGGCGCCCGAGGGGCCCACGGCGAGCGCGGCGGTGAGGTCGGCGGGCTCGATGACCTCGCTGCGGATGCCCGGGGCCAGGCCGAGCGTCACGGCGGTCACGTTGCACCCCGGTACGGCGATGCGCCGCGCGCCGCTGAGGTGCTCGCGGTGGCGCGTGCCGTCGGCGTGCAGCAGCTCGGGCAGTCCGTAGGTCCACGCACCGTGGTACTCGCCGCCGTAGAAGCGCTCCCAGTCGGCCTCGCTCGTGAGGCGGTGGTCGGCGCCGCAGTCAAGCACGAGCGTGCTGTCGGGCAGCGACGCGGCGACGGCGCCGGAGGCGCCGTGCGGCAGGGCCAGCACGACGGCGTCGTGCCCCGCGAGTACCTCGGGCGTCGTCTCGGCGAAGGTCAGGTGGTCGAGGGAGCGCAGGTGCGGCTGCACGTCGATGAGGCGCTGGCCCGCGTTGCTGTGCGCCGTGACGGTCGTCACCTCGACACCGGGGTGGTCGGCGAGCAGGCGCAGCACCTCCCCGCCGGCGTATCCGCTGGCTCCTGCGACGGCGATCGAGACAGTCATGTTCTCCAGCTTTCCAGGTTTTGCGCCCGCCGGGGTGCGGTCGGGCGCTGTGCCGGTCCTCGGCGACGGGCCGCGGCGGCGGTCAGGCGCGCAGCTGCGCGCCGAATCGCTCGGTCGCGACGGCGAGCCCGGCGGTCTTCGCCTCGGTCGCCTCCGCCGCCGTGAGCGTGCGGTCGGTCGCGCGGAACCGCAGCGAGAACGTGATCGATTTCGTGCCCGGCTCGAGACCCTCACCGCGGTAGTCGTCGACGAGAACTGCCTCTTCGAGCAGCTCACCCGCGCCGTCGAGCAGGGCGGTGCGCACGGCCCCCGCGGGCGTCGCGATGGCCACCACGACCGAGAGATCCTGCGTCGCGGCCGGGTAGCCCGCGATCGTGCCCGCGGTCACCTCGCCCGAACTCAGTTCGAGCAGGCGATCGAGGTCGAGCTCGAGCACACCCACCTGGCGAGGCAGATCGCGCTCGAGGGCGACGGCGGGCAGCAGCTCCCCGGCGATGCCGACGCGGTCGTCCCCGACGAGCAGCAGCGCGGTGCGGCCGGGGTGCAGGGCGGGGTTGCTGCTCGTCTCGACCGTGAGCGTCACACCGAGCACGGCGGCGACGCGGTGCGCCGCGTCGAGAGCGTCGGCGAAGCCCGACTGCTCGGGGCTCTGACCGACACCGCGGGGGCGGCGGTGGCCGAGCACGAGCGCGGAGACGTACCAGGGCTGGTGCGGGATGCTCTGCTCGAGCTCGCGCAGCACGGTGGGTTGCGGCCGGGCCGTGCCGAGGGGCACCTCGCTCACGCCGTAGTCGACGCCGCGCTCCGGCAGGAACACCGTGCCGATCTCGAAGATCGCGAGGTCGGTGAGGCCGCGCGAGACGTTGCGGTGGGCGATCTGCATGAGCCCCGGCAGGAGGGTCGCCCGCAAGCGGGCGTTCTCGGCATCGAGAGCGTTCGCGAGCCGCATCTGCGGGTAGTCCTCGCCCTCGAAGAGGGCGTTGTCAGACTCGGCCACGAAGGGATACGCGAGAACTTCGGTGAGCCCCGCGGCCGCGAGTGCGTTAGCCACCGCACGGCGGACGCGCTGCCCGCGCGAGATCCCACGACCGGGCGGGGCGACGGGCAGCTGTGCGGGAATCCGGTCGTAACCGACGATGCGGGCGACCTCCTCGGCGAGCGAGGGAGCGTCGATGAGGTCGGGGCGCCAGCTCGGCGGCGTCACGCGCCAGCCGTCCTCCCCCGGCGTCACGGCGCATCCCACCGCGACGAGGGAGTCGGTGATCTCGTCGAGCGAGAAGTCGACGCCGACGAGTGCGTCGACGTACCCCTCCGCAAGATCGATCGTCGCCGGGCGGAGGGCCTCGATCCAGGCCGACCCCAGGTCGACGATCGTGCCGCCGGCGAGCTCGACGAGCAGATCGATCACACGCTGCGCCGCCGCCTCGGCCACGAGCGGATCCACCCCGCGCGCGAAGCGCTTGGAGGCCTCGCTCGGCAGCTTGTGGCGTCGGGCCGAGCGCGCGATCGACACGGGCTCGAAGTTCGCCGCCTCGATGAGCACATCAGTGGTGTCGGCACTCACCTCGGTGCTCGCCCCACCCATGACGCCCGCGATGCCGATGGGGCCCGAGTCGTCGGTGATGAGCAGGTCTTCGACATCGAGCGTGCGGGTCTGATCGTCCAGCGTCACGAGCGTCTCGCCGGCGCGAGCGCGGCGCACGGTGATGCCGCCGTTCAGCCGTGCGAGGTCGTAGGCGTGGATCGGCTGACCGAGCTCGAGCATGACGTAGTTCGTGATGTCGACCGCGAGCGAGATCGACCGGATGCCCGCGAGGGTCAGGCGCGCGACCATCCAGGGCGGGCTCGGCCGCGTCGGGTCGATGCCGCGTACGGCACGCGTGACGAAGACGTCGCAGCCGCGTCGGCCGCGCACGGGCGCCTGGTCGTCGATCGTGACCGAGAAGCCCTCGCCGACGCCGATCTCGAGGCTCGAGGCCGGGTCGCGGAAGGCCGCACCCGTGGAGTTCGCGTACTCGCGCGCGATGCCGCGCAACGAGAGCGTGTAGCCGCGGTCGGGCGTGACGTTGACCTCGACGGCGACATCGTCGAGGCCGAGCAGTGCGATCGCGTCGGTGCCGACCTCGGGGTCGAGCTCGAGTTCAGCCAGACGCAGGATGCCGTCGTGCTCCTCTCCCAGGCCCAGCTCGCGGGCCGAGGCGATCATGCCGTCGGAGACGTGACCGTAGGTCTTGCGGGCAGAGATGGGGAACGGCCCGGGCAGCACCGAGCCGGGCAAGGAGACGACGACCTTGTCGCCGACGTGGAAGTTGGGGGCCCCGCACACGATGCCGTGCACCTCGGGCTCGCCGTCGGGCAGCGTGCCCGTGCGCACCTGGCACCAGCGGATGGTCTTGCCGTTCGACTGCGGCTCCTCGACGAATTCGAGCACTTCACCCACGACGATCGGCCCCGTGAGGGGAACGCCGTGGACGTCCTCCTCCTCCAGCCCGACGCGCACGAGGGCAGCGTGCACGTGCGCGGCATCCTCCATCGGGTCGCCGGAGGCAGGGACCTCGACGAACTCGCGCAACCAGCTGAGCGGAACGCGCATCAGACCACCATCCCGAACTGCTGCGAGAAGCGAATATCGCCCTCGACCATGTCGCGCATGTCTTTCACGTCGTTGCGGAACATGAGCGTGCGCTCGATGCCCATGCCGAAGGCGAAGCCCTGATACTCGTCGGGGTCGATGCCGGCGGCGCGCAGCACGTTGGGGTTGACCATGCCGCAGCCGCCCCACTCGATCCAGCGCGCGCCGTCCTTGAAGGTCGGGTGCCACACGTCGAGCTCGGCGCTCGGCTCGGTGAAGGGGAAGTAGCTCGGGCGCAGGCGAATGCGTGCACCCTCACCGAAGAGCGCTCGGGCGAGGTGCTCGAGCGTGCCGCGCAGGTGGGCCATCGTGAGCCCCTTGTCGATCGCGATGCCCTCCATTTGGTGGAAGACGGGCGTGTGAGTCGCGTCGAGCTCGTCGGTGCGGAACACGCGCCCCGGCGCGACGACATACAGCGGAACCCCGCGGTCGAGCAGCGAGCGCACCTGCACGGGGCTCGTGTGGGTGCGCAGCACGAGGTGGCGCTCGACGGGGTCGATGAAGAACGTGTCCTGCATCGCCCGCGCCGGGTGGTCGGGGTCAAAGTTGAGGGCGTCAAAGTTGAACCACTCGTTCTCGAGCTCGGGCCCTTCGGCGACCTCCCACCCCATGCCGATGAAGATGTCGCTCATCTGCTCCATGAGGGCGGTGAGGGGATGGCGGGCGCCGCGCGCCCGCAGGGCGGGAACCGCCGTGACGTCCACGGTCTCGGCCGCGAGCCGCGCCTGCTCTTCGGCGACGGCGAGCTCGCCCTCGCGCGCGCTGATCGCCTGGGCGACGCGCCCGCGGGCCTGGCCGACGAGCTTGCCGAGCTCGGCCTTCTGCTCGGCGGGCACCTCGCGCAGTCGGCCGTTGAGCTGGGCGAGCGGCGAGGCCTCCCCCGCGTGGGCCGACTTGGCCGCCTTGAGCGCTGCGGTGTCGTCGGCGGCGGCGACGGCGGCGAGCGCCGCCTCGACAGCCGCCTCGACCGCGGGGGCGGTGATGGCCTCGGAAGGGGGGTTCGCAGAGCTGTCAGGCACGAGGCAACAGTCTAGTCAGCCGACCGGGCGGCCTCCGCGCGCAGGGCGAAGGCGCTCTCGTAGAGGCACACGGCGGCGGCCGTGGCGAGGTTGAGCGACTCGGCGTGCCCGTAGATGGGCACGATGACGGCCCGGTCGGCAAGCTCGAGCTGCTCGGAGGTCAGCCCGCGTGCCTCGTTGCCGAACAGCCACGCGGTCGGCCCGTCGAGGTGACCGTCGGAGCGCACGTCGAGCAGGTCGTCGCCGGAGACGTCCGCGGCGAGCACGCGCATCCCCCGCTCCCGCAATCGGCTGAGCGTCGACTCGAGCGGCACGCCGACGACGACGGGAAGGTGGAAGAGGGAACCGGTCGTCGCGCGCACAGCCTTCGGGTTGAAGACGTCGACGCTGGTTCCGGTGAGAATGACGGCGTCGGCCCCCGTGGCATCCGCGACCCGGATGATCGTTCCCGCGTTGCCGGGGTCTCGCACCTCATCGAGCACGGCGACGAGGCGCAACTCGCGCTGCAGCAGCTCGTCGAGTGCGAGGGGGAACTGCGCGCACACGGCCACGACCCCCTGCGGAGTGACGGTGTCGGCGATCGCGTCGAGGACGGCCTCGCTCACGGCCTCGACCTCGACACCCGCGGCCACGGCGGTGCGCGCGAGGGTGGAGTGGCGGTCGATCGCCGCTGTCGTCATGAAGAGATCGCGGATGAGCTCGGGGTGAAAGCGCAGGGCCTCCGCGACGGCCTGCGGGCCCTCGAGCAGGAACAGCCCGGTCTCGGCGCGCTGGTTCTTCTTGGCCAGCTTGGCCGCGGCGCGCACGCGCGGAGAGCGCGGGTTGTCGATCATGAGCGCCATGCTAGCCACGCGCGAGTGAACGGCCGGTGAAGAGGGCCGTGAACACGACGACGGCGCGCCCCCAGTGCTGGGGGCGCGCCGTCGGTGCGGTGCGTGCGGGCCTGGCTCAGGCCGCGAGGCACACGTGCCTGACGCTCAGGCCGCGGGGCACACGTACCTGACGCTCAGGCCGCGGGGCTCTTCGGCGCCGAGGTGTCGGCGGGCAGAGCCTGACGCGCGGTCTCGACGAGCGAGGCGAACGCGGTGGGCTCGTTGACCGCGAGCTCGGCGAGCATGCGGCGGTCGACCTCGACCCCGGCGAGGCCGAGACCCTGGATGAGGCGGTTGTACGTCATGCCGTTCTGGCGGGCAGCGGCGTTGATGCGCTGGATCCAGAGACGACGGAACTCGCCCTTCTTGGCGCGACGGTCGCGGTATGCGTAGACGAGGGAGTGGGTGACCTGCTCCTTCGCCTTGCGGTACAGGCGCGACCGCTGACCGCGGTAGCCCTCGGCGCGCTCAAGGATGACCCGACGCTTCTTGTGGGCGTTGACAGCCCGCTTGACTCTTGCCATTTCTTCAGTCCTTCGGTTTCGTCTCGGGTCTTACTTCTTCTTGCCGATGAGCTTCTTGATGACCTTGGCGTCGGCCGGGGCGAGGACGACCTCGCGGTTGAGGCGCCGCGTCACCTCGCTCGACTTCTTCTCCAGGTTGTGGCGCATGCCGGCGCCCTGCTTCATGACCTTGCCGGAGCCGGTCAGCTTGAAGCGCTTCTTGGCACCGGAGTGCGTCTTCTGCTTGGGCATGGTGATTCCTCTTCTCGGTGGTGCGCAGCGCGGTGCTGCGCTCAATCTGTCGTGCTGGTCGTGGGGTCTGCGGCGGCGGACTTCTCCTGGGCCGCTGCCTTGGCCGGGGCCTTGGCGGCCGTGGCCTCCGCCTTGCGGGCGGCGCGGGACGCGTTGGCCTCGGCCTTGGCGTCCGACTTGTTCTTGAGCGGGCCGATGATCATGACCATGTTGCGTCCGTCGATCGTGGGTGTGTTCTCCACCACGCCGTACTCGGCGACGTCCTCGGCGAAGCGCTGCAGCAGGCGCACGCCCTGCTCGGGGCGGGACTGCTCACGGCCGCGGAACAGGATCATGGCCTTGACCTTGTCGCCGGCCTTGAGGAAGCCCTCGGCGCGCTTGCGCTTCGTCTCGTAGTCGTGCGAGTCGATCTTGAGGCGGAAGCGAACCTCCTTGAGGATCGTGTTCGCCTGGTTGCGACGCGCTTCCTTCGCCTTCTGAGCGGCCTCGTACTTGAACTTGCCGTAGTCCATGATCTTGACGACGGGCGGCTTCGAGTTGGGCGCGACCTCGACAAGGTCGAGGTCGGCCTCCTGCGCCAAGCGCAAGGCCACCTCCATCTTGACGACGCCGACCTGCTCGCCTCCCGGCCCGACGAGTCGGACCTCGGGGACGCGGATGCGGTCATTCGTTCTCGGTTCGCTGATGCGATTCTCCTCTTCGTGACAATGGGTGGCGACCGGCGGGCGCCTGGCCCGGCCGTTCCGAGAGAGGAGAGCTTCCGTGGCGCACAGCCACTACCACCCGCGGTCCTCGCGCGGCCTTGCTGATGCCGTCGAGCGGGGTGATGCAACCCGGTAACCTAATGAAGCGGTCAAGCGCGGGTGGGAGATTCTCCACTTTCGTACCGGGGTTCAGGCCCCGGAGCCCGCATCAGACTACCAGCACCCCGCCCCGTTCGTCACCGTCCGGGTGCGCGGGGTCGTTTCGAGAGGTTCCATGAGCGACTCATCCCCCCTGCCTGTTGACCCGACCGTGATGGCCGACCCGTCGCGCGACATCGCCGACGTTCCCGCCGTCGAGATCATCAACACGGTGAGCGTGCACCTCCTGAGTGCCGCCGCCGTGAAGTGCGGGCTCTCCGAGAACGGCGATGCCGAGCGCGACCTCGCGGAGGCTCGCAAACTGATCACCGCCCTGGCCGGCCTCATCACGGCCGCGGCTCCGGAGCTCGGCGACCACCACGCGCGCGTGCTGCGCGACGGCCTGCGCTCGGTGCAGCTCGCCTTCCGCGAGGCATCCCCGTTCCCCGACGCTCCCGGGCAGGGGCCGGGCGAGAAGTACACGGGCGCCGTCAGCTAGCGCGGCTCCTCAGCGGGGTGCGGCGATCGGCTGCACCGAGAGCGAGTCGATGCGCTCGGCGACGGTCGCATCCGCCGCCCAGGCCGCGCTGAGCTCGCCCACGATGTCGCGCAGCCGCTCGGGGGCGAGCCCCGGCTCGATCGCGAGGCGCACGACGACCTCCGGCTCGGTACCGCGGCCGAGCGGGTCGCCGGCGATGAGGCTCGCGGCCCACACCTCCGGGTGCGCTTCGGCCGGGCGGGCGATCGCCTCGAGCACGGCGTCGTCCTCGACGGCGGGCACCCACGGCGCCTGCTGCGCGATCGCCCATACGGCGGGGCGCGGCAGCACGAGCTCGGTCTCGCCGCGGGCGTCGATGACGATGCGGTCGGTGTTCTCGGAGGCGGCGGCGAGGGCGACGCGCACCGCGTCGGCCGGCACCGGCCGGGCATCCGGTCGCCAGTGGGTCATGGCGGCGACCGAGGAGAACACGGGCAGGATCGCGCGGCCGTCTGGACCGCTCACAGTGATGATCGAGAGCTCTTGAGACGTGTCGATCGTCTGGCCGGTCTCGCTCTGGGCTGTCTCCCCCGCGACGGCGACGAGCGGAATGAGGAATCGGCACTCGCGCACGACGTCGACGACCTCGCGCAGGCTCGCGCGGCCTTCGCGCAGATCGGCGACGATCGCGAGGAACTGCGGCGGCGCCGTGCCGTCATCCTGCGCGTTCGGGTTCGGCTCGAAGTGCCGCCCCTCCCAGGGCTGGCCGGCCGAATCGTGCTGCGAGGGCGACACGGGATGCTCGGCTCTAGCGACCCGCGACGTCGAGTGCTTCGGGCAGGGTGAACGCGCCCGCGTACAGGGCCTTGCCCACGATCGTGCCCTCGAGGCCGAGCGGCACGAGCTCGCGCAGCGCCGCGATGTCGTCGAGGCTCGAGACGCCGCCCGAGGCGATGACGGGTCGGTGGGTGTGCTCCATGACGGAGCGCAGCAGGTCGAGGTTCGGGCCCTTGAGCGTGCCGTCCTTCGTCACGTCGGTGACGACGTAGCGGGCGCAGCCGGCGAGCTCGAGGCGCTCGAGCACGGCCCACAGGTCGCCGCCCTCCTCCGTCCAGCCGCGCGCCGCGAGCGTCGTGCCGCGCACGTCGAGGCCGACCGCGATGGCCTCGCCGTACTCGGCGATGACGTGCGCCGCCCACTCGGGGTTCTCGAGGGCCGCGGTGCCGAGGTTGATGCGCTTCGCGCCCGTTGCGAGGGCCGCCTCGAGGCTCGCGTCGTCGCGGATACCGCCGGAGAGCTCGATGTTGACGCGCTTGGGCGTGGTCTTGACGACCTTCTTGATGATCGCGCGGTTGTTGCCGCGGCCGAAAGCCGCGTCGAGGTCGACGAGGTGGATCCACTCCGCACCCTGGTCGGCCCACTCGTGCGCGGCGTCGATCGGGTCGCCGTAGTTCGTCTCGGTGCCCGCCTCACCCTGGGTGAGCCGCACCGCCTTGCCTCCGGAGACGTCCACCGCGGGCAGCAGCGTCAGGGCAGGGACGGTGGAGAACTCGCTCATGGATCACTCTCGGTTCACATCGACGGTCGCGGGGCTGGGCGCTCAGAGTGCCGGCACGCGATGATCGTGCGCAGACACAAACACCACATCGTACTCCGCACGACGAGCCCCGCAGGACAGCCCCGTGCGGTCTACAGCGTGCGCAACCAGTTGCCCAGGAGCGCGAGGCCCGCACTGCCCGACTTCTCGGGGTGGAACTGCGTCGAGGTGAGCGGGCCGTTCTCGACCGCCGCCACGAAGCGCTCGCCGTGCTCGCTCCACGTCACGCGCGGCGCGCGAATCTTCGGATTCGTGACCTCGAGGCTCCAGTCATGGGCCGCGTAGGAGTGCACGAAGTAGAAGCGCTCGTCGTGGAGGCCCTCGAAGAGGGCCGAGTCCTCGGGCGCCTGCACGGTGTTCCAGCCCATGTGGGGCACCCGCGGCGCCTGCAGCGCCGTGACCGTGCCCGGCCACTCGCCGAGGCCCTCGCACAGGTCGCCGTGCTCCTCGCCGCGCTCGAACATGATCTGCTGGCCGACGCAGATGCCCATGACCGCGCGGCCCCCCGCGAGGCGCCGGTCGACCAGTTCGTCGCCGCGGACCGCGCGCAGAGCATCCATGACCGCACGGAAGGCGCCCACGCCGGGAACCAGCAGGCCGTCGGCGGCCATGACGCGCGCTCGGTCGGCCGTGAGCTCGACGCGCGCGCCCGCGGCCTCGACGGCCTTGACCGCCGAGTGCACGTTGCCCGAGCCGTAGTCGAGCACGACCACGAGAGGGGAGGTCACGGCTAGAGCGCTCCCTTGGTGGAGGGCACGCCGCTCACGCGGTCGTCGCGCTGCACCGCCTGGCGGAGGGCGCGCGCGAAGGCCTTGAACTCGGCCTCGGCGATGTGGTGCGGGTCGCGACCGGCGAGCACCGTGAGGTGCACCGTGAGGCCCGCGTGCATCGTGATCGCCTCGAAGACGTGGCGCACCATGGAGCCCGTGAAGTGGCCGCCGATGAGGTGGTGCTCGAAGCCCGCCGGCTCGCCCGAGTGCACGAGGTAGGGGCGACCGCTCACGTCGACGACGGCCTGCGCGAGCGCCTCGTCGAGCGGCACGAGGGCGTCGCCGAAGCGCGCGATGCCGGCCTTGTCGCCGAGCGCCTGGCCGATCGCCGTGCCGAGCACGATGCCCGTGTCCTCCACCGTGTGGTGCACGTCGATGTCGGTGTCGCCGTGGGCCGTCACATCGAGATCGATGAGGGAGTGCTTGGCGAGAGCCGTGAGCATGTGGTCGAAGAACGGCACGGTCGTCGAGATCGACGAGCGGCCGGTGCCGTCGAGGTCGACGCGCAGCTCAATGCTCGACTCGCTCGTCTCGCGCCGCAGCTCGGCGACGCGCGAGGGGCGCGCGGAGGTGATGCCTGAAGTACTCACCGGCTCATCCTACCGAGCACCTCAAGGAACTCGGTCGTCTCCTCTGGGGTGCCCGCCGTCACCCGGAGGTGGCCCGGCAGCCCGATGTCGCGGATGAGGATGTCGTGCTCGAGCAGGTACTGGAACGTCGCCTGCGGGTCGTCGACTCCCCCGAACAGCACGAAGTTCGCGCCACTGGCGTGCGGCGCGTAGCCGAGCGCGGCGAGCTCGACGACGAGCCTGTCGCGCTGGGCTCGGATCGCGTCCACGGTCTCGAGCATGAGCGGTGCGTGCTGCAGTGCGGCAACCGCGGCCGCCTGCGTGAGCGCGGAGAGGTGGTACGGCAGGCGGACGAGGCGCAGAGCATCCACGACCGCGGGGTCGGCCGCGAGGTAGCCCAGCCGGGCGCCCGCGAACGCGAACGCCTTGCTCATGGTGCGGGAGACGACGAGGCGCGGGCGGCCCGGCAGCAGGCTCAGCGCGCTCGGCTCGCCCTCGGGCAGGAATTCCGCGTAGGCCTCGTCGACGATCACGATGCCGCGCGCCACGGCGCAGACCGCCTCGATCGTGTCGAGGCCGATGGGCGTGCCCGTCGGGTTGTTGGGGGTGCAGAGGAAGACGATGTCGGGGTCGAGCCGCTCGACGGCCGCGACGGCGGTGGCGGGGCTCAGGCGGAACTCGTCGTCGCGCTCCGCCGTGACCCACTCGGTGCCCGTGCTCGACGCGATGATCGAGTGCATCGAGTAGGTGGGCGGGAAGCCGAGCACGCGGCGACCCGGGCCGCCGAAGGCCTGCAGCAGCTGCTGGATGACCTCGTTGGAGCCGTTCGCGGCCCACACCTGCTCGCGCTCGACACCCTCGCCCAGATAGGTGGCGAGGTGCTCGCGCAGCGTCGTGAACTCGCGGTCGGGGTACCGGTTGACGGTGCGCAGCGCGTGCTCGACCGCGGCGGTCACGTGCGCGACGACGACCTCGGGAATCGGGTGCGTGTTCTCGTTGACGTTGAGAGCGATGCGCACGGGCTTCTGCGGGGCTCCGTAGGGGGACTGCCCGCGCAGGTCGTCGCGGATCGGAAGGTCGTCGAGGCTCGTCACTCGCCCATCGTAGACGGGCGTGAGCGGGGCTCGGCCCGCGGTGGGAGCCTCAGCCCGCGTAGCGCTCGGGAACGATGAGCACCTGGCCGGGCTGGACGCTCGCGGTGTCGAGGCCGTTGATCGCGAGGATGTCGGCGACGACGTCGGCGGGGTTCGCCTCGGGGGCGAGAGTGCCGGCGAGGGACCAGAGCGACTGGCCCCCCTGGACCGTCACTGTCGACGACTGCTCGAGCCCCGAGGTCGCCGTCGCTCCCCCACCGTTGAGGGCGAGCATGACGAGCGCGATGACGAGGGGCAGCGAGACGAGCACGGCGATGACCGCCCGTCCGCGGCGAGTGAGCCGCAGACGGGTGCGCGCAACCGGGAGCGCAAAGCCACCGTCGTAGGTGCCGGTGCCGTAGGTGATGGAGCTCATCGCGGTTCTCCTTCTGACAAGTGGGCCTGGCTGACAACTGGGCCTGGTGGGGGGTGCAGGTGCCCCGGCAGCGGGGGAGCTGCCGGGGCAGGTACCCGATCTCGGCCGGGAGACGCGGGTACGAACCTGTGTTCCGAACATACCTTCGATCGAACACACTTTCAAGCCCCCGGCCCTTTTTCTCCACCAATCGGGCGACACACTCGAACAGATGTTTGAGTTGCGCCCCACTCGTGGATAGAGTTTCGAGGGTTCGAGTGCAGTCAACGGCAGACCACCGACATTGGTCACACCGGCAGTGACGACTGGCACTCGACACGACACGAGGGAGAACCCCATGGCCGACGAAACCGTCGACATCAGCACGGCACCGAGCGCCGCCGCGCCCGGCACGCGTCGCCGCACGACGCTGAGCGACAAGCAGCGCGCCATCCTCGGGTTCATCCAGTCCTCGGTCGCGAGCCGGGGCTACCCGCCGAGCATGCGCGAGATCGGCGAGGCCGTCGGGCTCTCCTCGCTCTCGAGCGTCGCCCACCAGCTCGGCCAGCTCGAGCTCAGCGGCTACCTGCGCCGCGACCCGAACCGGCCGCGCGCCCTCGAAGTGCTCATCGACCTCGAGCCCGACACGACGATCACGATCGACACCCCGGTCTCCACGAGCCCCTCCGTCGGCGACGCCGCCATGGTGCCCCTCGTCGGGCGCATCGCCGCGGGTATCCCGATCACCGCCGATCAGATGGTGGAGGAGGTCGTGCCGCTCCCCCGTCAGCTCGTCGGCAAGGGCGAGCTGTTCATGCTCACCGTCGTCGGCGACTCGATGATCGACGCCGCCATCTGCGACGGCGACTGGGTCGTCGTGCGCCAGCAGAACACCGCCGAGAACGGTGAGATCGTCGCCGCGATGCTCGACAACGAGGCCACCGTCAAGGTCTTCAAGCAGCGCGACGGCCACACCTGGCTGCTGCCCCGCAACTCGGCCTTCGAGCCGATTCTCGGCGACCACGCGACGATCCTCGGCAAGGTCGTCAGCGTCATGCGGAAGGTCTAGCGGGCTCCCGCCGTCGCGGTCGGTACCGCGGTCGTCGTGAACGGCTCGAGCTGCGCCGCCAGACCCGAGTTCACGAGGGCGTGCACGCGCGTGCCCTCCTCCTCGTAGGAAGTCTCGAGCACGCGGCCGCGCTCGTGCACGAGCGAGACGAGGTCGCCTCGGTCGTACGGCACGACTGCGGTCACCTCGACCTCGGGGTCGGGCAGGGTCTCGGCGATGCGCGCGCGCAGCTCCTCGACCCCCTCGCCCGTCTTGGCAGAGACGAAGACCGCGCCGGGCACGAGGCCGCGCAGCAGGAGGCGCGCGTCGTCGTCCAGGAGGTCGCTCTTGTTGATGGCGACGATCTCGGGAAGATGGCGCGCATCCACCTCACCGATGACGTCGCGCACGGTCGCGAGCTGCGCAGCGGGGTCGGGGTGGGCACCGTCGATGACGTGCACGATGACGTCGCTGTCGGCGACCTCCTCGAGCGTCGAGCGGAAGGCCTCGACGAGCTGGTGCGGCAGGTTGCGCACGAAGCCGACCGTGTCGGCGAGCGTGTAGGGGCGCCCCTCGGGCGTCGTCGTCTTGCGCACGGTCGGGTCGAGGGTGGCGAAGAGGGCGTTCTCGACGAGCACGCCCGCGCGCGTGAGGCGGTTGAGCAGGCTCGACTTGCCGGCGTTCGTGTACCCGGCGATCGCGACGCTCGGCACCGCGAAGCGGTCTCGGTTGGCGCGCTTGGCGGCACGGGCGGGCGCGAAGCCCTTGATCTGGCGGCGCAGCTTCGACATGCGGGTGTGGATGCGGCGGCGGTCGAGCTCGATCTTCGTCTCACCCGGGCCACGGCTGCCCATGCCGGCCCCGGCGCCGCCGACCTGGCCACCGGCCTGACGAGACATCGACTCACCCCAGCCGCGCAGGCGCGGCAGCAGGTACTCGAGCTGCGCGAGCTCGACCTGCGCCTTGCCCTCGCGGCTCTTGGCGTGCTGGCTGAAGATGTCGAGGATGACGGCGGTGCGGTCGATGACCTTGACCTTGACGACGTCTTCCAGGGCACGCCGCTGGCTCGGGGCGAGCTCGGTGTCGGCGATGACGGTGTCGGCGCCGAGCTCCTTGACGATGAGGCCGAGCTCGGCGGCCTTGCCCTTGCCCAGGTACGTGCTCGGGTCGGGGTTCGGGCGCCGCTGCAGCAGGCCGTCGAGCACGACGGCGCCCGCGGTCTCGGCGAGGGCGGCGAGCTCGCGCAGCGAGTTCTCCGCCTCGTCGAGGGCGCCCTGCGCGTAGATGCCGATGAGGATGACGTTCTCGAGCCGCAGCTGCCGGTACTCGACCTCGGTGACGTCTTCGAGCTCAGTAGAGAGCCCGCCGACGCGGCGCAGGGCCGCGCGATCCTCACGGTCGAACTGGTCGCCATCGCGGTCGTGCGCGTAGTCGTTGTCGACCTGCAGGGCGGCGGCACGGCCGCCGTGCAGCGTCACCGAGCGGGCGTGCGAGTCGGCGTTCGCCAGGACGCGCGCCACAGCATCCGCCCCCGCATCGCGCGGCGCGGAAGTATCGCCGGCCTCGGAAGCCGGGTCCTGAGGGTCTGTCTCGGTCATCGTCGCTCACTGTACTCGCGTTACTTCGGTAGATTCTGGTGTCATGGCGGCCGATCACTACTTCAGCGATCAGCCGCGCGGCGAACTCGTGCTCTCCCCGCTCAGCGTCACGCTCGCCGACCGCGAGGTCGAGGTGGTCACGGCCGGCGGCGTCTTCAGCCCGCGCGCTCTCGATGCGGGCACGCGCGTGCTGCTCACCTCCGTGCCGCCACCGCCCACGACGGGCCACGTGCTCGACCTCGGGTGCGGCTGGGGACCGATCTCCCTGAGCCTCGCCCTGCGCTCCCCCGAGGCGACCGTGTGGGCGGTCGACGTCAACGAGCGCTCCCTCGATCTCACGCGACGCAACGCCGCGCGGCTGGGGCTCTCGAACCTCACGGCGGTGCGGCCCGAGCAGGTGCCCGATGATGTGCGCTTCTCGTGCATCTGGTCGAACCCGCCCATTCGCGTGGGCAAGAACGAATTGCACGGGATGCTCGAGCACTGGGTTCCCCGCCTCGACGACGAGGCCTCCGCCTGGCTCGTCGTCGCCCGCAACCTCGGGTCGGATTCGCTGCAGCGCTGGCTCGAGGAGTCGTTCGGCGCGTGGTCGACCGTCAGCCGTGCCGCGACCCAGAAGGGCTACCGCGTGCTGCGGGTGCGGCGCACGAGCTCTGCCGTCGAGTAGCGGCGCGCGTCCCGCATCGAGCGAGTTTCTAGACCAGGAGCGTTCCGTCGAATACGAGCTCGGCGGGCCCGCTGAGGGCCGCGTGCTCGCCGTCCTCCGCCGCGAAGACGCGCACGCCCAGCACGCCGCCGGGCACCTCGACGCGCCACTCCGTCGGAGCCGACGGTCCCGCCCAGTGCCGCACCGCGAGCGCCGCCGCGACGGCGCCCGTGCCGCAGGAGAGCGTCTCGCCGCTGCCGCGCTCGTGCACGCGCATGCGGATGCGCCCCACACCGTCGACGACGAGGGGGTCGGCGGGCACGACGAACTCGACGTTCGCGCCGGCCTCGGGCGCGGGGTCGAGCACGGGCGCTTCGCTCAGGTCGACCGACTCGAGCTCGGCCTCGCTCGCGAGCGCCACGACGACGTGCGGGTTGCCGATCGAGATGCCGAGGCCGGGGCGCGGCACGGGCAGGGCGCGCGCGGTCACGGTCGGCTCGCCACCGTGGAGCGACCAGCGGCCGAGGTCGGCGGCGAAGCCGTCGGCGAGGCGGTGCACGTCGCGCACTCCCGACCGCGTCCCGACCGGCAGGGACTGACCCTCGTCGAGGGTCGCGAGCCCGTTCTCGAGGAGGTAGCGCACGAAGACGCGAATGCCGTTGCCGCACATCTCGGAGGGGCTGCCGTCGGCGTTCGTGTAGTCCATGAACCACTCGGCGTCCGGGTCCTCCGCGAGGGCAGCGGCGCCTTCGGGAAGATTCGCCGACCGCACGGCGCGGATGACGCCGTCGCCGCCGACACCCCGGTGCCGGTCGGCGAGGGCCGCGCGCTCCGGCGCCGTGAGCGGCCGATCGCCAGCCGGGTCGGAGTACAGCACGAAGTCGTTGCCGGTGCCGTGGCCCTTCGTGAAGCGCAGGAGCGAGGTCATTCCTCCATCGTATCGACGCCGTCGCCTGCACCGTTGCTGTCGCCTGGTCCGTCGCTCGCGCTGCCGGAGGTGAGAGCCCGCTCGGCCTGCTGCAGGCGGTCCTCCGCGGAGGCGTCGACCCACTGCACGGTGTCGTCGCGGCGGAACCAGCTCACCTGGCGCCGCGCGTAGCGACGCGTGAGGGCCTGCGTTTCCTCGATGGCCTCACGCTCGGAGAGTCGACCCGCGAGCTGGCCGATCGCCTGCGCGTAGCCGATCGCGCGGCTTGAGGTCACCCCGCGCTCGAGGCCCTGGGGCAACAGGCCGCTCACCTCGTCGAGCAGCCCGGCACGCCACATGCCTTCGACGCGCGCGTCGAGACGCGGTACGAGCGCCGAGCGCTCAAGGTGCAGACCCACCTGCCGGTAGGGGCGCCAGGGGCGCTCGCGCGCGGCGAGCCCGGCGCTGAAGGGCTCACCGGTGAGGTCGCCGACCTCGAGGGCGCGCACGATGCGCCGGCCGTTGTGCGGCCCGATCGCGTCGGCGGCGACAGGGTCGCGCTGCCGCAGCTGCTCGTGCAGGGCGGCGGGCCCGCGCTCGGCGAGCACCGCCTCCCAGTGCGCGCGGCGCTCGGGGTCGGTGCCCGGAAACCGGAAGTCGGTGAGCACGGCCGCGACGTAGAGGCCCGAGCCGCCCACGAGCAGGGGGGTGGCGCCGCGCTCGGTGATCGCGTCGATCGTGCGCCGGGCATCCTCTTGATAGCGCGCGACGGATGCCTCCTCGGTGACGTCGAGGACGTCGAGGAGGTGGTGCGGGATGCCCTCGCGATCGCTCGGGGGCAGTTTCGCGGTGCCGATGTCCATACCGCGGTAGAGCTGCATGGCGTCGGCGTTGACGATCTCGACCGCGCGCCCGGCGTCGCCCCAGCGCCGCGCGAGCGCGAGGGCGAGCTCGCTCTTGCCCGTGCCGGTCGCGCCGACGACGGCGAGGATCACGAGCGGGCGCGCAGCCCCGGCAGCCCGAGCGAGACCCGGCCGCTCGCCGCGCCCGGTGCCGCGCCGGGTGCGGGCACGGCGCAGGACTCGGCCTGCGCGCGAACCCAGGCGTCGCCCGATCGGGTGCGGCGGATGCGCAGCGGGCCGGGCTCGTCGGCGAGCAGGTGGAAGGGCGCGGCGTGCGTGACCACCGCGGTGACGATGTCGCCGGGCCGGGGCCGCTCGCCCTCCGCAGGTTGGGCGACGTGTACGAGGCGGCCGTCTTCGGCGCGGCCGGTGAGCCGCTCGCTCTCGGCGTCCTTGCGCCCCTCGGTGCTCGAGACGAGCACGTGCACCTCACGGCCGACCTGCCTCTGGTTCTCCTCGAGGCTGATGCGCTCCTGGAGGGCGACGAGGCGCTCGTAGCGCTCCTGCACGACCGCCTTGGGCACCTGGTCGTCCATGGTCGCGGCGGGCGTGCCCGGGCGGATGGAGTACTGGAAGGTGAAGGCGCTCGCGAAGCGGGACTGCTCGACGACGCGGAGGGTCTCGGCGAAGTCCTCCTCCGTCTCGCCGGGGAAGCCGACGATGATGTCGGTCGTGATCGCGGCGTGCGGGATGCGCGTGCGCACCCTCTCGAGGATCCCCAGGAACTTCTCGCTGCGGTAAGAGCGCCGCATGGCCTTGAGGATGCGGTCGGAGCCGGACTGCAGGGGCATGTGCAGCTGGGGCATGACGGCGGGCGTCTCGGCCATGGCGTCGATGACGTCGTCGGTGAAGGCGGCGGGGTGGGGACTCGTGAAGCGCAGCCTCTCGAGGCCGTCGATCTGCCCGGCGGCGCGCAGGAGCTTGCCGAAGGCAAGGCGGTCGCCGAACTCGACGCCGTAGGAGTTGACGTTCTGCCCGAGCAGCGTGACCTCGATGGCGCCATCGTCGACGAGGGCCTGCAGTTCGGCGAGGATGTCGCCGGGTCGGCGATCCTTCTCCTTGCCGCGCAGGGCGGGCACGATGCAGAAGGTGCAGGTGTTGTTGCAGCCGACGGAGATGCTCACCCAGCCGCTGTGGGTGGACTCGCGGCGCGTGGGCAGCGTGGAGGGGAAGGTCTCGAGGGATTCGAGGATCTCGAGCTGCGCCTCGCCGTTGTGCCGGGCCCGTTCGAGGAGGGCGGGAAGGGACCCCATGTTGTGGGTGCCGAAGACGACGTCGACGTAGGGCGCCTTCTCGAGGATGACGCTCTTGTCTTTCTGGGCGAGGCACCCGCCGACGGCGATCTGCATGTCGCCGCCGCGCTCGCGCTTGACGCTCGCGAGCATGCCGAGGTTGCCGTAGAGCTTGTTGTCGGCGTTCTCGCGCACGGCGCACGTGTTGATGACGACGACGTCGGCGTCGCCGTCCTCAGCCCGGACGTAGCCCGCGGCCTCCAGCGAGCCGCTCAGCCGCTCGGAGTCATGCACGTTCATCTGGCAGCCGAACGTGCGCACCTGGTAGGTGCGGGTGCGCTCGAGAACGGGGGTGGACACGCGGCCAGTCTACGACCGCACTGCGCACGGCACCGGCGCCGTGCGACTGCAGGTCGAGGCGATTGCTGCCCGTTCAGGGGGCCCGGCATGGCAGCGGTCGTGAACCGTCGACGATATCCATGCGTCTTACAGGTTGGCCGTCAAGAGAAGGGCGCAGGTGCTGGGCGGTTTGATTCGGCCTGGGTTTAGTGCCGTCCTCTAATCCAGGATGGACCACGATGCCGAAGAAGTTTGAACCAGAGATGAAGTCGCGTGCGCTGCGGATGTTCGCCGAGGCGCTGCCTGACCATCCGAGCA
>Ga0316202_10000607_pt1 | contig 36232 bp, 30 predicted proteins | sample 3monrhotite_MG_FD_204934 | JGI IMG/M metagenome (GOLD analysis project Ga0316202, IMG submission 204934) | Microbial mat bacterial communities from mineral coupon in-situ incubated in ocean water Damariscotta River, Maine, United States -... | ecosystem: Environmental > Aquatic > Marine >...
CGTCCCGCGCATCAGGCTCAGCCACAGATTTGCCAGCGGGGTCTCGGCCGCGAAGCGAAGGTGACGGCCTGGCCTCAGCGCGCCGCCGAGGGACCCCGCGACCAGGATCGGGAGGTCGTGGTGGTCGTGGCGATCGCCGTCGCGGATCCCGCTCCCGTAGCTGAGGGCGACTTGGTCCAGGAGACGCTTCTCGCCCTCCTTGATCGTCGCCAAGCGATCGAGAATGTAGGCCAGCTCGCCGATATGAAAGGCGTTGATCTTCTCGATCTGAGCCTGCTTGTTCGCGTTCTTCCCGTGGTGGCTCAGGCTGTGGTGTCCCGAGCGGACGCCTAAGTGCGGGTAGGTTCGGTTGCTGCCAGCGTTTCCGAGCATGAAGGTCGCGACTCGGGTCGTGTCGCTCTGCAGGGCCAAGATCAGGAGGTCGCTCAGGATTCGCAGGTGCTGGCGGACGTCGCGCGGAACCCCCTTGGGGAGGGTCTCGCGGAGTCCGCTCACGGCGTCGGACTCGCGACCCTCGCCGCGCTCGCTCGACTCAATCACCCGCTCGACCTCGCGGACCCCCGTCAGGTATTCCTCGAGTCGCCCGCGGTCGGCCCGCGGGAGGGCAGCCCCTAGGTCCTTGGCGTCGCCGCGGATCGCATCCAGGACGCTCTTGCGCTCGGCTAAGCGCTTGGCCTGTTCCTTGGGGTTCAGCTTGGGCCCGAACAGGCGCTCGAACACACGCCGGGGGCGGATCTCCTTGCCCTGCGGAGTCTGCGGCGCTCGCCAAGAGAGGTTCCCCGAGTAGGCGCAGGCGTAGCCCGAGTCGCAGCTCCCGGCGCTCCGCCCGGGTTCGAGACCGAGCTCCAGCGAGGCCAGGCGGGTGTGTCGCCCGAGGACGCGCGCCGCGACCTGGTCCGCCGAGACGCCGCAGCGGATCCCGCGCTTGACCGGGTGCACGCCCGTCAGATACGCCGCCACGGCGCGGGCGTGATCTCCAGGCCCGTCGCCGTGAGCCCTGGCGCCGTCAGCCGTGAGGCCGCTCATGACCAAGAGGTCCTGCTTGAAGGGGGCTAGGGGCTGGAGCAGCTTGGAGAGGGTGTAGTCGCTTCCGCTCCCCGTAGGCGTCCAGCTCGGGACGTGGACCCCGTTGGGGACGTAGAGGAACACCAAGCGCTGCTTGCCACGCTCGGGGCCGGCCTGAGCCGCTTTGGCCCACGGAGAGAAGGCCTCGAGCCAAGGTAGCGCCAGGGCCGCGCTCGCTCCCTGGAGGAAGCCCCGGCGTCCGATCCCGGCGCCGCGTCTGGAGGGTGTCATCGGGTCTCCTCTCGTCGCCAGCCTTGGCGGAAGGCGCGGGTCTGGACGAGCTCCACGACCAACCGTCGCAACCCGACCTCTTCGCCGAGGCGCGCGACCAAGAGCCGGACCTCCTCCTGCTCCTCGAGCGCCAAGGGCCGGCCGAGGCCGTAGGTCAGGAGCGCTCGACTCAGCCCGCGCAAGAAGGCCCCGCGCCGCTGGCTGAGGGCCTTGCGCAGCCCCGGGACGCCGTCGAGGACGCTCCCGTCCGGCAGCTGGCCTTTGCTGTTGACGAGGTCCGCGTCGCGCCGGAGCGCCCCGGTCCCAGAGTAGCGCTCGAGGGACACGCCCAGCGGGTCCATCCGGGAGTGGCAAGAGCGGCAGTCGGCGCGGGAGCGGTGGAGCTCGAGGCGCTTGGCGAAGGAGAGGTCCGGCCGGGCCTTGGCCTCAGGGCCCAGGCTGTCGACGCCGGGAGGCGGCGGCGGAGGAGGGTCGGCCAGGATCACCTCCAAGAGCCACTTCCCGCGCTTGACCAGCGAAGCGCGCTCGGGCTCAGAGGTCAGGGTCAGGACGCTGGCGTGGGTCAGGACGCCGCTCCGCCCTGGAGGGAGCGAGACGCGCCGGAAGCGAGGCCCCTCGACGCCGGTCCAGCCGTAGTGCTTGGCCAGGCGGCCGTTGACGAAGGTGAAGCGCCCGTCGATCACCTCGTGGGCCGGGCGGTCCTCGCGCAAGATCGCCTCCAGGACGAGCTCGGTCTCGACGGACATAGCGCTCCGGAGCGCCTCGTCGAAGTCGGGGAAGGCCAGGGCGTCGGGCGTCGCCTCCTCCAGGCGACTGAGCTGAAGCCACTGGCGACCGAAGTCCTCGACCAGCGAGCGCGAGCGCGGGTCGTCGATCAGGCGCCGGGCCTGAACCACGTAGTCGCGCTCGAGGGTTCCCGCGCCCGCAGCCCTCGCCAAGGCCTCGTCTGGGAGGCTCCCCCAGAGGAAAAAGCTCAGGCGAGCAGCGAGGTCCAGCTGAGGGAGTCGCCGCGGGACGTTGTGAACGCCGGGGCCTGGGTCCAAGTCGGAGCGGAGGAGGAAATTCGGCGAAGCCAGAATCGCCGTCAGCCCCAAGCGGAGCCCGACCTCGGGCGGCTCACGCCGCGCGCGGGCGCTGGCCGCCAGCTTGGCGAGCCGCGCCGACTCGGCCGCTCGAAGCGGGCGGCGATAGGCGCGACCAGCGAGGCGTTCCAGAATCTGGGGGAGGTTGTTCCATGTCAGGCGCTTGGCGTCGCCCAAGAGTCGCTTGTGGCCCGGTGGCAGCGGCGGGCGGTCCACGGGGCCCTCGACCTCGACCCACTTGAGCGAGAAGTTGCGGTCTCGCTGGTTGGGGTCCTTGGCCTCGGGGCGGTAGTAGTCGTTGAGGTAGTAGACCTCGAAGCGTCGCTTGCCGACCTCTAGGGGGATCACGAACTGGACGGTCTCGGGGGAGTCCTTCGTCGAGCGCGTGGCCTTGATTCCGTGGCGCCGCCCGTCGACGCGGAGGCTGAGCCGGACGGGATCCGGCCCCGCTTGATCTCCGTAGACCCGGAGGCGAATTCGATAGCGCCCGCGGTGCGGGATCGTGATCTGACCCCCGAAGGAGCCCGAGGTCACGAGCTTCCGGTAGCCCTGGCCCACGTCATAGACCCGACCCTTGGCCGCGAGCTTGGCCGCTGGGATCCGCGTCTTGAGCGGCTCGAGGACCAAGATCGCCTCCGCGGCGACGCGCTCTGCCGCCTCGAGGGCCCGCTGGAAGTAGCTCGGCGTGAGCGAGGCCGCGGCGCTCGAGGTGTCGAAGCCGTCGGCGACCTCGTCCCGGGGCCAGTCCCGAGTCGGTCGCGAGTGGACACCGAGCAGATCTCGGACGGCGTGCTCGTATTCGGCTCGCGTCAGGCGGCGCAGCGCCGGGCGAGAGCTCGTGTCGGCCACGCTGGCTAGGGCCGGGAGCTGCCCCTGGGCTCGGAGCCAAGCCCCCAGGGCGGCCAGGTCCGCGGCCTGTGGGCGAGGTCCCTCGTGGTCGTCGGGGGGCATGCTCCCTGAGGCGGCCCGGCGATAGACCTCGCTCCAGGTCTCGGAGCTGACCTTGGCCACGTCGTCGAGGCGCAGGTTCCCGTCGGGCTCCCACCCTGAGTGGCACTCGACGCAGTGCCTCTGGAGGAAGCGCTGGCCAGGGTTCGGGCCCGGCTCCTCCTGCTCGGGGGCGCCGTGGGCGACAAGGACGAGGCCCGCCAGAGCGGCAGCAGCGAAGGAGGTCTGGGCAAGGGCTCGCACGGAGAGAGTCTATCTCGCGGCAAGGCTCTGACTCGCACTCGATCTCCAGCCAGGCCCTATCGCAGGAGCCGCCGCAGACCTTGAAGCTCCGAGGTGTTCGCGGGGCTGAGGGGGATTCCCTCCACTCTGCTCAGGAGCCTCCGGGCTTTGGCGACCTGCCTGCGAGACAGGAGGTAGCGGCTCCACTCGACGATCTGGGTCGGCGTCGGCAGCGCCTCTCTGGCCTGGATCGCGTCGAAGAGGCTGTCCGCCCTCTCTGGCCGCTTTCGGCTAAAGGACATCAGGAGCTCGATTTGGTCTTCGAAGAGGAGCGCGACGGGGCTTTCGCGGAGGAGCCGCTCCGCAGGCTGAAGGGCGCCCTCGTCACCCGCCACGATGCGCAGCTTGAGGTGAAGGCTCTTGATCCGCAGATCGAGGGGGTCTCGCGCCGCCAGGGCCTCGACGCGCTTTAGGGCGCCTGAGAGGTCCCCCGCCCTGGCTTGAAAGCGAACCGCCATCGTCGCCAACTCCAGCAGGTCGGGGTAGTCCTTCAGGACCTGGTCCGCCGCCTTGACGGCCTGCTCCAGGCCCGCCTCGGAGGCGACGACGGGCACGAGCCCATAGCGCAAGGGCAGCGGGAGCGGCTGCCCGAGGCCCTCGAGCTCTGTTGCTAGGGCTCGCACGCCCTCGAGGTCGTGGAGCCCGAGCAAGAACTTCGCCCTCAGGAAGGCCAAGCGCGGAACGCGCCGCTGGTGAGGGCGCAGGAGCTCCTCGATCTCGCGGCCCCGTCCCGCCAAGAAGAGCTCGTGGGACTTCGCCAGCGCTGGGCGTAGGTCCTTGGGGGCCCCGTTCAAGCTGCACTCCCAGGCGTTGACCCAGCGCTGTCTGGGCGGTGCGTCCACCCCCTGGTGTCTGACCACCACGACCCCAGAGACCGGCTCCGGCCACGCGCGATAGCGGTTGAGTCGGACCTGGACGATCCCAGGTCGAAGGGGAGGCTTGCTCGCAAGGTCGATCCGGAGGTGTTCGGAGTGCGTCAAGTCGTCGGAGCGCCAAGGGGCGCCTGAGGAGGGCGGCCCGTCTTGGTCGGCGTAGAGGTCGAGGTCCGCCTGGGCGCCTTGGAGTTCGATCTCGAGGGCTCCCGTCCCTGGCGGCACGTGGACCCAGAGCAGGAGGTCCGTCTCCTGCGGCTCGAGTCGAAAGGCGTAGGCCCCAGCCGCGCGAGCGTGCCCCAAGACCCGCCCCACCTTGCGGAGCTTCCCCGCGATGGTGGCCTGAAGGCGGGTGATCTCGGCAGAGGAGAAGCCGCCCTCGAGCGCGCCCAGGCTTCGCTCGAGTCCGCCGACGAGGCCCGCTTTGGCCTGGACCTCTGCCAAGGAGCGCGCGACACCACCGCGGCCCCGGGTCAGCGTCACAAGGAGCTCGGCCGGCCGCAGCGAGTCACGCGTGAGCCCCAGCTTCTCGAAGCGTCGGGCGAGGGGGATCGCGTAGCCCGGGGACCAGACTGGGGCCGGCGCAGGCTCCAGGACCTCCAGGCGCGTCCCTGCTATGGAGAAGGCCCCGCTCTTGCGAAGCCCGAGGGAGATCGCGAAGTGGATCTCTTGCCGGAGGAGGAGCTCTCGCTGGGGGACCTGAGCTTGGATCGATCGCACCCGGTCCCCGGTCCCGCTGACCTCGATGCCCCGAGGCAAGTCCCAGAGCCGCAGCGCGAGCTCGGCCAGGTGGGCGGCCGCGCGCTCGAGTCCCTGAGGCTGGTCGAGGCCCTTTCGGGCGGCCCCTGCCAAGCACTCTCGACCCCTGCGGACCCAGGCCTGCCGATCGATCTCCTCGCCGTCCAGCCGAGACAGAAGCACGAGACCTCGTCCGAGCTCCGCTCTCAGCTCGTAGCCGGGTTGACGCGCGTCTTGATAGGCCTCGAGCGCGTCTTCCCAGCGCGCTAGCTCCCGATAGCTGCGCCCTAGGACCCAGGACTGCCTAGGCGTGGGCTCGGCGATCCGCTCGGCCTGGGCCAACGCGGCCGAGAAGGCCTCGTGGCGCAAGCCAGCCACGGCCGTGTCCGCGGCTTGAAGCTCGCGGAGGCTCCGAGAGAGGCTCTCGCCGGCCTCGGCCGCCGCCGCACCCGAGAGCTGGCCTGGGCTCGGGGAGGAGGCCGGCGTCAGGGCGCTAGGCGACGCTGTCGGCGTGACGCTGACCTGGACCGGCGCGGGGCTCGCTTCGGGGGGCTCCGAGACCAGGGCGGCTGTGATCCAGACCCCGCCCAGGAACGAGAGCGCCAACACGCCCGCCGCGAGCGACTTCGTCATGCCGCGACGCTTCGAGCTGTCCCTTCCTCGCCCTTGGCGCTCGAGGGCGGCCAGGGCGTCTGCGAGCTCGGCCATGCTCGGGAAGCGATCGCTCGGGTCGCGGGCTAGGGCGCGCATCACGAGCGCGCTCAGTCCTCGTGAGATCTCCGGCCGGAGCGCTCGCGGAGGAGGGAAGGAGCCAGCCGCAGTTACGGCCACGAGCTCGAGCGCGGGGCCGCTGCCGCCGGGCGGCCCCCCCGTCAGCAAGGCGTAGAGGGTCGCGCCGAGGCCATAGACGTCAGCCCGCGCGTCGACCTTCCCCGCGTCGGCCAGCTGCTCAGGGGCGGCGAAGCCCAGGGTTCCTGCGAAGGCGCCCGTCGCGGTCAACCGTCCACCGCTGGCTTCCTCGAACTTGGCGAGGCCGAAGTCCACCAGGACGGGCTGATCAGCTCGCGGCAACAACACGTTGTCGGGCTTGACGTCCCGGTGCAGGACTTCCCGCTCGTGGGCGTAGGCCAGGGCCTCTGCTAGGCAGCGTCCGAGTTCCAAGACCTCGTCGTCAGGTAGCTGTCCCCGTCCTCGGAGGACTTCCTCGAGGGAGTGGCCCCCGACCAGCTCGAGCACGATGAAGGGCTCCCCCCGCTCCTCGCCCAAGTTCAGGACCGGGACCACGCCAGGATGCTTGAGGCGCGCCAGGGCCTCGCCCTCGCGACGAAAGCGCCGGAGGTGCTGCTCCGAGGCCGCCCGGGCCGGACGCTTGATCGCGACGGGGCGCTGAGTCTGGAGGTCGAGGGCTCGATAGACGACGCCCATTCCGCCGCGCCCGAGGGTGCCTTGGATCTCGTAGCGGCCCGCTAGAACGCGAGACTGGGGTGGCTGGGCGTCGAACACCCCACGGTTATAGCTGCGGGCTCCGCTCGGAGCCCGCTAGCGCGGGGGAGCCAGGGGATCTAGGGGATCCCCGGTCCCGTCCCAGGGGTCGGGGTCGGCGCGGCCCGGGTCCTCGCGAGGCTCCGGTTCGCGATAGGGCTCGGGCTCCTCCTGCCAAGCCGGGGGCCCCGCGGGTTCGCGCAGGGGCGTCTGCTGCGCCGGTTGAGGAGCGGGAGCAGGGTCCTCAGGCGCCCAGGTCGGGGTCGGGTCGAAGGCAGGCTCGGGCTCGGGCGGTGCCGGGGTCGGGGTCGGCTCGCCTGGAAAGAGCGCGCTCGCGACGCGCTCGGGGACGACCGGGCGCAGCTCGTCGACGAGGACCAAGAGGGCTTGCCCCGAGGCGCTCTCGCGGACGGCCGTCGCAATGTTGGTCGAGATCCCGGACGCGACGAGGACCAAGACGCCGAAGGCGAAGAGGCCCTTGAACGCACCCAAGACGCCGCCGAAGCGCTGATCGAGCTCGTCGAACTCGAGCTTCTCGATCCGGTGCTTGAGCTTGAGGCTGAGCACGTAGAGGCAGATCGCCACGAGGGCGTAGATCAGGACCCAGGACGCGAAACGGACCAGGATCCCCTCGCCGAAGAGACCGCTGACGGGCCGCGCCAAGACCGTGGCGCAGATCCCTCCCAAGACCAGGGTCGCGACCCCGCTCAGCTGCCAGACCAGACCCTTCTTGCGCCCAAGCCCATAGCTGATCGCCGCGACCGCGACGGTCAGGGCGTCGAACACGCCTATGGGAACTTGAGCCAGAGTCAGCACAGAAGACCTCTCCGCGCGTTGGGCGCACGACCTCACCTCTCCCTTCGGCCGTTTCGAGGGCGAGATTGAGGCTCTATTACTGTATTCCGCGGAGCGGAATACAGAGATAGAGGCTCTACTTCTTCTTGCCGCCGAGGCCGAAGCGGCCTAGGAAAGACTTGGCCTTGAGCTTCATCTTGCCGGCCTTGATCTCCTTCTCGAGGTCGGCCGCGAGGAGCTTGGCGCTGTGATAGCGGTCCTGCTGCTTCTTCTCGAGGCACTTGAGGGTGATCTCGGCCAGGCCCTTGGGGATGTTGGGATTGAGCGCTATGGGATCCGGCGGCGGGTTCGCCACGAGCTGCTTGATGATCTTGCGCGGGTCGCGACCCGTGAAGGGCGCCCGGCCCGTGATGAGGAAGAAGAGGGTCGCGCCGAGGGAGTAGATGTCCGTCGTGATGTTGATGGGGCCGTGGCCGCCGCGGGGCTGCGCTTGCTCGGGCGGCATGTAGCTCGGCGTGCCGACGATGAGGCCCTTGTCCTTGCCGGACTCGGTCTCGACGACCAAGCCGAAGTCGATGAGCACCGCCCGGAAGGGCTTCTGGCTCTGGTCGATCATGATGTTGTGAGGCTTGAGGTCCCGGTGGTAGATCCGCTGGGCGTGGACGTAGGCCAGGGCGCCGGCGGTCTCCATCGCGATCCGAGCCGCGAGGAGGGGGGGCATAGGACCGTGGCGGAGGACGTGAGCCCGAGCCTCGATTCCTTGGATCAGCTCCATGGAGTAGTAGGTCAGGCCTTGCTCGACGCCGCAGTCGAAGATCCGCACGATGTGCGGGTGGTCGAAGCGGATCTGGACCCGCGTCTCGTGGAGGAAGCGCTCGGTCTCGCGAGGGTCCGTCTTGTTCTCGAGGGCGACCTTGAGGGCCATTCGCCCGGCGTAGCCGCGTTGCTTGGCGAGGTTGCCGGTCATCCCGACGGCCTCGACCTCGAGCACCACTCCAAAGGCACCGCGCGCGATCTCCCCGTGGACCTCGTAGTCGCCGAGGCTGCACTTCTCGAACCCAAGCCGCAGCTTGAGGCGGCGCTGGAACTCCTCGCGATCGAGGGGCCCGGGGGCCTGGACGCTCTTGCCGCCCTTCGGCCGGGGACCGCTCGGGGTCGCGAGCCGGAGGCTGGGATCGCTCGGCATCCGCAGCTCGCCGGGCTTGTTCCGAACCGCCTTCGGCGGAGCCTCGTCCGAGACGATCATCGTCGGCTGGGCCAGGATCTCGTCCTCGTCCATGGGCAGCGCTGGACCGACGGCGCTGTCTTCGGGGACCACGAGGGTCTGCTGGTCGAACACGTCGAGCTCGTCCCCGCTGTCGTCGGGCACGACCATTGTCTGCTGGTCGAACACGTCCTCGTCAGGGTCCTCGTCAGGCACGACCATTGTCTGCTGATCGAACACGTCCTCGTCGGGGATCGTGAGTTGGTCGTCGCCGTAGGCGCCTTCGTCGGGCACGACCATCGTCGGTTCGTCGAACACGTTGTCGTCGGAGGCCACGTCCAGGATCGGGACACCGGCCGCTGCGTATCCAGCCGGGGAGTCGTCGTCGGGCACGACCATCGTCGGCTCGTCGAACACGTCGTCGTCGTCAGCAGGGTCTTCGTCAGGCACGACCATTGTCGGCTCGTCGAACACGTCGTCGTCGTCGGGAACCTGAAGCCCGCCCCCGCCCTGAAGAGGAGCCTGAGGAGGGGCGCTCTGGGGGGGAGGAGCTGAAGGGTAGGGCTGCGGCGCGGAGTGGCCCTGGGCCTGCGCCTGCGCCGCCTCAGCTCGAGCCTGATTGAGGACCTGATTGAAGGCCGCCGCTAGGCGCTGGTAGCCCTCGGCATCGATGAGACGAGCCTCGGTCAGGAGCCGCTCGAAGGGGAGCTTGGGATGCTTGGCGCGCAGCTGGACCGCTTGCTGAAGGCGGGCCTGATCAATGACCCCCAGGTTCAAGGCGATGTTGGCGACGACCTGGTCCCGCTTGTCCATTATTCCTAGTGGAGGAGCTCCGACTGCGAGGAGTAAGTCGCGCGCGCGACACCCCTGGCTGCCCAGAGGGTAAACCCCCGCAGCACGCCGCGCAAAATGAGTGCGAACACGATCGCGCGAACCTGCCCTGGGCCTCGATCTCGCCAAGGATCCGAGCTAGTGTCTCCGCCCTGCCTCAGCGCCTCAAGGAGCTCCCATGAAGGGCCTCAAGCCCGGTCAGCCGATCTACTCGATCAAGGACGTCAAGCGGAAGTTTGGCGACCGCGAGATCCTCAAGGGAGCGACCTTCAGCCTCTATCCCGGGGACCACGTGGGCGTGGTCGGCGTCAACGGCGCTGGCAAGTCGACCTTGATGAAGATCTTGGCCGGCTCGGACCCCGACTACGACGGGAGCATCGTCCCAGCCAAGGGCCTGACCGTCGGTTACGTCCCCCAAGAGCCAGACCTCGACCTGACCAAGACGGTCTACGAGAACGTCCTCGAGGGCGTCCGGGACACCCTCGACCTCCTCAAGCGCCGCGAAGAGATCTACGAGCTCTACGCGCACCCCGACTACGCCGAGGGTGAGAAGCTCGAGCAGCTGATGGCCGAGCAAGGCGAGGTCGAGGACGCCCTCGGCGTCAAGGGCGTCGACAGCGAGGACGAGGTCCTCAACACGGTCGAGCAAGCCATGAGCGCGCTCCACCTCCCCCCCAAGGACCACCCCGCCAAGGTGTGCTCCGGTGGTGAAATGCGTCGGGTCTCGCTCGTGAAGGCGATCCTGCGCCACCCCGACCTCCTCATCCTCGACGAGCCGACCAACCACCTCGACGCCGAGAGTGTCCTCTGGCTCGAGACCTTCCTCGGCCGCTACGAGGGCAGCTACATCCTCGTCACTCACGACCGCTACTTCCTCGACAACGTCGCGACTCGGATGCTCGAGGTCGACGCAGGACGCATCCGCTCCTACGAGGGCAACTACACCGACTTCCTCGAGCAGAAGTCGAAGCAGAAGCAGATCCGGGATCGCACCGACGCCAACCTGATGAAGGCCATCGAGCGCGAGCTGACCTGGATGCGCTCCTCGCCGGCCGCGCGCCGCAAGAAGTCCAAGGCCCGCATCACGGCCTTCGGCAAGCTCCAGGAGCAAGCCGACAACATCGAGCGGCCCCTCGAGATGGAGCTCCGGCTCCCCTTCGGCCCTCGCCTCGGCAGCAAGGTCCTCGAGATCCGCGACATAGCCAAGGGCTTTGGCGAGAAGCAGCTCTTCAAGAACTTCAGCTTCGAGATGCAGCCCGGCGCCATCGTCGGGATCACGGGCGCCAACGGTCTCGGCAAGACGACCTTGATCAAGATGATCATGGGTCAGGAGACCCCCGACGAGGGCGAGATCGAGCACGGCAAGAACACCAACATCTGCTACGTCGACCAGACCCGGAACACCCTCAACGCCGACAAGACCGTCTACGAAGAGGTCAGCCAGGGCGCTGAGTTCATTGCCTACGGCGACAAGAACATCTCGATTCGCCACTACCTGGCGCGCTTCCTCTTCTCGGGCAGCATTCAGCAGACCAAGGTCGGCAAGCTCTCGGGCGGCGAGCGAAACCGCGTTCAGCTCGCGAAGTTCCTCCGCAAGCCCAGCAACTTCGTGATCCTCGACGAGCCGACCAACGACCTCGACCTGATCACACTCCGCGTCCTGGAAGAGGCCCTCGAGCACTTCCCCGGCTGCGCCATCGTGATTACTCACGACCGCTACTTCCTCGACCGCGTCGCGACCCACATTCTGGCCTTCGAAGGCGCCGGCAAGATCTACGAGTGCTACGGCTCTTGGGAGACCTACGTCGAGCGCCTCAAGGAGCGCGAGAAGGAAGGCCGGCTCTAATCGCTCTGCTTCGGCGCCACGTCGAGCGAGCCCTGCCGCGCCGAGCGAACGCGGGCGAGCCCTTGGAGATCACCGTGACCCGCTCTCTCCTTCTCCTCCTCCTTCTCTGCAGCGCGGGGTGCATGAGTTACCCCGCGGAGCCAGGAGCCGCCGAGCGCGGCGAGCTGGAGGTCACTCTTTGGCTCCCGCAGATCCTGGTCGACGGGCGCCAGATTGGAGGCGTGTCTACTGGGCGCGACTACAACGAGGCTCGGGCCCTCAGCGAAGAGGCCGGAGAGACCCCCTTCTTGGATCTCTCGATCTACCTAACCAAGTGGGAGCACCGCTACACGGTCGTCCTCCTCTCTGGCGAGGAGCTCGAGACCCCTTCCGTGCGGCTGATCAATTCGCGAGGGGGCTTCCGCGAAGCCCTCACCGCCGCCAATCGCGCTAGCCCGCTCGCCTTCGGGACTAGCGCCAACGGGGGAGCCCCCCCCTCCTCCCTCGCACACAAAGAACACCAAGCTGAGTTCGTTCGCGTCCATGGCGAGACCTTGACCGGGGTCGAAGTCGTCCTCAAGGGCACGACTCACTCGCTGCCGGTCCGCTAAAAACCATCAAGCCGAGAGGAAGGACACTCGGCTCACGCTCGCGCACTCAGGCCTGGTGTGGAGCCTCTCGACCAGAGCTCGGTTGGAGGTCCTGAGGACGACCTGATTTGGACCCAGATCGAGCGAGGCCCAAGGGGCATGTCCCTCAGGGATATTATTCCTTCGCCAAGCGTCATAGACGAAGCGGATCCCGACGGAGCCGAGGAGCCCCGCGAGGCCGACCCCGAACAAGACCTCCCCGCCTCGCTCGCCCAAGGCGCGAATGAAGAGGTCGCAAACTCCGAGCCCGATCATGATCAGGGGGAGGGCCAGGAGGCACCCGAAGCCCAGGCGCAACCAGCGCGGGTAGGCGAGGTGCTTGGTGCAGGCAGGGCAACAAGGGACCTCGAGCGGGTCTGAGTACGCCTCGAGTCCGCTGCCCGTCTTGAAGCTCGCGCGCTGGGGCGTGGGCTGATCGCAGCAGAGGCAGAGCTCCCCAAAGTCCACAGGTGACGACCTCGTGGCCCCCAGGGTCGCGGCCGCGCGCAGGACCTCTCCCGCAGTCGAGCGCTCCGGGTCGCGCAACACGACGAGGTAGTAGTCGCCAGCCGCCGGCTGGGGAAGCCCAGGCTGCTCCTGCGCTGAGGGGCTCACTTGCCGGTTTCCGGGGTCTTCGGCGCTGCCACCGCTTCGGGCGCTGCCACCGCTTCGGGCGCTGCCACCGCTTTCGGCGCTGCCGCCGATTTCGGCCCGTAGGTCAGAGGAACCCTGACCACGGTGTTCCCGCTCCGGTGCGAGGGGTCAGCCAGGGCCGGCACGACGATCCGCTCGAAGCGCTCGTAGCGCAGGGCAGCGCGCTGGGCGTCGAGGAGGAAGCCCGTGACGTCGGCCTCGTAGAGGACCTTGCTGGGCGGCTCTTGGTCGTAGTCGCGCTCGTTCATGAAGTCGTCGAAGTGCGAGAGCACGATCACCCGCGGCTGGATTCGTTCGATCCACTCGGCTGGATAGTCGCCCTCGACCGTCGCGGTCGAGGGAGTCAAGATCAAGAGGACGTCGATCGGGGTGTCCGCTGAGGGCAAAGGAAAGGCGCGTGAGTGGGGCGCGTTGAGGACGAACACCCTCAGGGGCTGGGCCCGGGGATCGCTCAAGGAGCGAAACTCGAGCAGGTAGTTGTAGGCCTCGCCCGCCACGTAGTCCCAGAACCCGGGCTCGTCGTCGAGGGGCTCCTCGACCGCGCCACCCAGGAAGGTCCAGCCGCTCTTGAAGTGGGGAGTGTGCTTGGACTCGAAGGCCTGAAAGCGGAGGGCGACGCCCGGCTCCTCACCTGGCTCGAAGAGCTCACCTTGGGGCTCCTTGGCGACGTCGCGCGCGCGCCCCTCGAGCCCGAACCCGGCCAGGAGGTTCTTGACCGAGCGGCTGCCCCAGAGCGTCGCCTGGGGCCAAAGCTCGAGGGCGCGGTGCGCGTCGAGGACGTGATCCGAGTGGCCCTCGGTCACGAAGACCGCCTGGGGCCTGGGCTCGAGGGGCGCTAGCAGCCGCTGCACCTCCTCGGTGCTCGACTCTATGTTCCAGGGGTAGACGAACCCGTTCGAGACGAAGGGGTCGAGGAGCACGCTCAGGCCCCCCAGCTCGAGGGCGTAGCAAGCCGTCCCTAACCAGCGGATCTGGAGCGCGCTCGCATCCCCTGCCTCGTGCACCGGCGCCCGGCGGATCTCGAGCTCCATCCCGCGCCGGACCGGCATTCGGGGGTCGTTGGACGAGCACCCCGCACCCAGGAGCACACCGAGCAGGAGCAGGAGCTGGGTCCTCATGGCGCCAGCCTACCCCGGTCGTCCCTCAGTCCTCTGTGGCTACGAAGCGGTTGCAGCCGACCGTCGAGCAGCGACTCCCGGTCAGCTCGAGCAAGCAGTCGTTGTGATAGGTCGTCTTGCAGTGAGTGCAGCTGCTGCTCTTGTGCTCGTCGACGGCCTCCCTGCAGAGCGGACAGGTCGTCCCCTCCTGCGTCTCGAGGCGCAGCCGGCGGGCGACCCCGAGGTCCTTCCTCGCCCGAGACCACGAGGCTCCCCGCACGAGGCGCGCGAGGGAAGCTCGCGAGCACTCCTCGTCCTGGCAGTAGATCCAAGGGGGAGGTGGCAGGTTCCCGCAGATCTCGCAGGCCGAGACCTCTCTCACTTCGCTCCTCCCCCGCCGACTTCTCCCGGAGCTCGCACGCGAGAGCCAAGCAGACCCGACTCCTCGACGAGCTCACTTCCCCTCTTCAAGAGCCTCGGGCGGATAGGTCAGGTAGACCTCGCGGTTCTTGACCTCGAACCCGACCGCGTCGCGGATCTTGGGCTCCTTGCGAGAGGCCTCGAGGAGGGCCTGCTGGATCACGCTCTCCGCTATGGGCCGCGTAACCGGGCCGAGTTCGAAGCCTCCGACGGTGCCACCGAGGAGGCGAATCTGCGGCGGGACGCCCTTTTGGAGCACGAGGGAGACGTGGACGCGGAGGTTGAGGTAGCCGCCGTCCTCGAGGGGCTTGACCGCCTCGACCCACATGCTGTTCTCCTCCAGGACGATCCGCGCCTTCTGGCCCGTGTCCTTATGTCCCGCCTGGGCAAAGAGGAGCGTGTTCAGCTCGCGCTCGCCGAGACGGATCACGGTGTCGCCGCCCAAGAGTCGGCTCGGGAGCTCGTTGACCTTGAACTTGGCGGTCAGGAGGCCCTCCTCGAGCTTGCTCCGCTGGACCGCGGGGAAGTCGAGGGGCTCGGTCTGGCGCATGGACTTGAAGGACACGAAGGCGTAGCCGACGGTCCCGACCACGGCCAAGATCAGGAGGAGGAAGAACAGGCAGCAGCAGCGTCCGAGCTTGCTCCCTCCTGAGTTCTCTGAGTCGCCCATGTTTGGCCTCCAGCGCGGCGCTTTCGCCTGCGACCGACAGCCTACTCGGCCGCGCGCGCCTTGCCTGCCCTGAGCTTCCGGCGGCGCTCAGCCCAGACTCGCGCGAACGCCAAACGCGACCAAGGCAGAGAGGGCCCCGACCAAGAGCGTGAACCCGACCACGCCAAAGCCCATCAGGCGTCGCCTGCGGCGCAGGGCCGCGGTCGCGTCAATGAGGGTCCTCAGCGACGCCCGCAGGGACTCACCCAGGGGCCGGAGGGGCATCACCTCGAGCAAGCTGTCGACCTCGCAGTAGAGGCAGGTCGCGAAGAGCGCCTCGGGCTCGGCCTGGAGCGGCGCGCCGCAGCTCCGACACCCCGAGGGCTTCCCCTCCTCCTCGGGAGCCCGCGCGCAGAGGGCTGAGCGCACGCCCAGGGTCGTCTCGTTCACCGCCGAGGCCCAAAAGAAGAGCGCTGCGCTCGGCAAGAGCAGGGGCAGCGCCACGTAGGCCATGACCTCGCCTTGCGAGCGCCACTCCCGGACCAAGTTCGCGACGAGAGCCGCCCCGGGTGGGACCAGGGCCACGCTCGCCAGCGCCGCGTAGGGCAGCCACTCGGGCACCCCGTCGGCCACCGCTCGCCAGGCCGGCTCGGCCTCGCTTCGGGCCGCCAGCTCCAAGGTGCGGAGGCGCGCGGCTTCGAGGTAATCCGGCGGAATCACCACGCTCGCCCCACAGAAGGGGCAGCTGACCTCTGCCGCCTCGCGCAGGGGCGGGCTCCCCCCGCACTGCTCGCAGCGGAGCGGAACAAGCGCCCCCCCGCTCACTTGGAGCCCCCAGGCGTGGCCGCTGCCCGCTCGCGCTCTGCCCTCGACTTGGCGTCGGCGAAGCCGTTGCAGACCCCGAAGCTGAGCCCGACCCCGAGGGTGGCTGCGACCACGAAGCCCAGCCAGACCTCGGGGAGCTTCAGCTCCCTGACCTTCCGCCTCTTCGAACCCATGGGTGGCAGACGCCAGAAGTAGAGCCGCGGGACCAGCGCTCCAAGTCCCAGGGTGACACCTGAGAAGATCAGGAGGAGCCCCTCCAAGGTCCAGTTGAGTTCACCCTCCCGGGCCCCGACCCGAAACAGCGCCACCCCCAAGCCCACAGCCAAGACTGCAAAGAGCGCGCTCGCCAGCGCCTGCTCACGGTTCCCGGGCCTCGGCCCATACTCCTGCGCAGGGCAGGCTCCGAGCAGGATTCCCCAGTAGCCGACCGCGACTCGTTCGACGACTCCCCCCGCGCTCCAAACCACGAGCGCGCAGCCGAAGGCGACGAAGGCCAGCCCAAAGGGGATCGTGATCAACCACTCCCACCAGGCCTCGGCCTCGTCGAAGGGCGTCGCCACCCCAGCCATCATGAGCCCGAACCCAAGCGTGGCTCCGAGGACAGCTCCCCAGGCCTGCCCGAAGGCTCGCCCAAAGCCCGCCAAGCCCCTGTGGTCTACAGCCCCGCTCATGCGGCCAGAATAGCGCGGCCCCGTCGCGATCTCGCTCCGCGAGGGGCGTGTGGCGCGATCGATTTGAAGCGTGTGGCGCTGAGGACGCGGAGGGCGTCGCCGAGAGCGCCTCGCGGGGAGCAGGGACCTCTCGCGATTGGGCCCCGGGCCAGGCGCCCCTAGGCCGAGAGCTGCCTTCGTCGTCCCACCGCGACCAAGATCCGCGAAGAGGAAGAAGTCTCACCGCTAAGGACGCCAAGGCGGCCAAGGCTTCGCGACGCGAATCCCCTCGCGCAGCGCGCCGCGCGCCCTCTGCGAAACCTCCGCGTCCTCAGCGGTTAACCACGACCCGCCCTCGCCGACCCAAGCCGCCCCGCTCAACAGCCCGCCCCGCCCTCCGAGCTTGGCGTCCTTGGCGTCCTTGGCGGTAGGTCCTAAACTGACAAAGAGAGGCTACCGAAGCGCTCCGCCAAGACGCGTCGCCGGGGCATGCCCCCTTTCTCTCCTCTCGCAAAGAGGAAGAAGTCTCACCGGCAAGGACGCCAAGGCCGCCAAGGCTTCGCGACGCGGATCCCCTCGCGCAGCGCGCCGCGCGCCCTCTGCGAAACCTCCGCGTCCTCAGCGTCTCTGCGGTTAACCACGACCCGCCCTCGCCGACCCAAGCCGCCCCCGCTCAACAACCCGCCCCGCCCTCCGAACTTGGTGCCCTTGGCGGTAGGTGGGGGCACGGGCTCAGCCACACACGAAGAAAGGCCGAGCGCTCCCGCGCTCGGCCTCTCTCTCGGTAGAGCTCGCGGTGAGCGCTACTTCTTGGCCTTGGCGGCCTTGGCCATGGCTGCAGCGTCGGCGACCTTGAAGGCCCCGATCTTGCCCAGGACCAGCGGCAGCACGACCATGAAGCCGAGCACGCCGAGGGCGGGGATCACGAGGCCCTTGCTGACCAGGAGGCTCGTGATCAGGAGCGCCAGGGCCGAGTAGAGGATCACCGAGACCTTCTTCTTGTCGTGCAAGAGGATCGGCGCCGCCACGAACATGGACGAGTAGGTTCCGACCACGATCCCGAACAGGAGCGCCACCGAGAGGCCCTGAATGCTCTGGAGGCCGCCGAAGCTAGCCAGGAAGAGCACGAAGCAGACCAAGAAGCTGGTGACCGAGGTCAGGACCGTCCGGCTCAGCGTCTTGTTGATCGCCGTGTTGACCAGGTCTGGGGTATAGGTCTTGGCCTTGGCGTCGGCCTTGTCCTCCCGAATCCGGTCAAGGATGACGATGGTGTCGTTGATCGAGTAGCCGACCAGGGTCAGGAAGGCCGAGATCGTTGTCAGGTTGAATTTGACGTCGAAGGCGATCCCGGTCATGTCGAGGACGGCGTCCAAGATCGCGAGGAAGGCCAAGAGCGCGAGCACGTCGTGGAACACGGCCACGATCGCCGCGATCCCCGACCAGAGGTCGAAGCGCAGCCAAACGTAGAGGCAGATGATCACGACACAGGCCATGGTCGCGATAAAGGCCTTCGAGCTCAGGTTCTTGGCGACCGCCGCGCCGACGGTGTCGACGTTGGGGAAGGGCACGGCGACCGCGAAGGTCGCGCCGTGACGCTGAGCCTGCTCGAGGCCCTCCTTGAAGAGCTCGACGTAGGCGCCAGCGTCCTCAGCCTTGATCGGACCGGTCACGAGCGTGATCGGCGTCAAGCCGTCGTCGGCGCTGGGGTCCTGAGCGGCCTCGACGGTGAACCCGACGGTCCCGCCCTTGCCGGCCATGCGGTTGATCAGGACGATCCGATCCGCAGCCTTCTTCTGATCGAGGCTCGCGGCCATCTTGAGGAGCGCAGCCGGAAGCTGGGTCTTGATCACGTCGGGCGTGATCGGATCCGTGTCGCCGTCGTTCTTGTGGACGAAGTTCGCGGTGAACTTGGCCTTCACCAGGCCGGGCCCGGCGGGGACCATCGTGACCTGGACCGGGTAGGCCGTCACGAGGTCCTCAGCGAAGATCTTCTTGATCTCGCCGTGGAAGTACTCCTGGTCGGCGCGATTGATCGTGGGCGCGGGCTCGGCGGGAGCGGGCGCGGGGCCAGCAGGACCTCCAGGGCCCTCACCACCAGCACCCGAGGGGACCGGGGCCGTAGCGCCGCTCTCAACCGGGGCTTCACCCTGGCTCTTGGTCTCGACGGGCGCCGGATCACCCTGGCCATAGGCCGGAGGAATCAGAGCGTCCACGAGAGACGAGACCTTGGGCGCGGGCACGCCGGAGCTGGTCTCGACGCGACGCGTCCGGACCTGCCACTGGTAGCTCTGCTCGCCATTGCCGACGGCCGTGCCGAGGCGCTGAACCTCGATCTGGGTGTCGGCGCCTTGCTTCTTGAAGTGCTCCAGGATTCGGTCGGTGACCTCCTTGACGCCCATGGCGTGATCGAAGCGCATCGAGATCACGGTTCCGCCCGTGAAGTCGATTCCGAGGGCCTTCTCGCCGCGGGCCAGGAACACCATCCAGCCGGCGATGATCAAGGCGGCCGAGCAGATCATGGCCTTCTTGTTCGCGGCGAAGAAGTCGATGTTCGGGCGCGCGAAGAGCTGCATGAACTTGACCTCGGTGATCACTTCCTTCGCGACCAAGAAGCCGTAAATGAAGCGCGTCACGAAGAGGGCCGTGAACATGGAGACCACGATTCCGATCGTGAGCGTGAGGCCGAAGCCCTTGATCGGTCCCGTGCCAACCCACATCAGGACCAGCGCCGTGAGGGCCGTGGTCAAGTTGGCGTCGAAGATCGTCCAGAAGGCCTTGTCGTATCCAGTCTGGACCGCGACCTTGAGCTTCGAGCCCTTGGCGATCTCCTCGCGAATCCGTTCGAAGATCAGGATGTTGGCGTCGACCGCCATACCTGCTGTCAGGAGGATTCCAGCGATACCTGGGAGGGTCAGCGTCGCGCCGAACATGGAGAGCGTGCCGAAGATCAGGAACAGGTTGAGGCCCAGGGCCACGTTGGCGACGAAGCCGCTCTTTATGTGGTAGTAGACCGCCATGAAGATCACGACGACCAAGAGCGCGAGGCCGATCGAGATCGTTCCGAGCTTGGTCGCGGTCGCGCCCAGCTGAGCGCCGATCTCCTTGCTGTAGGCCTTGACTGGCTTGGCGGGCAGCGAGCCCGCCTTGAGGATCACGACCAGCGAGTTGATCTCGGAGTCGTTCTCCTCCATCGTCTGCTTGGCGTCGAACATCTCAATGATTCCGCTCTTGCCAATGGCCTGACGGATCGTGGGTGCCGACTCCAGCTTGCCGTCGAGGACGACCGCTAGGTTCTTCTTGACGTACTTGGTCGTCAGCTTGAGGAAGCGCTTGGTTCCCTTGCTGTTCCACTCGAAGCCGACGCAGGGGCGGTTGTTGCTGTCCGCGGCGCGGCGGGCGTCGGCGAGCAGGTTGCCGTCGACGAACTCGGCCTTGCCGGTCGAGGTCCGGTGACGGAGGAGGACCCACCAGATCCCGGTCTGCGGATCCTGCCAAGCGTGCGCGCGAGCGGAGTCGTTGGGGTCAGCGAGCTCGGCCACGTCGTCGAGGGCCGTCTCTTCCTTCCAGCTGTTGGTTCGCTTCTCCAAGAGCACGGATCGAATCCGGGCGTCGCGTTCGACCTTCCCCATCTCCGTCTCTAGGATCTTGAACTGGAGTCGACCGGAGCGCTCGATCTGGCTCTCGATCTTCTTGGTCTGGGCCGGCGTGGCGCCCGGGACCTGGATCACGATCTTGTCGATACCCAGACGCCGAATGCTCAGCTCCTTGATGCCCAAGGTGTCGATCCGCTTCTGGAGGACCTCGACGGTGTCGTCGGTCTCCTTGGCGGACACGATCCGAGTCGGGAGGTCGGGATCGCGGAGCTGATAGATCAGCTCCTTGCCACCCTGGAGGTCGAGCCCCAGGGAGATCCCGTTGAAGTAGATCGCAAGTCCCCACAGGACGACCAGGAAGGTCGTGAAGAGGGCTTTCCAAGTGTGATTCTCGTACATGACTTCAGCTCAGCTCTTGTTCGCCTCGTCGACAGCGGGCTCGCCGGCAGGCTCGCTCGCCGTCCCTTCGGGCTCGACGATCCTGGCTATGGCGGCTTTTACGAAGCGCACCTTTGCCTTGGTCTGATCGTCGACCCGAAGGGTCACCTCCTCACCCTTCAGGGTCACGACGGTCCCGTACATCCCGCTCGAAGTGAGGACGTAGTCCCCCTTCTTGAGCGCATCCATGATCTTGGCCTTCTCATCCGCTTCCTTCTTTTGAGGACGGATGACGACCAGGTATAGGAAGCCCAGCATCAAGATCAGCATTGGCCACGGAAAGCCCGGGCCGTCTTCGGCGAGGGTCAGGCTGAGCGGCAGCAAGAGATGCATGGGGGATAGCCGGGGAGAAGTGTGGGCGCACGTCGACCGAAGCGACGATGGTGCCCAGGGTTAGGAGGGGCGGGATTCTATCACCGGTCCTGCGGCAGGCAATCTAGGGGGCAGCGGGGGAATCCCAGAGACGCCGGGCGCAGCCATAGCCTCCCTAAGCCCTTTCAGGGCATTGTTTCGAACCGGAAATGGGACCTCCCTTCCATGGTTGATCCCATTCTGGGACGAACCGCAGCCCAGGCTTTCCACAGAAAGGACTTACCCACAGGTGTCGCCATTGCTCTCGCGTGTCCTCATGAAGCACCTCGCTCCCCCTCTTGCACCCCAGGCCTTCCTAAGCGCCTTCCTCGCGCTGGCCCTAGGTGCCACCCTCGCCCAGGCTCAGGACTTCGAGGTCCGCGGGGACGGTCTCTCGGGCCGCGTCCGAGTGGAGCAGGGTCGAGCCAAGTTCACCCTGCTCCGCGACAAGGCCAAGGAGACGCAGTTCCGCGAGACCGCCGCCGAGTCGCTCCCAGGCGGCGGAGTTCGGATCCGCTACGAGGTCGAGGTCAAGACCAAGGTCTTCCAGGGGATGGTGGCCTGGTTCAAGCGCCCTCGCCTCAATCGCCAAGCCTGGAAGCCCTCGAAGCGAAAGGTGGTGGCTGAGCTCCTCCCGACCGGCAAGGGTGGAGCCTTGGCTGGCGAAGTCGACGGAGAAGGTCAAGTCTGGACGCCTCGAATCAAGGCCCAGGACGAGTGGACGGTCCTGGCCATTCCCGGTCTCTCGACCAACAACTGGAACAAGGTCGGGATCCCTTACCTCGACGAGAACCTCCGCGCGCTCAAGGCTCGTGGACTCCGTGGCCGACGCGTCGAGATCAAGACCGAGGACGGCGTCCTCAAGAACGCGGCCGTGATCAAAGCCGAGATCGAAGCCGAGGCGGCTGCGGGCCGCAAGGTCGTGTTCATGGCGCACAGCAAGGGCGGCACCGACGTGACCGCGGCCCTAGCCCTCTACCCGGCGGTCCGGCGCCACGTCGTTGGCGTGATCGCGATTCAGCCGGTCTACGGCGGGAGCTACGTGGCAGACCTCGTCAGCGAGAAGAAGGTCTTGCGCGGCTCAATGGCGCTGGTCTTCGAGAAGGTCTTCAAGGGCCAACGCGACGCCGTGATCGATCTGACTCACGAGAAGCGAGCGGCCTTCGTGGCGCTCCACCCCTACCCCGCTGACTTGATCCCGACCGTGGTGATCACCTCGACCTTCGACCGCAAGCTGAGCAAGTCCCCGCTCTGGGCGCCGCAGAAGTACATCCGGTCCACCCAAGACCTCGCGAGCGACGGCCTCGTGACCCTCGCGGATCAGGCGATCCCTGGTGCCGCTCGCACGATCTTCCTCGACGACCTCGACCACTTCGAGCCGGGCGTTCGCCTCGAGAGCCCCCACAGGCCCATCGACGTGACCAACGCCGGTCTCGACGCGCTGCAAGCCGTCCTCGCTAAGCGGCGCCCGCAGGTCAAGCCCACCCCCCCCGGCGTGGGCAAAGCGCTCGGTCGCTAGCCTGACGCCCCCCTCCCCAAACCGAAGCGTCGACGAGCAAGGCCTGCCTGAGCCGAGACTCAGTAACCCAAGATCCCGCTAGGTCTCTTGAACACTGCCACCGACCCTCTCTCCACGGACTGGCGGCTCGATCGCGCCTGCGCTCACACCTCGAGAACGCGGGGACTCCCTCTTGCCTCAGGCGCGACCTGGTCCGGGTTGGTTCGAGTGCCCGCGCGAGGAATGGAGTTTCGCGCTCGACTCTATGGGTTCGAGTCCGACGGCCCGGCCCTGGTCCTCTTGCACGGCTTCCCTGCCAGCTCGCTGATGTGGGAGGGTCTGGCTCAGGAAGCTGTCCGCCGGGGACTTCGAGTCCTGGCTTACGACCAGCGTGGCTACAGCCCTGGTGCTCGACCCCAGGGCTGCAAGGACTATCAGATCAAGGACTACCTCGGGGACCTGCAAGCGATCACCCGCACCCTAGGGCTCGAGAGCTTTCACCTCGTCGGCCACGACATAGGGGCCGTCGTCGCGTGGAGTGCGGCCATGGCCTGGCCACACAGGCTTCGGTCCTTGAATGCACTCTCGATTCCCAACCCAGAAGTCCTCCCGATTCGACCCTACGTGAGGCTCCTGGCTCTCCCGAGGCTTCCCGAAGCGATCCTCCAGGCGGGAGGATCACGTCGGCTGCGAAGCATGCTCCCGGAAGGCTGCAGCGCAGAAGAGGCTGAGGAGTATCGTCAGATCCTCACCGAGCCCGGGGCGCTGACGGCGGCGCTGAACTTCTACCGGAGCGTGAACGCCTCCCTGCGCGATCTGAGGACGCGCCTCAGCGCCCCCATTCGGGTTTCGACCCGCTTCACCTATGGAGCCGGCGAAGGCTGGGTCCGGCCTGCCTACCTCGCGGCCCAGGCCAAGCGCATGGAGCCAGGCGTCCCGCTCGAAGTCGCCAAGATCGAGGGAGCAGGAACGCGAGGTCACTTCCTGATCGAGACCCGCCCAGAGCTCGTGATCGAGGGAATCCTGGACCACGTCCAGCGGGTCGAGAGGAACCTCGCGAGCGAGGCCTAGCGGGCCACCTGAAGGTCACCCCGCCGAAGGTCAGTCCCTAGGAGACAGCGAGCGCCCAAGTCGCGAGCTCGGCCGTGATCGCATCTCGCTCAGGCAGGAGGGCCAACTCCTCCTGCTCGGGGCCTGCCGCCTCCGGCAGAGAGACCTCCGCCGCGCGCGCCAACGCAGCGCGAAGACGCCACGGCGCCTGTGAGTCCTCTGCGACCGCTTCTGCCACCAGGGCCTCCGCGCCAGGAAGCGCTGCGGCCGCGGCTTCACGACAGGTCTCACAGGGACACTTGACGTAAGCCTCGGCGACCTCGAGGAGCGCCTCCAGCGGGGGGCGGCGCGCGGCGCTCAGGCGCTCGACCGAAGCCCTGGCCCAAGCCAACTCAGCCCGAAGCAAGGCCTCGGGCCCGAAGAACCCGAAGCCCTTCAACCAGACCTCCGCGATCCGCGGGGCCCGCCAGTCCCCCAACCCCAGCAACTCGGCCTGGAGGACCTCGTCCTCCGCCTCGAAGCGCAGCCCCTCGGCTTCGATCTGTGCGCGGGCAGCGGCCAGGGCCTCTCGCCGGCTCTCTTCGGCCACGGGCGCCGGAGGCCGCCTGTCTCGGCCTCGGGTGACGTTCAGAGTTCCGCCTGCGCGAGCCTGGAGGAGGAAGCCTGTCACGTCTGGAACGTTCGCCGCCAGGACCAGGGCGCCCTGCCAACGTGGGCAGAGGCGGCTCAGGATCGGATCGTCGACGGCCTCCGCTACGAAGAGATCGTCTGGGGCCTGAACCCGAACCGCAGCCCAGCGCACCGCCAGCATCCGCTTGGTGTGCTCGGCACGAGCCAGGGCGGCCTCCTCCCTTTGAGGCAGACCCAGAGCGGCCTGGGCCGGGAGCTCCCCGGCGTAGGCCGCCAGCAGGAGCCGCGAGGGCTCCAGCTCACCAGCGCGGACTCGGGCGTTGAGGAGCGTTGCCTGTTCCCCGAGGGGGAGGGGGGACTCGCGTCGTCGGCGCTGGAGATCGGGGTCGCTCATTGACCTGAGCTTAGGGCAGCGCTCCCTGCTGGCGAGGGTCGCTGCTGAGACCCGGGCAGGTCCGCGATCACGAGACCGCCCCTCCAGACCTCGAGGAACTTGTTCTTTCCCATTCGACGGCGTCCCTCGAGGGGATCCCCGACCAAGACCGTCTCCCCCTCGACGCCGAAGATCACGACCCAGTGATCCACGAAGGTGCTGTAGCGGATCGTGGCCATGGCGGGGCGTCCGCCGCGGGCCAAGAGCGCCTCCCAGTCCGAGCTAACGAGCCGGACTTCGCGCCCCGTGCCCGCGAGCTTCTGCCGCAGTCCCCTGGCGACACAAAACTCGTCGGTCCCGGTCATGGAGTTGGTCCAGCAGCGCTCGGCCATCTCCGCCTCGTCGGACTCGACGCCGTAGGCCGCGAGGAGGGTCGCCGCCGCAGCAGCTCCGCAGGTGTAGTCGCTGGTCTGGAGGCAGACCCCGTCGGAGCCCACCACGCCGTTGAAGTCGCCCGCGTCGAAGCGCGCGGTTTGAAAGAGCGGCATAGACGCCGAGACCACGAGGAGCCCCGCGAAGAGCCGGATCCCGCGCTTGCTCCCCGGCGTGCTCATGTGGTTCGCGCCGGCTGCGAGGAGCGCGAGCGAGGTCGGGATCGGCCACCAGGGGCGCAACACGGGATAGAGGTCCCCCGAGAAGAGGGCGAACTCCATGGCAGGCGGAACCAGGAGTCGTAGCCCCAGCACGATCAAACCCAGCGCAGCCAGGGCCACCGTCGGCTTCTCCCCCTTCTTGCCCACGGCGTGCCCTACGGCGAGCGCGGCCCCAAAGGCCCCCAGACACGAGAGGAAGAGCAGCCAGCGCATCTAGAGGTCCCCGCGGCTCCACCGGCGGGTGGGCGGGTCGGCCTGGCGCGGGAACCCGTCGCGGAACAGGAAGGTCGTCCCTGCCACCTCGAGCTCGTCTTGGTCGTAGAGGGGGGCCGTGGCCCTCGACTCGCCGTTGATCTTCACGCAGTCGCCCTTGGGGCTGACATCAAGGACGTGGAACAGCGAGTCGGCGCGCATCACGAGAGCGGCCACCCGCGGCCCCTTCGCGATCTCGTGGTCCACGCCGCGCCCGCCGCCAATGGACATCGTCCCCTTGTGGAGCAAGACCACCCGCTCGGGGACGGGTCCCTCGACACGCCGCACGAGGTGACCCCGCAGCGCGGGCCGCACGACCTTGCGACGAGTCTCCTTGCGGAGGCTCTGAGGCGTGATCTGCATCGTGAGGTCGGCGTATCCGCGACGGGTATTGCTCACGAGGCGCGAGGGAGCCTGTTCGGGCGCGCCGAGCTCGATTGAGTAGCGAATCACGCAGCTGCAGACCGCGAACTCTCCCTCGCCAACGAGCGCTCGGCGCGAGACACGCTTCCCCGCCACGAAGGTCCCGTTCGAGCTCCCGAGATCGGTCAGGATCAAGCCGCCGGCCTCGGCCACGATCTTGCAGTGCTTGCGCGAGACGCCGTGACTGACCACGCGAAAGTCCGTCCCCTCTCCGCGCCCGATCACGCACACCAGGTCAGGACCGCTGAAGGTCTCTCGCGCGACGGCGCGCCCGTCCACGAGGGCCGTGAGCTCGATCTTCGGCAGCTCGCTCACGCCTCCGCTCCGTCTTCGGCGGCGCCGTAGTGAAACGCGAACTTGCGTCCCCGAATGACGATCTCGTCTCCTTCGCTGAGGGTCGTGGAGAGGGTCTTGCTCCCGCCGACCTCCAGTGAGTCCCCCTTGGGGCTGACGTCGACGGCGCGGTAGCCCGTCTCCTCGCGAACGAAGACGACCGCCACCCGGGGCTGCCGCCAGCCTGAGAGCTTGAGGTCGCACACCTCGCCGCTCCCGAGGCAGGTTCGCAGCGCGAGGAGCTCTGTCCGCCGCTCGCCCTCGGAGAGGTAGCCGAAGGGGCGAGGGAGGCTGGCCAAGCGAGTGGCTTGGCTCGCGCCCTGGATCGTGTTGCCGCCGACGCCGCCCTGGGTCTTGGGCCCACCCGACCAAGCTGCCGAGTTGAGCGAGATCGCGAGGGAGAACTTGCCGAGCTGGACGAGGTCCCCGTCGACGAGGTTGTGCTTCGTGATCGGGGCCCCGTTGACGTAGGTCCGCCCGCCGCTCCTGTCACGAATCGTCCAGGCCCCCGCGCCCAGGTCCTCGAGCTCGCAGTGCAGACGTGAGATCCCGAGGTTGTCGAGCTGGAGGTCGCTGCCTGGGCTGCGGCCGATCCGGATCGAGCGCGCGTCTTTGAAGACGTGCTCGTCAATGACCCGCTCGGACAATATGACCGTGATCTGCACCAGGCTCCGTTCCCCTTCGAGTCTGCAGACCGAAGCCCCTCAGCGCTACCCCACCTCGTCTCGATTTGCGTTGGACCGTGGCGGACGTGGCTCGCCTCCGCGGAGTTGGTTGGCAGGTTCGAGAGCGTTGGGAGCAAACGAGTTGGGACTTCGCCAGATGGCGCTGCAACACGAGGCGGTCCTCGGCGTCTCTCTCCCCGACGGGGCGTTGGTGGACGTCGCGCGGAGGGGTCCGCGCGACGGCATGGATTTCGTTCGTCCTGTCTCTTTCCCTCGTGATTCGAGGAGTCAGGACGCCCATGCAAGGCTCGCATCGCCCCCCCTCTAGCTCAATCCTCCTCGGCCGCTCGACCCTCCTGGGCTCTCTGGCCTTGGTCGCCCTGACCTGCGCGACCCTCGAGGTGACCCTCGCGGACGACCCGCCGCCGCCAGAGGCTGGCGGCCTCGCGATCCCGGTCTCAGGGAGCAACGTCTACTCGATCCCCGAAGAGCACGAGGTCGAGATCTGGACGGGTCACCTCGGCGGCGACTGCCGACCCAAGCGCCTCACGACGGCCCAGCTCTTCGATCCCCAGCGCGCGATCCAGACCTCTGACGACGGCTCGACCCTGGCCTACCTGACCTCGAGCGGGGTCTCCTTCGAGCGGCCAGACGGGTTCAAGATGTCCCGCGCTCGGCTCCAGGGGGGCTTTCACCCAGGGGTCGCGGCCGCCGCGCAGCTCGTCCTCTCGCGGACGGGCCGACGCGCGGCCTACGTGACCCACGAGGGCGCCGCGGAGCTCCTCCGCACGACCCTCTGGACCGTCGACCTCGGGGCCGGGAGCGCGCCTGGCCCCCTGCCAGCCCCGACCGTCAAGCCCCGGCGCGTCAAGCGCAGCGCTCCTGGGGTCCACGTCCTCCCCGTCGGCTGGAGCCCCTCGGGTGAGTCGCTGATCTACCTCGAGCAGACCCCTGTCCGAGGCCACTTCGTGAGCGTCCTCATCGTCCGCGACGTCCGGGCTCAGACCGAAGGCGAGATCGACCGCTGCTTGGGCCAGATCGACTTCGCGCTCCCCTTCCAAACCGGCCCCAGCGCCGGGACCTACGGCGTCCTCGTCGGACGCGGGGCGCAGGTCCGCTGGGTCTACCCCAACGGGGCCCCAGACGAGGTCCTCCGCAGCCCCGAAGGGACGCCCCTCATCGGCCAAGGCATCCAGGAGATCGCGGCCAGCCCAAGCCAACCCCTAGACCTCGCGATCCGCATGGGCTGGCCGTCCTTGCAGGCCGACGGAAAGGTCCAGAGCGGCGTGTATCGCATCCGCGGCGATCGAGCTCAGCAGATCACGACGGGGCGCGGCTACACCTCGCTCAGCTACGGCCCCCAGGGCACTTTGTCCATAATGGACACGAACTCGATCACCCTCTTCGCCGCCAAGTCCGAAACTACCCTCGCCTTCGCCGACCGAGACGAGAAGACGGTCGCGATCCGGGCCAGCGACTGGCACTCTTCGGAGCGAATGCTCGCCATCGCCCTCGAGGACGAGGTCCTCGTCCTCGACCTGAACGGGAACCTGCCCGACGACGCCCAGCGCCGCTCCGGCTGGTCGGAGTTCGTGGGCCTCCGCGCCCCAGGGAGTCCCAAGCCGACCCTCCACCGCGCCTTCCGCCTCGCGAAGGGCTCCCAGCAGCGAATCACGAGCGTCCTCTGGCACGGCGGCCGCCTGGTCTGGACCCTCCAGAAGGCCTCCCAAGCTGGACTGACCCGCTAAGGACCACCGACCCCAGCAGTTCGAGAGGGGCCTCAGCCCAGGGGCCCCTCTCGCTGCCTCCCCACCCAGAACCAACGCAGAAGGCCCGAGCGCTAGCGCTCGGGCCTCTTGATCAACCGCTTCGGGTCGAGTCTAGGCGTTGGTGTGGAGCGCGACCAGCGCGCGTCCCCGCGCGACCTTCTCTTCGAGGTCTGCGATCACGACCGAGGAGGCCTTGCCGTCGCGGGCCTTGGTCAGCTCGTCGCGCAAAGCGCTGAGCTCCTTCTCGGCCGAGGCCTTGTCGGAGCCCTCGGCGGTCGCGGCGCCGCCAGCCAACACGACGACCTCGTCGTCTTGGATCTTGACGAAGCCACCGTAGACGGCGACCCGGGTGGTCTTGCCACCCTCGCTGACGCGAGCCACTCCGTGGCCCATACGCGCGATCATGGGCGCGTGACCGGGCAAGATGCCGACCTCACCGTCGAAGGCGGGGAGCACACAGCTCTCGGCCTTGCCGTCGAAGAAGCTCTTGTCTGGTGTTACGACTTTGACCTGCACAGGGGGTCCTTACTTGGCCTTGAGGGTCTTGGCCTTGGCGCGGGCGTCGTCGATGGTGCCGACATACTTGAAGGCGTCCTCAGGGAGGTCGTCCGCGCGGCCGTCGATAATGTCCTTGAACGAGCGGACGGTGTCCTCTCGCTTGACGTAGATCCCCTTCATGCCCGTGAAGGCCTCAGCCACCGAGAAGGGCTGGCTGCAGAAGTTCTGGATCCGGCGAGCGCGACGAACGAGGACCTTGTCCTCCTCCGAGAGCTCGTCCTCACCAAGGATCGCGATGATGTCTTGGAGGTCCTTGTTCCGCTGCAGAATGATCTGGACGCGCTTGGCGACGTCGTAGTGCTCTTGGCCGACGACGCTGGGGTCGAGGATTCGCGAGGTCGAGTTGAGCGGATCGATAGCAGGGTAGAGACCCTTGCTGGCGATACCGCGGTCGAGGACCGTCGTCGCATCGAGGTGAGCGAAGGTCGTGGCCGGAGCGGGGTCCGTCAGGTCGTCAGCAGGGACGTAGACAGCCTGGACCGAGGTGATAGCACCCTTCTTGGTCGAGGTGATTCGCTCTTGGAGCGCACCCATTTCCGTGGCCAGGGTCGGCTGGTAGCCAACAGCCGAGGGCATACGGCCGAGGAGGGCCGAGACCTCAGAGCCCGCCTGGCTGAAGCGGAACACGTTGTCGACGAAGAGCAGGACGTCGGTGCCACCCAGGTCGCGGAGATACTCGGCCATGGTCAGGGCCGAGAGCGCGACGCGGAGACGCGAGCCGGGAGGCTCGTTCATTTGGCCGAACACCATGACCGTCCGGGGGAGCACGCCCGACTCGTTCATTTCGAGCCAGAGGTCGTTGCCCTCGCGGGTCCGCTCGCCGACGCCGGCGAACACCGAGTAGCCACCGTGTTGCTTGGCGACGTTGTTGATCAGCTCCTGAATCAGAACCGTCTTGCCGAGGCCGGCACCTCCGAAGAGGCCCGTCTTGCCACCGCGGGTGTAGGGCGTGAGGAGGTCGACGACCTTGAGGCCGGTCTCGAAGACCTCGGTCTTGGCCTCGATATCGTCGAACTCAGGCGCCGGAGCGTGAATCGGACGGCTCTCCTCGGTGGTGAGCTTGGGGCCCTCGTCGATGGTCTCGCCCATCATGTTGAACACGCGGCCGAGGGTCTCGGTGCCGACGGGCACCGAGATCGGGGCGCCGAGGTCCGTGATATCCATCCCGCGGCGAAGGCCGTCGGTCGAGCCCAGGGCGACCGCGCGCACGCGGTTGCCGCCGAGGTGCTGCTGAACCTCACCGAAGAGGCGGAGCTTGCGGCCCTCGATCTCGGTGTCGATTCGCAACGCGTTGTAGATCTCGGGGAGGTGACCCTCGCCGAACTCTGCGTCAAAGGTCGCGCCGATCACCTGCACGATTGAGCCGAGCGTCTCTTGCGTCATAGCGTCTCCTACTCTTTGGCGGGGAGCCCTAGTTAAGGGCTTCAGCGCCGCCGATCACCTCGAGGATCTCGTTGGTGATCTGGGTTTGGCGGGCTCGGTTGTAGGCCATCTTGAGAGTCTGGCCCATTTCCGAAGCGTTCTCGGTCGCGTTCTTCATGGCGATTTGGCGAGCGATCTGCTCGCTCGTCGCCGCCTCGAGATACACCCGGAACAGGTGCAGCTTGGCTTGAAGAGGGAAAAGTGTGGCGAGGATCGAGGCCGGATCGGGCTCGATAATGAAGTCGACGTTCGCGCCGGCCTTGGCCTCAGCCTTGTCGGCCTTAGCGGCCTTGTCGTCCTCCGCGGCCTCAGGCGCGATCGGGAGCAAGGTCTCGATCGTGGCTTGCTGGCGGCCAGCGGAGATGTAGTGGGTGTAGGCGACCTCGACTCGGTCGACGCCACCGCTGAGGAAGCTCGTGAAGAGCGTGTCAGCCACGCCTTCGACGTCCTCGTAGGCCGGCTTGTCCTCGAAGGTCGTGTAACCCTCGCCGACCCAGTCCAGGCCCTGGAACTTCATCCAGCTGATGCCCTTCTTGCCGCTGACGTAGAGGTCAACCTCCTTGCCCTCGGCGATCAGCGCTTGGCGCCGATCACGGGCCAGGCGGAGGCAGTTGCCGTTGTAGCCGCCGCAGAAGCCGCGGTTAGCGACCACGACTAGGATCGCGACGCGCTTGACCTCGCGCTCCTGGAGGAGGGGGTGAACCCCGCCCGACTCGTCGTCACCGCCGGCCTTGCGAGCTTGGCTCGCGACCTCTGCCAGAGCGTGGAAGTAGGGGAGTGAGGCCTTGATCCGGCTCACGCACACCTGAGACTTGGCCGTCGCGATCAGCTCCATGGTACGCGTGATCTTGGCCGTGTTGCCCACGGTCTTGATACGCGCCTTGATCTCACGGAGATTTCCCATAGCGACCTGATCTCTCTTCTCTGAGGAGGAAGTGCTTTAGTTCGGAGCGCAAGCGCTCCGCGCCTTAGCTCTTCTTCTTCTCCGCGCTGCGGGGGTCGGGGGTCTTGCCCTGCTTGAACAGATCGGTGAAGTCCTGGAGGACGCCCTCGAGGTTCTTGACGACCTTGTCGCCGAGCTTCTTGGTCTTCCGCAGCTCCTCACCGATCTCCATGTGAGCGGAGTTGATGTAGGGGAGCAGCTTCTCTTGGTATTCGTTGACCTTGTCGACGGGGACAGTGTCGAGGTAGCCCTTGGTCCCGGCGAAGACCATGATCACCTGGTCCTCGAAGGACATGGGCGCGTATTGGCCTTGCTTGAGGAGCTCGACCATGCGCTTGCCGCGCTCGAGCTGACGGGTCGCGACCGCGTCGAGCTCGGTGCCAAGCTGAGCGAAGGCCTCGAGGTCCTTGAAGGACGCGAGGTCAAGCTTCAGGGTTCCGGCGACCTTCTTCATGGCCTTGGTCTGGGCGTTACCACCCACTCGGCTGACCGAGATACCGACGTTGACCGCGGGACGAATGCCCGAGAAGAAGAGGTTCGGCTCGAGGTAGATCTGCCCGTCGGTGATCGAGATCACGTTGGTCGGAATGTAGGCCGAGACCTCACCCTCCTGCGTCTCAATGATCGGGAGCGCCGTCAGCGAGCCGCCCGAAGGCATCTTCTTGCGGACCTCGTGGTTGCCCTTGATCCCGGCGAAGGCCTTGTTGACCTCGGCCTCGGTGTCGAAGATCGTCTGCGGGTGCGGGACCTTGCCGCCCTTGGGGAAGATCGCGTATTTCCCGAGGTCGCGGGCTTGGCAGCCGTCGTCCTCGGTGATCTTGCGAGCCTCGTCGCTGTCCGGGAAGCCCGTGATCATGTGGTTGGCGACCTCTTCGCCCTCCAAGCGCTCGTAGACGACGCCGTCGACGCCCTCTCCGGTGCCCTCGGGAGCGCCCTTGTCGACGATGACCCAGAGGTCCTTGACCTTGCAGGAGCGCTCGAGCAAGCGGCTGTGGAGGTAGAACACGTCGCCAGGGTAGGCCTCACGACCGGGAGGACGACGGAGGAGGAGCGAGAGCTCGCGGTAGGCCGCGGCCTGCTTGCTCAGGTCGTCGTAGACGCAGAGGGTCGCGGCGCCGTCGTTGTAGACGAAATACTCGGCCAAGGCCGTGCCGGCGTAGGGCGCGATGTACTGGAGCGGAGCGGGGTCCGACGCCGAAGCGTTGACCACGATCGTGTAGTCCATGGCGCCGGCTTGGGTCAGCTTGTCGACCAGGCCCACGACCGTCGACTTCTTCTGTCCAACCGCGACGTAGACGCAGATAACGCCCGAGTCCTTTTGGTTGATGATCGTGTCGACCGCGATGGCGGTCTTGCCCGTCTGGCGGTCGCCAATGATCAGCTCGCGCTGGCCACGACCGATCGGGATCATGGCGTCGATCGCCTTGAGGCCCGTCTGGAGGGGCTCGGTCACCGGCTGGCGAGCGGCGATGCCCGGGGCGATGATCTCGAGGGGACGGGTCTGGGTCGTGTTGATCGGACCCTTGTTGTCGAGGGGCTGACCCAGGGGGTTCACCACGCGGCCGATCATCTCGGGCCCGCAGGGGATCGACATCACGGTCCCGGTCCGCTTGACGGTGTCGCCTTCGCGGAGCTTCTTGAAGTCGCCGAGGAGCACGGCGCCGACCGAGCTCTCCTCGAGGTTCATGACCAGGCCCTGGACCCCGTAGGGGAAGTCGAGGAGCTCACCGGACATGGCGTTCTTCAGGCCATAGATCCGAGCGATACCGTCGCCGACCTCCAGGATTTGGCCGACCTCGTCGAGCTCCAAATCCTTGCCGTACTCTTCGATCTCTCGCTTGAGGACCGACGAAATCTCGTCTGCCTTAATCTTCATACAGGTCCTCACTTACGCGCGCGGCCCGGAGGCGCTCGCCAATGGCTTCTAGCCGAGTGCGGAGGGAGCCATCGACGCGTGAATCGCCGACTTGAATCACGAGGCCGCCCAGAAGGCTCTCCTCGATCCGCTCCCGCAGAATGATCTCCTGCTGATGCTTCTTCCCAAGCAGCGCGCGCAGGCGGTCGCGTTGCTTGTCGCCGAGGGCCGTCGCGGTAACGACGTCCACGACCAGCTCCCCCATCCGCTCGTGGTAGCCCGCAATGAAGGCCTCCACGATCTCGGGGAGATAGAACTGCCGCTTCTTCTCGATGACCACGAGCAGGAAGTGCAGGGTCAGGTCGGAGAGGACACCCCCAAAGACCTTCTTGATCAGCTCTTGCTTCGCGTCCTCACGCACCTTGGGGGTGTTGAGGAAGGAGGCGAAGAGACCCTCTGATTCGAGGAGAGCCCCGAACTCGCGTAGCTCCGCGAGCACCTCGCCATGAACCCCCTTCTCGAAGGCCAAGTCAAGGAGTGCGATCGCGTAGACGCTACCGAGGGACTCGTCGCCAGAGCTGGCCATGCCTAAGCCTTCTCGAAGGCGTCGAGGACGTCCTTCACGACGGTCTTGTGCTTGGCCGCGTCGACCTCGGACTGGATCACCTTGGAGGCGATGGCCATCCCGAGCTCAGTCGCGCTGTCCTTGACCTCGGCCATGGCCTTGGTCTTGGCGAGCGAGATGTCCCGCTCGGCGCGCGCCTTTATGTCGTCCGCTTCGGACACTGCCTTGGTGCGAGCCTCGGCTATGATCCGCTTCTTGTCAGCCTCGCCTTCGTCGATGATCTCCTGGGCGGCCGCGCGGGCCTTCTCCATTTGATCCTCGTACTTCTGACGAGTCTTCTCGGCTTCAGCCTTTATGGACTGAGCCTCGTCGATAGCGCCGGAGATCTTCTGCTCGCGCTCGTCGAGCGCAGTCAGGAGGGGACCCCAAGCCATCTTGTAGAGCAACAGCGCCACGCACGCGAAGATGGTTCCGGTCCAAAAGACCAGACCCCAACTGTGCGGGTTCAGGAAGGCCGGCGCGTGGCCGTCTCCCGAGGCGAGTTGAAGCAGGAGCGCGTGCATTTAGCGCCTCCTAAGCGGTGAGAGGAGAGAAGGAAGTCTTGGGCCGCCGAAGCGGCCCAAAAGGACCTAGCCGTTGGGGTTCATGACGCCGAGGAGGCCGTTGTTGGCCAGGAAGGCCACAACGACGGCGAAGAGCGCAACACCCTCAATCAGGGCCGCCGAGAGGATCATGGCGCCACGGATGTCGCCGCTAGCCTCGGGCTGACGAGCCATCGACTCGACCGAGCTGCCGCCGATGCGGCCAATGCCCATGCCAGCGCCGATGGCGGCCAGGCCACCGCCCATAGCGGCGAGACCGAGACCGAAACCGTAGTTCTGACCGACAGCGTCAGCGGCGAGAGTGATCAGGTCGAACATTTCATGCTCCTTTGGAGGAGTGTGCGTCCCCAGAGGGGAACGCTAGGTGTCAGAGATCAGGTGCGTGATTAGTGCGGGTGCAGAGACCCGTCGAGGAACACGACCATGAGGAAGGTGAAGACGAACGCCTGCAGGAAGGCGACGAAGATCTCGAGGACGAAGATCGCCATGCCGGCAATGATCGCGACCGGTGCAATGAAGTACCAGATACCCGAGAAGAGGAAGATCAGGCCCACGATCGCGTAGAAGAGCGCGTGGCCGCCGGTCATGTTGGCCCAGAGCCGAATCATGAGGGCGACGGGCTTGACGATCAGGCCGACCACCTCGAGGACCGCGATCAGCGGGAGGAGGGGGAGGGGGACGCCGCTCGGGACCAGGTGGCGAATGAAGGCGACTAGGCCTTGGGCCTTGATCCCGTTGCCGACCCACCAGATGAAGGCGCTGAAGGCCAGGGTTCCGGTCACGTAGTAGGTGCCGGTGGCGGTGACCATGCCGAACCAGGTCGCGTGGACGCCGCCGTCGTGGCCGACGACCGAGAGCTTGATCGGGAGGGGGAGCAGACCGACCAGGTTGCAGGCCAGAATGAAGAAGAAGAAGCTCCAGACCATGGGGAGGAAGCGATCGCCGTCCTCGCCCAGGAAGGGGCGGACCACCTCGTCGCGGAGGAAGAGGCAGATCGACTCGAGGAAGTTGACGAAGGGTCCGCGGGGGACCGGGTCGCCAGAGATCCGCTTGCCGAAGGCGCTGAACACCAAGAGCAGAACGGTGGAGCCGAAGAGCATGGCGAGGACGTGCTTGCTGATGCCGAACTGGCTCAAGCCCGCGATGGGCTCGATCTCAGTCAGGTGCTCGCTAATCCAAGCCAAAGGCAGCGCGATTGCTGGGCTCATGGGCGCGGGGGCTCCCTCGAGTCGTCCGGGTCCTGACTCCCAGGGGAGTCGGGCCCAGTGGCCGTTTTCTCGCTCTTACCCTCGGCGGAGGATTCCGCCTCTTCCTGGCCGAGTCGCGAGACTGAGACCAGGAGGTGATAGAAGGCCGCGGCCATCCCGAGGCCTCCGCATAAGAGCGTCAGCTTCGAGCCGGTCCCGAACTTCTGGTCGGCTTTGACGCCGAGGAAGAGCGAGCCACAAAGAACGATCGCGAAGGTGAGCCCTAGGTGGCCATATTTCAGGACCGATATTTGGTCCTTCATGGCCAGGCTGCGCCTCCAGATCCCCTCTGTGGGCCGGGAGTAGATCACGGCCCACAGGCAGTGTCAACGCCGGGTGGCGAGGCTTTAGCTCTTTGCAGGACAAGCCCTTAAGGGGCGGTTTCCCTGCGACGAAATGCCGCAGGTTCCCTGATTCTGTATTCCGCTCTGCTGTGTCTCTGTATTCCGCTCCGCTCTGTTTCTGTATTCCGCTCCGCTCTGTTTCTGTATTCCGCTCCGCGGAATGAGCCTCGCTCCGCTCGCCGTCCCGACTTCGGTCGCTGAAGCTCCCTCAGTCGCGACCCTGCAGCGCAGGATCGGTTCCGAAGGGTTCCGGTGTGAGCTGTGTTTCTGTATTCCGCTCCGCTCTGTTTCTGTATTCCGCTCCGCGGAATGAGCCTCGCTCCGCTCGCCGTCCCGACTTCGGTCGCTGAAGCTCCCTCAGTCGCGACCCTGCAGCGCAGGATCGGTTC
>Ga0316202_10000608_pt1 | contig 36218 bp, 47 predicted proteins | sample 3monrhotite_MG_FD_204934 | JGI IMG/M metagenome (GOLD analysis project Ga0316202, IMG submission 204934) | Microbial mat bacterial communities from mineral coupon in-situ incubated in ocean water Damariscotta River, Maine, United States -... | ecosystem: Environmental > Aquatic > Marine >...
GGGTGAGAGGCCGAAAAGTTGCCCCCCCTCAAGGAAACGGGGGCCCCCTCAGCGACGCGCTACGCGCCGCGCTGCCGCCCGCACGCGCGCCGCCTGCCCCATGGTCGCCACACGCACACGCGCACGCACAGCGCCCGCCTGCAGCCTCCACAATGCCAGCTTCGCGCGCGTGCGGTGAGCCCGAATGACCACGCGCAAGATCACAGCATCGACTTCGCGGTTGCCTGTCACGATGGTTTTCACGACGCACCGTCAACGCACACGCCAGCGCGTGCGGTGCAGTAGCCGAATTCCATGCACCGCTCGCTCGTCTCGCAGTCGCTGTCGGTAGCGGCGATGCAGCACAAGCGAGCGTCGCGCGTGCACTCGCCGTACGTCGAGCACTGATGCTTGGGGCAAGGGTCGCCGACGACCGCGTCGGCGCATACGGACGCGTCGACGGCCGGCTCGCTTTCGCAGCCGAGCGTGAGCAGCGTGAGCATGGCAAGGGTGAGGATAGTCTGCATGGTGTGGCCTCCGTGTAGAGCGACAAGATAGAGCGCAAGTAGAACCTACACAAGCGCGGCGTTTGGCACGGTCTTTGCTTCGCGGGCGCGCACGTGCACGCGCGCGCCCGCTCTTTCTCAGGAACTCTTTGAAAGAGTTATTTTGTTTTGGCCAGTTTTCGACCCGCTCGACCCGCCGATTGACTTACCACTATCAAATCGTTGCCGAATATTGGCGGGTCGAAGGCGGGTCGAAGCCTTTTTCTTCGACCCGCTCGACCCGCCTTTATGTGCAAGTATGTGCAAAGTGTTCATATTCTCCACGCTCACGAGCCCTAAAAGCAGAAAAAGCGGGTCGAAGGTCATGTTGTGAACGTCGTTCACCCCGCCTTCGACCCGCCTTCGACCCGCCTTCGACCCGCCGGGCTATAACCGGCGTTCCCAACGTGTTTTTTTTCCAAGGTCCTGTTTCTTTGAATCGTCGAGCCCACCGAACGCGAGCAGCGGTGAGACTCGCCGCCGCGCCGCCCTATCCCATGTGCCGCCGCTCGTCGTGGACACCGGAACAAAGCCGCTCGCGCGCGCGCTTGTCCCATGCTCGGCGGCGAGCGTGTACGTTATCGCGAGCGTATAGCCGAGCGCGCGAGCGGCGCGGCAGCAACTCGCATATAGCTTGCTGCACGCGTTCTTGTGCCCGAGCGTGCACACTCTCAACACCTCTATAGTCTCGCCGTCGTTGAGCATGCGAGCGACCGGGCGGCCGGCGATCGCGACGCCGACAACGTCGCCGACATCATCGACGAGCGACACGCAAAAAGAGCACCCGCGCACGGGCGCACTATGTCGGTGATGCGCCCCAACGAACGCATTCGCCGCGCGCAGTGTGATCGGCTTCAGCGTGAGCGCTGGCGCGCTCATATCATGCGCTCCGCTTCGACCCGCTTGGCGACCTCCGACCGCTTGCGCACGCCGAATCGTAGCTGTTTGCTCTTGCCGCCGCTCGACTCGAGCGCGCCCGCAACGCGCAGCTGCTTGCTCACCTCGCGCGACGTCGCAACGTAGTTGCTCCCGCTTGAGTGTGCATCCGGCAAGGCCTCGACGATCTCGCGCACGGTGCGCATGAGCCCGCGCGCGACGGCAGCGGGCAAGTCGACATCGGCGGCGACCTCCCACGCGTCCCACAGGTCGAGCCCGAGCGGGTCGATCCGCTCGTTTTGCGTGTTCTGCGTGTTCAGTTGGTCAAGCTCATCTTTCGCCAGTCGGTAAGAGTCGCCGGCAAGGTGCATCGAATAGAGCTGTGCCCATAGCTGTGCAAGGTCGATCGAGTGGTCCCACGTGCAGCTGCGCACGCGCACAGTCCACCAGCGCCGATTGCCGGTGTCGTCGGCTAGGAAGTCGGGCCGGTTGACGCTGCCGCACAGGACGGTGCGACGTGGCACCTCTTCCTCGCGCCGCGCGTACGGCGAGCGGTAGATGTCGCTCGGTCGGTCAACGAACGCCTTGAGCGCGGCGACATCGGCGCGGCGGAAGGTGGCGTCGAGCTCGCCGAGCTCGGCGATCCAATGACGCGTAAGCGCTTGCACGCTGTCACGGTCGGTCGGATCCAAGTGCATACCCATAGCGAACCAATCTTTCCCCGCCGGGCACAAGCGCGCGAACCAAGTAGTTTTGCCGCACCCTTGCGGACCTTGCAGCACGAGCACGCCAGTCGGGCGGAACGTCGAATCGACGACGGCGGCGACGCACTGCAGTAACCAACGCCGAATCAGCGTCGGCGCGAGCGCGTCGTCGCTTTTCACGGTCGCGATGATGTCGGCGACGCGGTCGCGTCCGTCCCACGTGTGCGACTGGATCCAGTCGGCCACGGGGTGGTATTCGGCGGCGACGAGCGCGAGGTATTCGCCGGCGGTGTCTTTCTGCATCCCGTGCGTGTCGCACTTGTGCCTAAACCAAGTGACCTCTTGGTTTGCCCGCCGCTCGGGCGCGCACGTGATCGCCGGCGTGTCGAGCTCTAGCCGATGCGTCATTTTGTTGTAACCGCACTTTGCTTTGTACGCGTCGAGCATGGCCCGGATGTTCCGCAGGCTATGCGACACGGGCTTGCCCTTGCGCTGCCCTTTGCTGGTGACGTCGGGGAACTTGATCCGCGTCCCGCGCAAGCTCGCCTTGTACGCGCCCACGGCGGCCGACACGGCAGCATAGGCGCCGGCGATATCGTCGCGTTCGTAGTCGGCGTGAGCGGCGACCCATGACACGACCGCGCGCTGCATCACCTCGACCTTTACGCGAGCGTCGGCGCCGCTAGCGACGAGCGCGCGCGCCTGTGACGCTAGGTCGCCCGAGCGCTCCGTCGCGACGAGCCGAGCCGCCCACGCGCCCTCGATCTCCGCGCTCGTCATACCCGCTGGCGCTGGTGCTGGCGCCGGCTTGCTGTCCCATTCTTCCCAGCTCATGAGGACACCTGCTCGCCGCGCGCGCCCTTGCAGATCGAACAATCCGCGGTCTCATGGGTCGCATGCTCACTGCCGTCGTTCATGCACTCGTACCCCCACGCGTAACAGGTGTTGATCGCGTCTTTGCAGCGCACGTCGGGCCGGTCGATGCAAAACATCGTCGTCAAATGCTTGTGTGGTTTGTGCGCGTATGCGCCATCGTGCGCCGTCGCGCTCTCGTCGTTCTGTGCCATGCGCTCACTCCTTTGTTTTTCTCAGGTCCACCGTGCGCGTCCGACCGCGCCGGCGTCAATGTTCAAATTCTCGTCACCGTCGCGCGTCGGCGGGGTCTAACTCGCAGGCTAGTCTTGTTTGGGTGGTCATGGTTTGGGCTCCAGGGCGGCGCACTCTTCCGAATCGGACCACGCAATATCGACGGCGTACCCTTCCGCGCAGGCCGCGTGACCTTCGTGGTAAGCCTGCTCAACCAACACCTCCAACTCGGCAATGCGGGCGCGGAGGGTTTCAGCAGTATCCAGAAGTCCCGGCACTGGTGCGCAATCAGACCCGCACACGACGCAGCACCCATCTTCATCGATTCGGGCATGCTCGCCGCATTCTGGGCATGTTGCGCTGCCGCCTCGCTCCCGCTTGAGGGTGTGAATCTCGGCGCGGAGCGACCCGATCGTGACGCGGTCTTCAATCAGCCGGTCTGCGGCTGATGTAAGCGCGGTTTCGGCACGTGTCCAACGCACAGTATCGGCCGCAATTTCCTCCTGTAGGGTCGCAATCTCGGCGGCTTGCGTTTTGATGTATTCAGCTCCCTCGCGGATCGTCGCCGGGCATGGCTCCACACGCGAAAGGTTCGCGGCGGCATGCAGCCTGTTGTAAATATTATCACTCATCCTATCCCCCTCAATCTCAAGTTAAGTCCAATAGATGACTAGACCCGAGCGCGCGTCAAGCTCCGACTGCACGCGCGCACGCGCCCTCGCATCCCTACTCCACAGAACGAAAGCGGAATCGAATTTACCCGCTTGAATGTTGCCTTTGGCGTCGCGGAACGGTCGCCCGTGCGCGTCGTGGAAGGCGATGCGCCCGCGCACGTACCCGATAGACGCGCACCCGTGAACGTGATCGTGCCAGTACCCGGCGCCCGGCTTTGCGGGTATCAGTCCAATGACCATCGACGCGCGCGCGTACTCGATCGACTCGCGCGCCTTGAGCACGAACGCCGGGAGGTTGCCGCGACTGTATGGTGGGTTGCCCCACACGGTGCCGAACCAGTCGACCGCGAACCCGTCGTCGCCCTCGTCGCCGACACAATGCACACGCGCGGGCACGGGCCGATGCGGCGGCGAAAAGGGATCAAGATCGATAGGCGGCAGCGCGTCGATGATGGCGCGCGGCGTGTAAAATTCGTCCGACTCGCTCGGCTCGACGTAGCGCTCGACGGCGTCGGCGAAACCGAACGCGGCTTGCCGGGTCATCGCTCGCGCACCTTGCCAACGGCGACGCCGGCGAGCTCGCCGCGCAACCACTGCACGTCGACGAGCGACAACTTGCGCGCATGCTCCAAGATGGCACCGCGCGACAGTACGCGCCGCCGCTCAGCGCGCCGAGCCTCACGCCGCAAGCGCGCTCGGAGCTGCGCCATCGTCTCACGCTCGCGCTCGGGTGGCGTGCCCACAGGTGGTAAGCGTTGAGGTTTGCGCCGTTCGTGCTGGTCACACTTCTGGCCAAAGTTTCGCGACGTCGCCGCGCCAAACCCAAGATTAGCGCGCTGCGTGCAATGCCCTCGATTGCGGCTGCCGCCCATCCAAAAGACACACGTTCCACACCTTCCCATAGCTGTCTCCCTCAGTTTGCCAGCGGTTCCGACGCCGCGGGCGGTTGCTATCCTATCATGCCGGCCAATCGTCCCACCCCGTAAGCGGCGCGCATTCGGCGACGCGCCAGCGTTCGTATTCCGCAAGCTCGGCGCGCTTGTCCGCGTCGCTTTCGTCGCGTAGCTCTTGGTTGAATTCCTGCAGCGCGCCACGCACGGCAGCGACGGCGGTGTCGACATCGCGCGCGAGCACGTACACGCCGCCGGCGGCCTCGCAAGCGCGCTGCCATGTGACTTGATCGGGGCGCTGGCGACCCGTCGCCGTCTTGAGCTCGATCCCGACAAAGCGCCCGCCGGCTATCACGAGCACGTCGGGCGAGCCCTTGCAGCCGAACCGCACGAGCCGTCCGTTTATGTCTTTGAGCGCGCCCGTGTTGTTGCGCCACGCGAGCACGCCAGGAAGCGAGCCGACGGCGGCAAGCGTGCGGTTCAGTAGGTCTTGTTCGATCATGCGTCACGACCTCGCGCAGCCGCTTCCGCTTTGCGCACCGCCTTTTCGGTGTCGGCACTGAGCCGCCACAAACCCAACTGCCCGCGTTGCTGTGGCACCGGTTCGGTAAACACAACGACATCACTCAATTGCCAATGACATAGCCCGTCGATAGCCCACGGGCTGACAGGGTCGCCGTCGTTGGTGATGGTCGCGACGGCGACGATTGCGCGCTTGGGCTGAAAGGCGGCAGCTAACGTCACCACTTTGCGCAAGCTCAAGCCGTTTGGACTCACGTATCCGGCGTTTCTGAGACATTGCACAGCGAGATCGAGAGAACCCACGCCGACGCCGGCGTGTATTGCGATACGCTGCCCTTCGATTGGTGTTGGAATAGGGCGCGACCGGTTTTCGACATCTTTGCCGGCCTGCGCGCAACAAATCGCCCACACCCACGGTTGCTTGATGGTCAACGCACGCATCACGCGCCCCCCTGAATCTCGGCAATCTTCGCGCGGGCGCCCTCGACACCGTAGCGAGTGACAAGGCGAGCAGCGAGCGCGACGCGTTCGGGGTCGGATTCTGCCATGTCGACGATCGCGCGCTGGTCGTCGGTGAATGCAAGCTCGCCCTGCGCCGGGGGCTCGATCCATAGCGCCAAGTCGAGCGGGGCGCGGCTCCACACGGCGTCGTTGATCCACGCGCGCCGCTCCCGCATCCACTCGCCGGGCACGCCGTCGACGCCCTCGTGCCGCAGTTCGTCGAACGGAAGCACGACCGTCGCGTCGTACGTGTACGAAAGCGCTTTGCGCTTTACCCGGTCGTAGTGCGTAACCGCCCACGTTTCCGACTTGATGTTGCCGACGACGTCGGCGAGTTCGGGGCCGATGTCGTGGAGCGCGTGCCCGTCGGCGAGCACGATCTCTTGCACAATGTGCACCGTGTGCCCGTCGCCGAGCGCGATACCGGGACGCGTGTGCTTGCTGCCGAGCTCGTGCATATCGAACGGCGGCGGCTTCACGCCGGACTGCTGGCGTAGCTTGAGCTCGACACAGTCGGCTTTGACCGACATCGAGCGCACCTCGATTTTTCCTGACTGATGCTTGTACATGGCTTGTCTCCTATGCCGCGTTGTTGCGGCGTTGCTTATGCGACTTTGCGGTCGCCGTCATATTCGCCGATCGCATACCGGCCGACCGTGCTGCTGACACGGTCGAGCAGTTCGACGACGAGCTCGGCCTCGTCAGCGGTCAAGATGACGTCACCCGGCCCGGCGTAGCGTCGCGGCTCGGGTGTGTCGCCGAGTATGTACGATAGGTGTGCGTTGCCTTCGGCGTGGTGTAGCGGGTTGTCTGTGTGCTCAAGCAAGCCCGCGAGCGCGATGCGCAAGCCGACTTTGATCTCGGCGCTTAGGTGCTTGCTGAGCTGCCGCCGCGCCCACGCATCGACGGCGAGCGGGTCGCGCGGGTCGGGCAAGCCCGGCCGCTCAGCGATACGCGCGCGCAAGTCATTCGCCAACCCGTTGACGTCACTCCAAAGCGCCCGCGCGCGATGCCAGTTGTTGCGGCTCATGCGTCACCTTTGGCGCTAGCCTCGATCTCGGCGATGCGCGCACGCATCGCGTCGACGTCGTCAACGAACGCGTTAAACGCGGTGAGCATGCGCACGACGCGCACCCATCGTGCGGAGTCTGCTTCGCGCTCGGCCTCGAGCCGGTCGAGTTCGTCGGCGGCGGCATCGCATGCGTCCGCGTCGCTACCGTCGAATTCGTACCACGACGACCGGTATTGGCTCGCCATTCCGCGCAAGTTGTTCGCGTGCTCTGACATATCAACCCCACCCTTTGCGTTGTTTGCACTTCATACCCTGCCGCGTGCGCCCCGCCGTCCAGGTGAGCAGGTAGCCGCGCTCTTGCCGCTCTTGCTCGTATCGATCCCACAAGCCCGCGTCGGCCCACGACGGCGCCGGGCGCGGCGGCGTGGCGCGGCTCTTGTCGCGCTGGCGCTGCTCGAATGCGTCGGCCTCGAGCTTGGCGAGCTTGCCGACGACGACGGCGGGCAAGCGCTGCTCGATAGGCGCCGGTGCCGCGCCGCAACGCGGGCACGCTTTGTGCTCTCGCCTGGCGTACAGCGCCAAGCACTTGCCACACGTCGCGACCGCGAGCGCGGCGTCGGCCGTCGCCACTGTGCGCGTGCGCTTGCCCTCAAGCGACCACTCGCGCACGAGCTCGACCGGGCCGAACCGCAGCTCTCCGTTGCCGCCGTGGTCGTTTATGATGCAGTCGACTTTACCCGGATGCGTGCGCAGCCCGCGCCCGCACATCTGAAGCCATAGCGCGAGCGACATCGTGCAGCGCGCGACGCCTATGTAGCTTATCGACGGCTCGTCGAATCCTTCGGTGAGCACGCCAAAGTTGACGACGATCGTCGTCGACCCGTCGCGCAAGCGCGCGAGCACGCCGTCGCGGTCGGCTGTCTTACCGGTGAGCAGTTCAGCGACGACGCCAGCGGCGACGAATGCGGCGACGAGCTGCTCGGCGTGCGCGATGCTCGACGCGAACACGAGCCCTTTGCGCCCGCGACATCGCTCGAGGTAGGCACCGACGACATCGCCGACGAGCTTGGGAGCGCTCATCGCGACGGCGGCGGCGCGCTCGCTCGTGTCCGTAGGGACCGGCGGCGCGTCGTCGGTGGAGTACGTGACGCACCCGCACAAGCGACCGAGCGCTTGCAGTGTGACTATCTCGTCGCCCTCGACCATGACATCGAACAAGTCGCCGAGCGCTTGCCCATCTAGCCGCTCTGGCGTCGCCGTTACGCCTAGACGCCACGCGCTGGCGCATAGCGTGCCGAGCACGTAGCGCCACGACGCCGACGCGGCTAGGTGCGCCTCGTCGGCGATGACCATCGACACGGCGAACCAGCGCGGCAGCTGTCGCACGATGAGCGTCTGCACGCTCGCGACGATGACGCGCACGCCGCGCGCCGGCGGCGGGAACCCAGCGCACACGACGCCGACGGCTAAGTCGAAGCGCAGGAGCGTGTCGACCGCTTGCTTGACGAGCTCGCGCCGGTGAGCGACGACGAGCACGCGCCCGCCGCCCTCCGCGACATCGGCGGCGATGCTGCAGAACGTCACGGTTTTGCCGCCGCCGGTCGGTAGCCGGTAGAGCACGTGCCGCGCAACGCCGAACGCCTGGCGAATGCGCTGCTTGTCGCGTAGCTGTCGCGGTCGGAGTTGCATGGTCATTCGGCGGGATTCTCAAGCAGCCACTTAAGCGCGAGCAGGGCGCACTCTAGGGTGTTGGTGCCGCGCAATTTCGACAGCCCAACCACGTTGTAGTAGGTGTCTGAGCCGTACTCAGTGCTCCACACTGACGCGTTGAACCGATGACCTTCAAGCGGGTTTGCGAACCACTCCCAACCCCAACCCCGCCGCTCGCACTCGACCTCTACGGCGTGGCGTATGGGGCCGACGCCGAGCCCATGCGCAGCAACTCCTGCGCTGATTTGGTTTAGCGCGTCGACAACGCTAGACCAGTGCCGGACAAGCGCGATCTCTTTGCTGTTCGTGTTCAACCACAGCGCCCGACACTCCCGCGCCAATTCTCGAACGTCTCCCATCACAGCCCCCGGCGCGCAAGCGCGTCCGTAGTCCAATACTTACAGCGAGCAGCGAGCGCGAACGGGATACCCGCCGCCGGCGCGCGCGTGACCATCACTACGCACGCGCCGGCTAGCACCGTCCACTTCGCTTCCCAGCGTATGAGCGTCGACGGTTTCATCGCCGTCCCTCCGTCGCGTCAGCTACCGCGCCCGCGCTCGTGCACTCGATGCACACGCGCTTGCGCCCGCCGTCGACGAATGCTTGCCAGTTGAAGCGCTCGCCGCACACGCCGCACGGCTTCGCCCGCGTGAGCTTTGCCGCCCACCCGAGCTCGACGCCGAGCTTGACCCGCACGCCATGCACGCCGCGCTTGAGCTTGTTCGCGACGTCGTGCCAGAAAATTTCGGCGGTATCCCGCGCGCGCGTCTCGTCATAGGCCGCGCGCGCGGCGTCGATGTCGTAGCGGTTAGCCATTGCTGGTCTCCATTGCGCGTCGCTTGCGCAGCGTGCCCACGTTGCGCTCCGCTTTAGCAGCTCGGCTCAACGCCTTCTGTCGCTCGTCGCGCAAGTCGGCGAGCACTTCGGCGAGCGCGGCGGGAATGTCGACGGGCGCGGTCGGCGACGCGCTGGCAGGCAACAGGTCGCGCACTTGAGTGACGATGTTTTGCCACTGAATGAGCGCCGTGCGCGTCTCCTCGAGCATGACCGCACGCTTCGCCGCCTCGTCGTCGCGCTCGTCGGCGCGCTTGACCTCGGCGCGCACGGCGGCGGGCAAGCCGGCGACATCCGACCCGATGAGCACCGGCAACGCGTGCGCGATGTCTTGCAGGATTGCGCCGAAGTGCGCGGCGCGCTTGCGGTGCTCGTCGCGCTGCTCGGTGAGCGTCGCGATCGCCTCAAACGCTTCCACGACGTACTCTTTGACCGCGTCGGCGATCTCGGCGCCGTCACCTAGCGCGACGGTGTCGCCACTCTTGCCGACCGCGCGCCACACATCGATCAGCGCCATCCAGCGCGCCGCCGAGCACTCATGATGCTTGTCGCGCATGCTAGCCGCGTCTTCTACCTGCTCGACCAGCCGCTGCTCGCGCTCTTTCGCGTAGTGCAAGTGTGATTCTAGCTCGGCTAACCGGTCGTCTTGAGTGTCGATCAACATGCGAAGGTGTTGTCGTTTAAGCCTAGACATTGCGTGCCTCCTGCAAAGCGGCGTAGCTCTTGGCGAGGTGAATCTCGGCGGCGGCGTGCTCAAGTCGCAGCGCGGCGATCTCGTCGTCGACCGACGGGATTCCATCCGACACAGCGAGCGCGGCGCCGTAGTCACCGGCGCTCGCGTGCGCTACTGCCTTGCGCGCGAGCTCCGACTTGCCCGCGAACACGGCGGCGAGCGCGGCCTCGATCCGACCGACGTCGCCGGCGGCGTCGCCGTGCTCGACCTCGAGCGCGGCGACGATGACGGCGTGCGCGTCGACCTTGCTCGCTGAAACCCAGTCGCTCCACGATGCTTCATCGACGGCGTCGGGCACGGCGTGCGCGGGCGGCTCGACGGTCGTGCACGTCTCGACGTAGCTCGGCGGCAGTGCTTCCGCGCCGAGCGCGAGCCATTCGCGCACACGGGCGAGCGCGCGCTCGCGTCGGTAGCGCCCGAGCGCGAGAAAGGTCTCGCCGAGCCTCACCACGCGCACGCCATAGGGCGCGTGCGTCTCGACGTAGATCATGATCCACGCGTCGAGCGGCTTCCCGTTAGCTGCGCACCCGTTCATATAGTGGGCGCCCTGGATATGGTGCCCGCCGTCGAGGATCGTGCGCGCCTCCGTGCCGGGCGCCAGCAGCTTGCTCGTCGTCTTCAAGTCGACGCCGATGCGCTTACCTGGCTCAATGCACAGACCGGGCAAGTCGACGCCGTCTGTGTTGGCGAGGTACGCGTCGAGCTGCCCGCTGCAGTCGGCGCCGTTCGCCTTGTCGTGCCAGAGCACGGACAGCTCGGTTGCGTCGGCGGCGTTGAGCAGCTGCCCCGCGACCTCGTGCGCCGTGACGGCGTCGGCTGCGTCGGTGGCGCGCGCGTAGTCGGCGAGCGTGATCGGGATGCGGTCGCCCGCCTCCGCTTTCGCGTGCTCGCTGGCGAGCTCACGCGTGCGGAAAAATGGCCCCGTCTCGACGCTGCCGGCGAGCGCCCACCGGCTGCACACGTCGCTTTCCTCGAGCAGCGCTTTCTTTGCCGGGTAGAAGTCGACACCGTCGCCGGTCCAGCCGCTCGGACCATCGGCGACGACGACGGGCACGTCTTTTTTGTGCTTGTAGAATTCGACACCGTTAAGCGTCCAGCCCGACACCGTCGCCGCGTGCGCTTTCGCATCGGCTTGCGTGGCGAATCCGAGCGCGGCGCCGGTGTCATAGCAACGCCAGCACGAGTCCGAATCCGTATCGCTCGCGCCGGTGCCGCCGCACGCCTCGCACCAGTGTGCGGCAGCGCCGGCGACGATCCAGCGCCCGCCGTCGATACGCTTGGCGGCGAAGTCGGCGGCCTCTTTATTGGGGAAGCGGAGCGTTGCGTCGGCGTAGTCGCTGAAAGCCCACGGGTCGAGCGCGGCGGCGGCCTCTGTCGCCTCGCGCCTTGTCGGCCATGACACTTCGACGGATTCAGCCAACACAGCTAGCGCGTCGAGCGCGTCGTTGCCGATAGCGCCCACGCTAGCTTCGTCGAACGTCCACGCGCCGTCCTCGTCTTTCTCGACCGCGTACCCTTCAAGCAGCACGACCTCGAGCGCGTCACGCTTGACGAGCGCGGGCGCGCTGACCTTGTAGGGCTCGGCGCCGGCGGGCGCGTCGACCTTGTAGGGCTCGGGCGCGTCGAAGCGCTCGACGACATCGGGGCGCACGTAGTAGCGGCGCGCGAACGTCTCAGGCTCAAGCAGTAGGCAATGGATCAGCGTCCCGTGCGCGCCGACGGTGCTCTCGCGCATCTTCGCCTGATTCGCGACGTGATGAGCTGCGCTCAGCCGCTCGATGGTGACGAGCCCGCTACCGCCGATAGCGGGCGCGCCGCCGTCGGCGCCGCGCTGGCGCGCGCGGTACTCTTGTTCGTCTAGCTTGCCGATGAAGTTTTCGATCATGATCTCGCTCCGTCTGTTGGTAGTTCTGCCCAATGCTTACGCACGATATTCGCGGTCTCTTGTTGTGATTCTTTCCGCGCGGCGTAGGCGGCGGTGTCGGCGGCGTCGGCGGCGTAGGCGGCGGCGGCGGCGGCGTAGGCGGCGGTGTCGGCGGCGTCGGCGGCGTAGGCGGCGGCGGCGGCGGCGTAGGCGTCGGCGGCGGCGTCGGCGGCGGCGTCGGCGGCGGCGGCGGCGGCGTAGGCGGCGGCGTCGGCGGCGGCGTCGGCGGCGGCGGCGGCGGCGGCGTCGGCGGCGGCGGCGTAGGCGTCGGCGGCGTAGGCGTAGGCGGCGTAGGCGGCGTCGGCGGCGGCGGCGTCGGCGGCGGCGGCGGCGGCGGCGTGGGCGGCGGCGTAGGCGTCGGCGGCGGCGGCGGCGGCGGCGGCGTGGACCTCGCTCAATATCGCGTCGCCCGCGCACCACTTGCGCGCCGCCTCAATCGCTAACGCCGGGCGCTGCTCGCCTGCGGGCACAAACCGCAGCGCGGTCGCGGCGCAATCGCACGCGGCGAGCACGAGCGTTTTGCGCTCAACGCAACCCATGCGCCCAGCGAGCCACAACAACCAATCGCCACGCGGACACACGCGCCACGCCGACTCCAGATCGGTTTGTGTTTCCATCCACGCGACCGCCTCTCTGCACGGTCGCTCGCCCGCTAGCGCGGTTACTCGCTCAATGATCGTCATCGCTCTGACTCCCTGCGCTCCGACACGGGCGCTCAATGACACGCGCGAGCCGATGCTCGCGCGTGCGTTGAGCCTCCGAGCTCTAGAACGGGATGTCGATGTTGCCGATCTCAGCCCACACCTTTGCGCGCGCGGTCTCGTCGCTGCACGAATGGTAGAAGTTCGAGTAGACCGCTTTCGCTTCTGCCTCGTTCTTGCAGTTCTTGAGCTGCGACAACGCCTGTTGCAGCATCTCCGCGACCGGGTCGGGTGCCGGCGCGGGAGCGGGCGCGGGTGCGGGTGCCGGCGCGGGTGCCGGCGGTCCAACGGCGACGCTCGACGGCCCCAAGTCCTTGACCGTCCACTTGACGAGGCGCTGCGCCGGCTTGCCCGGCATCGGGCCTTCTGTGCTCAAGAGCTCGATCGCGCGGTCGGCGATGTCGAGCCCCTTGCCGAGCAGCTCGTGCCGCAGCGCGTTGATCGGCGCGGCGCGGTACGTCGGCGCGTCGAGCAGCTTGTCGCCCGCCTCCACGTCGTTGAGATCGGTGATCCGAAATTCTACGTACTTTTTCGGCGGCTTTCCGTCGTTCCAGTCTTTCATGTAGAAGCGCACACACTCGAGCACTTGAATGCGCGCCGGCACGCCGTGCGTGATCTTGAGGTAGTTTCCGCCCTCGAATTCGTCGTCGTTCCAACCAGACATATCAGCTCCATGTGCGCGGACCCTCGCCCGCGACTTGCTCACCAGAAAAGAAGCGGCAGCGCTAGCAGCGCGCCGAGAAAGAGACTCCACACAATATCGTTAAAGCTCATTATGTTCGCGCCCCAGGTGTCGCAGGGTTCCGACACCATGCACGCACTAAGCCCCCGACGTGTGAGCGCAGGGGGCGGTTTAGCGTGCGCGGGCGGTTACTGCGTAGCGCGTCCCGCCTCAGCGATGAGCGAAAAGAACCGCCTCAGATACTCGAGCCACGTCATAGCCTCCGGCAGCTTGCCGGCCACATGCACGACGGCGTAGCACTTGTTTCCTTTCTCGATCTTTTGCACTCGCAAGCTCCCATCGCTCGTTTTCACGTCGCTCGTTATTTTGTAGCCCTCGGCTAAAAGCAGTTCTGTCGGCGATGTCATCGGCACACGCTCACTTCGGCGACGACGTCGGCGACGTCGAGCCCGAGTGACCAATCGGCGAGCGCTGGTGCGTCGACGTAGCAACCCCAGGGACCGTGCGAGTCGCCGACGTACACGAGCCGGCCGCCCGCGTCGCGCGCCAGCGCGTCGCCTTCGCAGTCGGTGTCGAGCACGGTCATGCCAGCGGAGCGCGCCGCGTCTGCGCAGCTAGCGTCGACGTCGTCGCCGACCGCGAACCCCTCGCCGTTGTTGTTGGCGTCGTTGTAGCGCGCGACAATTGTATCTGTGATCTCGATGTTGCTCATGATTGTGGCTCCCGTGTTTTCTCAGTGTGTGCGGTTCCGACGCCGCACACGCACAATACTGAAACTTTCAGGTTTGGGCAAGCGTAAACCTGAAACAAAAAGCAGCGAGCCCGCGCCCCGAGTTGAGTCGGAAGGGGCGCGGGCTCTAAAGCCTGAGAAAAAACAGGACCTGCGGCCCGTATCGTGCCGCTATCGCGGCGCCTCTGTCAAACGCGCCGCCGTGAACGCAGCGAGCAAGCCGCCCGCGAACCCGACGGCAAGCCATACGATCGGCGACGTGTGCGACGACGGCAACGCCTGCACCGGCGTCGGCGCTGTCGGCAACGGCACGGCGTCGAGTCGCGCCTGCAGAAGTGCGAGCCGCGCAGCTGCGGCGCGAGCGTCAACGGTGCGTAGCTTGCGCTCGGCGTCGACATCGGCGCGACACGACGCGAGCGCGGGCACGGCGGCGCGGCCGGCGATGATGCGCGAGCGTGGCCCGCCGAGCCCTTCGCATGGCGTGACGATCGGCACGTAGCGCTTGCACCGCTCGGCGTAGGCCGGCTCGGCACACGACGACACGAGCGCCAGCGCGAGCAGTACGCGCCGCACTACAGCCCCTCGGCGTCGTTGAGCGCTGCAGCTGCGTCGGCGTCGCTGGTCGCGTTTGCTGCGCGGTCGATTCCGGCGGCGGCGACGGCGGCGTTGCGCTGCAGTTCGTCGCGCGTGGCCTTGATAGCGGCGCGCTTAGCGTCGGCGTCGGCGACGATGCGCGCCAGCGCGGCGCGCTCACGCTCGAGCATCGCGCTGCGCTCGCGCGCGCGCACGAGCCCGCGCCGGTCGGCTGCGCTCCTGGCGTCGCTGCTCTTGCGCTTGCTGCGCTCGTGTCGCCATAGCAACACAGCGGCGAGCAGCGCCAGCGCCAGCGCGGCGACGACGTAGCCGATCACTTGCTCACCTCGACCCGTGCTGCAGCCTTGTCGACAAGCCCCTGCGCGCCGACGTAGGCACCGAATACGGCGGCGATGGTCCAGCCGTCGACGCCGCCTTTACCGAACCACGCCAGCCCTGCGAGTAGTAGCAGTGTCGAAACGAACGCGATGAATTTGCGCGATGATACGCGCCCGAAAAAGTCTTTCATTTTGCCACCTCAACTCTTAAGCGCGCGATCCTCATACAGCGACGGTGCGAACCGTGGCCACGGGTTCGCGTCGCACCATGCCTGTGCATCCGACTCGCTATCGAAGCGGCGCGCGCGCTGCAACTGCACCGTCGCGACCGCCTCGGGATTCTCGGCGCGCTTGTCCGGGTCGATCGCGAACATATCGATCGACGACGCATCAGGCGGCGACTCCGCTACCCAATATGACCGGACCACAACGTGATCGCGCTGCGCAGTGAATGGCCCGAACCCTTCGGCGGTAAGCAAGTTGACGTCGACGCGCCCGCCGCACCCTGGCCACTTGCCGCCCTTGCGCGTCGTCTGCCACGCCTTGATCTGGTCGCCGTATCGCTCGCGCAGCCGCTCACCTTTGGTGCCATCATACAACGCGCCGTTGTAGCGAGCGACCCACAACGGGACGTCTGGCAGCGGCGCATGCGCCAAGCGCTGCGCCCAAAAGCTCAGATAGGTATAGAGCACGCATTCATGCCCGCGCGCCTTCATGAGCTCGATAAATTGGTGAGCGTACGCGTTCGCGTCTTTGCCCTTCGGGTAGCTTTCAAGGTCGAGAACAGGCTTAAGCCCGCCCGGCCCGGCCGCTTCGAGAACCGCGCAGAAGTGATCAACTTGCCGCTCGACATCGCTGCCGGTCGCGAAGTGATACCCGCCGACGCTCAAACCGTGCTCAAGCGCTGCAGCGTGGCGCGCAACGAATGTCTTGTCGGTGTACGTCGCGCCCTCGGTCGCCTTGAGGTAGAGCCCGCCGACGCCGCTGCGCACGACCTCGGGCCATGCCGGTTCGCGGTTGTGGTGCGATAGGTCGAGCATCGTCAACGGCTGCCAGCCTTCGGCGATCTTGCGCTCGATGCTGCTTTGCGTTTGTGGCCCGAGCTTGCCGTCGACCGGGTCGAGCATCATCGCGCCTTGATAGCGTCGCACGCCGCCGAACCGATTAGCCCATGAGAGTGTAGACCGGGGCAGCGCGCCCGCCTCAAGTCGCGCGCGGTTGTATAGTGTTCGCTCGTTCACGTTCCCACCTCATGCATTGGAATCTTGCCCGCAACGAATGCGTCGACATCTTTGGCGGGCGGCTGCTTACTTGCCGCCGGTCGCGGTTGCGCGATTCGGTGGAGCGCTTGTTTTGTGCGGATCATGGTGGAGCGCAGCGGCTCCACTCTTGCCAGCACCTGGCCCCATACGTCTATCACCGGAAGCGCTGCTCTTGTGGGTTGCCGTGCCAGTACCATCACCACCCCCTGCCAGCCCAACGCCGCCGCCCAGGCCTACAGCGCCGAGCAGAAGGGGCCACAACCATTTTAGCGCTCGCGCGCCGAGCCGTCTGAACGCTACCACGTCTGCAGCCGCTTCCGCAGCGGTTGCTGCGTTCGCTGCCTCCGTTACGACGTTCGTCGTTGCGCCGACGATGGCGAGCGCTTCGGCTCGCCCCTCCTCCTTTGCCGCGGCGAGCTCTTCGTCGTGCTCGCGCTGGTCGAGCCGCCGCTCGACCTCCTCGATCCGATCTAGCGCCTCTTGCGCTGCGGCCATTGTTCTATCAGCGGTATCTTGTACGCGCCCGATGGCGCGCAGCACTTCCGTCGTCGATGTCGCCATGATTGCCGCCTGCGTCGTTGTGTCTCTGTCGACACAATACAACCGCGTTCGCGGCTGCGACACTCCCCCACCTAGGGGATGGTTGCGGCGCTACTCGGCTGAAACTCGCGTCCATTGGCTTTGAGCGCAAAGCGCCCGCGCCTGGTCCGGCGTCAAGTGCTTTTTCGTTGCCGGCTCACCGCGAAAGCGCACAAGCGCGCGCGAGCGGTCAAGTCGCCAGCGAATGCCACCGGGCACGTGCTCGGCGTCCAGCGTGAGCGCGTCGACATCTTTGGCGAGCGCGAGCCGCCAGTGTGTTGCTGCGGTCATAGCGGCGCGTCCGTACTGAAGTCGCTCGACGTGATGCCGCTAGCGACGGCGTCGAGCGCGGCCTGACCGCTCAAGTCGAACACTGCCGGCAAGTTGTCGCCGACGCTGCCGGGCAAGTAGATCGCGCGCGCGCCGAGCGCTCGCGCCGTGAGCGGCGACGGCGACTCGCACAGCCGCACGGCGTCGGCCGCGCTCAACACGTACGGAAAGAACGCCGCTTGCGCGACGCGACCCGTGAAAAAGTCGCCGGGCGTCGCGCCGTCGTATTCCATACCGATCGACCACGTGTCGTTAGTCGCGAGCGCAGCCGCTAGCACGTCGCTCGTGAATTGCAGCACACCGTCGAGGTAGTAAAGTAGACGGTCGGTGCCGCCAATATCCCACGTGATGCAATGGTGCCGCCATTCATTGTCGACGCACGACGTCGTCTCGTGCGTTGTGCCGGTAACGACGTTTGAGCCCGCAAAGAACGAGACCACGGTCGTACCGGCTGCGATGCGCTGCAGCATGGCGTTACCGCCCGCGGCTGTGTTGATTCCGAGCACCATCTCGAGCCCGGCCGGCGAGCCGTTGCGCTTGACCCACATGCTCCACGACACCGGGCCACCGCTGCCAAGCTCGGGCGCGACCGCGCTCGCGTCGATGTAAGCGGCGACGCCGTCGAGCTCGACGCAGCCGAACATGGCGCGGTCATCTTTGTGGCCACGTCCAGCGAGCACCGCAAGCGAATTGTTGGTTCGCCTGAATCTCACCTCGGCACCGCCTGTGAAAGCGTCGCCTTCATCGTGATCGTTCCGGCTACGCCTACGTCTGTCACCTGCAACTCGGAATACTCCGCGCCTAGGCACTCGTGGCTGATCCGGTACTTGCCCACCTGCAGCGTGAGCTCGCCGAGCGAGCCGAACGCGCGGTCGACGCCCCACAATGCAGCGTTGTGATCGGCGCCCCACATTTTGACCGCCACCGCATTGACCTTCACTTCGATCCACATATCGAGCAGTCGCCAACCGCCGGTGCGGATCGTTCGAGCGCTAGGCGCCGACGGGTCCGCGGTAGCTGCGGCCTTGTCTGTGTAGATCGTGCCATCCGTCCCAACGCCGGGGGCGCCGGTCTGAAGGAATCCTGCTCCGTTCATTGCCATGCTTCACCTCATGTTGCCGCGCCAGCATGCCACACGCCGGCGCGCCGCTACAACGTTTCTAGATCTAGCACCTGGTCGCTTACGAACAGGGAGAACGCCGACACGTCGCCGACGTAAAGCGGCTCCACGTACGGCGCCGCGAGCGTCTGCAGTTCGAGCTGCCGATCTTGCGACGCGGTCGGCGAGTCGTTGATCCCGTCGCCGCTCAACACGATGTCGCTCGCGCCATACTGGAACGTAGGCTGCGGCGTGTAGCCAACGCCGGCTTGCTTGCCGGGCACATTGATCAGTTCGTTTGCAGTCGAGCCGCTGTCGCTGCTCCAAAGCTCGTGTTCTGTCGCGCTATGGCCCACCGCTGTCGTCTGCTCCCACGTGCGCGACAGCGCTGCGCGAGCGTGCACGGCGCCCGGCGCGATCACCGCAGCGAGGTATCGACGCGCAAGACCCGACGCCGTGAGCCCGTCGAACACGTGCCCACATCCCGCATACGGCGACACGGCCGCGCCTACGCACCACTCGTCGGCGGCGAGTAGTAGCGCCGCAGCTGCCGGCGGCGTGGCCTCGCCAGTGAGCGGCGACGTCATATCGACAGACCGGTAGTTCTTAGGGTGAATCGCTCGCATCACTGCCCCGGTGTGTAGTAGCCCGACACAGCCTTGAGCCGCGTTTTGTTTGCTCCGAGCCGCGCAACTCCGATCTCGATGTCAGCGTACCTCATGAGCCCGTCGCCCTGCATGATAAGCGCGAGCGTGCTCGACTCGACGCCGCCGAGCGCGTCAAACGTCGTCGATGCCGCGCCCGGCACGCCGCCGGCCTGGCGCACCCGGATCAAGTCGGAGTAGCCGCCCGCGTCGACGCTCGCGAGCACGCGCAAGTCGAGCGTGCACACCGGGCCTTGATTCGGTAGCCACACGCGCGCGATCGGTAGCGGGTAGTAGTCCGAGCCTAGGGAGTTGTGCTGATAGGTTTGGTTCGTCTCATCTTGCACAAACGACAGCGCGATCTGCTTGCGGTCGCGCAGCACCGCCGAGCTCGTCGCCTTGCAGCGGTTGAGCCATTCGGTATGTACCGCACCCTTGTCCGCATGCGCGAGCAGTCCGTCGTCGAATGGTGTAGCGCCCGACGCCATGAGCCCGGCCACGGTAGCCGCTGGCGCCGGGTAGGTGAGCACGTGGTGATCGTTGCGTGACCCGCTCGCCGGCGCCGTGTATGTGATCCGTAGCGCTTCGCTCGTGCTCGCGATCGCCTGCAGCGTCTTTGTGTGCGTCGTAAGATTGCCGCCGGTCGCGTCCGACGTCACCGCCTGCGAATAGATGTTGGCCCACGTCGTTGAGCCGCCGGTGTAGCTCGCGGTCTCGTCAACCGTCACCGTCACCGACTGCGAGCCCGCGCTGCATACGAATCGGTGCTCGAAGTTGTAGCGCAGCGAGTCTGCGCTTGGGATGATCGGCACGATGTAAATACTTGTGCGCGTCAACGCGTCGTCGGCGGTGTAGCAATGCGACACCAACGGCGGGCGATGCCACTGCATAAGATAGTTGCAGTTTTGCAGCGCTGTCTTGAGCGGTTCTTGAGCCATCGCCGGGAGCCATAGCGCCGACGCGTTCGAGATACCCACCCCTGTCGGTGTCGTGATCGTCATATCAACCCCACGTCGAGCCGTCGTCGACGTGCGCAAATTGCGCCTGCCACGTCGACAGCTTGCCGCCGTTTGTCGTCGGCAGTGTCAGCGTCGAGCGCTTTGCGAGCACGAGCGTGTGCCCGCCGCTCGTGCTCGCGATCGTGAGCCTGCACTTGCTGCCGACATCGGCCGCCGCGCTCACCTCGTGCAGCTGCGTCGCCGTCTCGATCTCGCCCGGCTGATAGTGACTCAACCAGACGTTTGCGCCGGCCTCACTTAGCGCAGTCTGCATGTGCTCGAGATACTGCAGCGGAACGTCGATCCACGCCGGCGCCGTCGCATGGTCAAAGTTGTCGACGAGCGCTGCCGGCGACAAGGCCTCGACCGTGACGCTTGAATCCTGAATCAGCGTGAGCGTCACAACCGCCGTCTTGAGCTCGATCACCCGGCCGACAACGCGAGCCGCGCCGGTGTAACCGGGTGACGCTGGCGCCGTGCTCCACGTGTAAAAGCTCGGGTGCGTGGAGTCGACCCACACGACGTCGCCAGGATATGCGGCGACCCACGGCGGGACACGCACGCTGACAGCTTGCGCCGTCTGATCGGCGGCAAGGTGCGACGTGGCTGCTTGACTCGCCACCTGCCACAACGCGACGCGATCAACCGCCGGGATCGAATACTCGACCTCGCTCGCGCCTACCGCGTCGACTTGTGCGTTGTCGTTAAATACGATTCGGTCGCTTTCATCCGAGCCGCCGCCGTGTGGCCTGAGCACCGCGACAGTCGTTGGTGAGTCCGCTTTGCTCACGCTTTCGACCGGGTCGCTGTCGTTGCTCAACAAGTCGACATCACCGATCGTCACCGTGTGCCCGCTACCGAAAGGTGCTGTGTTGACCAGATGCAGCTTGATAGCGCCGGTATGGTCGGGCCGGGCGACGATGCCCTTACGAAACAGCCCGAGCGCGCCGCCGAATAGCGACGAGAACGAATTGTCTCCGCTGCTCAACTCGCCCTGCAGCGTGCCGATCGGCGCGCTCGCACTCGTGAAGCTGTCGACATCGATCAAGTCGTCGTCGAGCCCGTACCCCTGCCCACGCTGCAGTGTGTCATATGCGCCGCGCTGCCCCGTGCCGCTGCTCATAAGGCACCGCAGCATCATCGTCGGGAACGTGCCCGAGTCGCCGAGTAAGATCTCGATGTCGGCGCCCGTCAGCTGCTCGCGCGTCGGCAGCGACTTGCTACCGTCCGCCGGCTGCAACCACCCGAGATAAGCCTCGGCATTGTTGGTTGCGACGACTTGAAAGCGAACCACACGCTTGGCGCCGTCGATGGTCACGCGAAACTTGCCGGGCGCGGTGATGCCGCTAGCGTCGCCGTTGTCGATCGTCGCCGTCACCATCCACTTGTAAGGCTGCGCGAACGCGCCGCCGATAGCGAGCGGGTTGCCCGTCGTCTTCCAGTCGAGTTCGACCGTGCCACCCGCGCCCCACCCGCCGGGATGCTTCGACGCGGTCGACACGACCTCGGAGCCATCGAAGATGAGCAGCACAAGAAATCCGTACACGCTCGCGTTCGCGACCATCCCGACCCGCGCTTGATACACGCCGCCGCTCAGGTGCCAGGTAAACGAGCCGACATCGCCGCCCGCGCTGGCGTCCGATACAGCCGAGCTCCACGCCGTAGCGACGCGGTCGCGAATCTGAGCGTGCGTCAATAGGTCGCCGTCGCTGTCGCCAGCGAACGGCTGCAGCGGGAGCCCGTATTGCCACACGGCGCCGCCGGTCGCGTTGTCGCCGCGCACCTGCGCGTTGATCGTGTATCCGGTCGAAACCGCCACCTTTGCGCTTGTGTCGACGACGCGCCCGGTGATGGTCGCGGCGAGCTGCCGGTCGAGCGCGCGATCGACGCTGCTCGCCTCGAACGCGAAACCGTCGCGCACGCGACGCGGCCCGGCATCGATGCGCCCGCGCCACACTTGCACGGCGTCGTCTGTGAGCGACGCGCCAGCGATGCCGACAGCGACGCCGGAAGGGTCGAGCGGTGTAGCCCACAAGATGACATCGCGCCCGCGCCAGAAGCGCGGCCTGTCGGTGATAATCTGCGAAGTCGTGCCGACATCATGCGCGTGCGCGAGCGTGTCGACCTCGGCGCGCGTCAACCCGGTGAGCGACGTAGCCGACGCGACCGTGCCGATCGCGATCCGCTCCATTCCCAAGAATGCGGCGTCGCCATTGTTCCAGCCCGTCGAGTCGTCGACAGTTGCTGCGGTGTCCGTCGCGTTTAGGTCGGCGGTGAGCGACATCGACTTTGACGGGCGACGCAACCAATCACGTACGGTCGCTGTGTCGAGCAGCTTAAACGACAGCGCGAGCGATACCGCCGTGCCGTCGTCGCGGTTAACACTCTCAACGCCGACCGCAGCGCTGTCGTCGATGACTAGGCAAGCATCCTCGCTCGTGTATCCGGTCGGCAGCGCGAGCCCGGTCTCGCGCTCGATCGGGATGAACGGCACGCCGGCGATCTGCAACCAATACACGGGCGCGAACCCGTAGCGCATCGCATCCCAGCCACTCACAGCGCAACCCCCACAACCAGGTCAAGCGTCCAAAGCTCGCCGATGTCGCCCGACTCGGTCGGCTCATTCGCGGCGACTACGTACCCGTCGACATACCCGCCCGGATTGCTCGCGCTGTACGCTGTCGCGTCGCCACACTGCCACAACCGCACGCGACCCGTCGTCAAGAATCCGGCTTTGATCTGCGCCAGCGTCGTCGAGCGCGTGAACACGAGCCGAGCACGGTGCGTGCCATGGTTGCCCCATGCGACTGCGATGCTTCGCCCGTGCCGGTAGCTCGTCAAGTCGACGCGCGCGGCATCCGTCGCGGGCTCAACCGTCACGCCGGCGAGCTCGGCGATTGCCGCCGGTGCACTCTCGCCAGTCCACGACGTATCCCACCCGACGAGCGATTGGGTGAACCCGAGCCACTTCGCCAAATTGCCGACCATCACCGGCGCGAAAAGCACGCTGCCCGCGATCGTCACGCGCTGTGTCGTTTCGTCATAGGTGATCGTGTACGTGCCCGCCGGTGCACCTTGTGGCGGTGCCGCCGACAAGCTCGCCGCCCACGTCGCGAGCTGCGTCTCGAAGAGCTCCGGCACGAGGGGGCGCGCGTACGTCGTTGTACCAGGCGTCGCCTGCTCGACAACCGCAAGCGTCGAGTTCGCGGTGATGTCGGCCGCGCTCAACCCCTGCCCTCCGACCGGCCCTTCGCTGTACGCGTACGCCATGATACGCGGCCCATTGCTTGCCATTAGATCGCATCCCCTGCGGCGTCGAACGTGAACCGGTACAGAAGCAGCCCGACCGGCGACCGGTTGACCTTGCCGACCGCGAGCTCGAGCCATAGCCCGGTGTGAAGCTGATACACGCGACAGCGTCGCGGGCTCGATGCTGCGGCGAGTTGCTCAGTAAGCCGGCCTGCGTCGATCGCGGTTCCAACGGCGGTGACGCGCGGCGAGTTCGCGGCGGCGCCTGGAACGCCAGGGCGCACGGCGCCATTGCCGCACGCGTCGCCGTCGCCGAGCTGTCTGATATTCGCCGACACGCCGAGCGGCGACGTCGGAGCCCACGTGCCCGCGGCTGCGCTGTCGAACGTGTGCGATGCAGCCGCGGCTTTGACGCCAGCGCTCAGCCCGTAGCCGCTTTGAGCGTCGGCGTTCGTGGCCTCAAGCGTGAACGTGCCCGAGTCCGTCGATAGCGTCACAACGGCGCCGCCGACGGCGTTGCGCTCCCAGCCCCACGAGAACGTGCCAACGAAAGTCGATGTTGCCCACGCGACGAGCTCGTCGAGCACGGCGGCGGCATCCATGCGCGCCGACGACCCGTAGAATTGAGCGAGCGTGACGCCGTCGAAAATCTCGACCTCTGCCGTTGTCCAGTCTACGGCGCGCGGCTGCAATGCGAGCATCTAGGCCCCCTTGCTTTTCGCGAGCCCGGTGCGTCCAGCGCTCCGAATCGCGTTGAGCGACGCGCGGCCGATCTGTTGCTGCGTTACTAATGGCTGATTGAAGTTGTTTACGACCGTGACGCCTTGCTGCGACCCGCCGACCGACTCTTGCGCCGCCGCTTTCTGCTCAGCGAACCCGCCTCCACCCGCGCCCGCGCCGGCCTCGCTGCCGCCGATAATCCCGGCCGCGCCCGCACCATACACGGCGGCTGCGGCGGCGTGCGTTGCCGCTCCGACATAGTCGCCGGTCGCGAACGATGCCAGCGCGGCGCCCGTCTCGCTGATAGCTAAGATCGCATGCTTGGAGCGCTCACCCTCGACGGTCGCGGCGGCTACCGCGCCAACCGCGCCGATTGCCGACGGTGCAGCGTTTGCCAAGCCGTCCCACGACTGCGCGATCTTGGCGGTGCTCGCCGCCGCTGTCGCTGCAGCTGCGCCAAACTTGCCGCCGACGTTGCTTGCCGCCGTCCCGATCTCCGTCGCCGCCTGGGCAACGCGCGACCGGTCGCGCTCAGAGCGCTCGGCGTCGATCTTCCGCTCTACGTCGGCAAGTGCGAGCTTTGCTTGCACCCGCTTCGCTTCCGCCTCGCCGGCAAGGTCTGCAGCCTCGACGCTTTGCGCGTTCACCTCTTTGCTGCTCTTCGCTAAGTCGCGGTCGATCTTGATCACGGCGGCGGCGTAGTCCGCATGAGCTTGGCGAAGCTCGACCAGTTGCGCGCCCTCGATGTCGCCGCGCGCGCGCAGACTCGACGCGATGCTCGCCTGCGTCGCTTTCTCCGCTTTCGACCGGGCGTCGGCGGTGCGCGCAGCCGTAGCCGCGGCACGCTTGCTCAGACGCTCAAGCGTCGCGAACATCGTAGAATTTACGCGCCCCGTCTCGGCTGCGAGCTCGCGCTCAAGTGCTGCGCGTTTCGTCCGGTAGTCCTCGTCGATGGCCTCACGCGCGAGCGTGCGCGCCCGGTGCCCTCGCACCGCGCCCGTGGCCTGCAGCTCTCGCGCTTGCTCTAGGTCGAGCAGTCGCAAGCGCTCCGTTTGCGTGCGCAGCCCGTCACGGTCGATGCGCGCGCGCTCAATGCGCAAGCGCGCCTCAGTCGCCGCCGAGCGAGCAGCGCGGGCGCGGCTCCCAGCCTCGCGCGCTGCCGAGCGGCGAGCGTCGCGCGCGGCGATCTCTTGCGCCCTCGCCTGCAGCACCTGCACCTCAAGCGTCGCACGCTCAGCTTTGAGCGCGTCTGATAGGTGCCGCCCATGCTTGGCGTCGAATTCGTTGCGAGCGCGCACCGCCACAAGCTGCCGCACGATCGCGGCGTTGCTCCGCAGCTGAATCGCGCGCCCCTTGTTGCGCTCCACGTTCGCGCGCGCCTCGAGCACGCTTGCGCGGGCGGCGAGCACGCTGCGCGCTGCAGCTGCGCGCCGGCTTGCGTCTGCCTCTTGCTCGATGAGCTCGAGCAGTCGCCGTTCGCTGTCGATCTGCGACCGGATCGCGCGCGCCTTCTTTTCCGCCGCCGCCTGGTCCAACCGGGCAACGCTCGCCGCAAAGCGGCTGCGAGTCTCGGCAGCGACGCCGACTTGGTGCGCGACCTCGCGCTCGGCGCGTGCTAGTTCGAGTTGCTGCAGTTGCACACGCTGCAGCGAGCCGGCGACGTCGGCGCGCTTCTGTGCGTCGGCGGTGAGCGCTTTCGACAAGCCGAGCCGGCTCGCGCTCAGCCCGAGCCCCGTCGCGATGTCTGGCAGGCTTCGAGCGGCGCCGGCGATCTTGCCGAATTCCTGTTGATACTTGCGGAGCGCATCCGGCCCTTTGGCGATCGCCTCGATAAACTTGGTTGCGCCCTCGGCGCCGTCTTTGCCGAGCGCTTTTGCCTGCTTGACGACGTCGCGCAACAGCCCCTCAGACGGTCGCAGCCCGCTGTCTTTCAGATCGTCGAGCGCCTGTGAAACCTTGATCGCCCCTTCGGCGGTGACGTCGAGCGCTTCGCGTAGGTCGCCGGCGCCCTCCGCGCCTAACAACTTGAGCTGAGCTCGCGCCTTGTTGAAATGCTCCGCAGCTTTGAAGGCGGCGCCGCCGAGCGCGACAACCGCAATGGTCGCAGCCGCCGCCGGGCCTGGTAGGAGTCGCATAGCGGCGTCCACAAGCGCGATTCCGTGCGTGGTCTCCGTCAACGCCCCGCCAGCACCTCCAGCTGCAGACGCTAGGCGCGTAAAGCTGTCGTGCTTGCCCTGCAGCCCTGGCAGCCCGTGATCAAACGCGCCCTTTGCTGTCGCGCCCGCCTTGCCGATCGCGTTACCAGCTCGCGCCGTAGCAGCCGCAGCGCGCTCCGTCGCTTTCGCGGCGGCGGCGATGTCGCGCGCGGCCTGCTTTTCCGCCGCGCTCGCCGCCTTCACACGAGCGGTCGCAGACTTGCGCACGTCGGCAGCGCGGCGGATCGCAGCGTTCGCGCGCTCTTTTGCGGCGCGTACTTTGGCGGTGCTATTCGCGTACTTATCGAGCGACGCTCGCGCCTGCTCGATAGCGTCAGACGCGCTATTCGCCGCCGTCACAGCGATCTTCATGTCTACACGATTGACTGCGCGCGTCATGGTCTCGCCTCCCGTAGTACCATAACACCATGCACCGCCCACGCTGCATAGCGGTCGGGCCAACCCGCGAGCGGCGAAACCGCTGCGAGTTTTGACAGCATATCGACGGCGCGCATGTGCGGCGAGTCGAGTAGATCAACGGGGCAGTGTGACCATTGCAGATCGGGTATCGCTTTGACCGCGCTCGATGGTGCGTGCAAGTGCTCGCCGCGCTTGCAGCCGAGCAGGCGTCGCTTCATCCCGAGCTCGTCGGGCGTGCCGCGCGTGACGCGTAGAAGTGTGGGCAGGCTCGTCGTGAAATTCACTCTTAGACCTCGATGCGTCACCGGGGCGCCTACCCACTGCGCTAGTTTCCCGCGCTGGCCTCATAGATCGCGTTGAACAGCGCTGGCGCGATGCGTGCCGACGGGCTTTCGCGAAAGAGCTTCAGCTTGTCTTTGTCGTTGTCGATGTCGACGAGCGCGACCTCGAACGCCTTGCGCACCTTGTCGGCCTGGCTGGCGTCGCCAAGGAATAGATCTTGATAGGCGAAATAGTCGAGCGACTTGATCGCGAATACCGGACCAACGGCGAGCGGCGTGCCAGCCGGCACAAACTCGTCTTTGACCGGCTCGACCGTGACTTTGCCAGCGTCGTCGACTTCGCCGTCGACGCCTGGCTTAAACTGAACGTGCGACACGTTGCCCGCGAAAATACTGATCATAGGTGTGGCCTCATGATGGTGCGTGGCCTGAAAGGTGAGCAGCGACGCCGGGCCACGCGGCGCCGCTGCTCTTGCGATTAGCCTAGGCTAATGCGTGCGATCGAGTCGATCGGGCTATTTGCGGTCGTCTCGGCGGTATCGGTCGAGTCGGCGGTGTAGCTGCCGGCCTCGAGCTCGACCGTGTAAGCGACCTCGTCGTCGCGCAGCGTAACCTGCGGCACGGCGACGATCTGCGCGGACGGGATGAGCATCGACCAGATCTTGCCGTACTGCGTTCCGACGTATGCGCCGATGCTCACACGCGTGCCGAGCTCAAGCGCGCTCTGGTACACGTGCTGTCCCACGTTTGCGGCCGAACCGGCGGCGTCGAAGACGGCGTCGGTCGTGTCATGCAGTACGGAAAAGCCGGCTTTGAATCGCGGCTTGATCACGCTGACAGCGCTCACGCCATTCTCGGCGCCGTGGCACTTTGTCTCGCGCAGCGTCGCCGACCATTCCCAGGTACACGACTCGAGGCTGCATTTCTGCGAGCCGTTGATCGTGGCGAACCCGCTTACGCTGCCGATGATCTGCGGGATCTCGTTGTACGACGTCGGAACGGTGAGCCCGCCGTCGAGCTTGTTGACCCGGTAGTCGTAGAAAGCGTACGTGAATTCGACGGTAGGAACCTCGCCAACGTTCCACGTGCCTTTGATGTTTTCGCAGATCGCGTCGAGCGGTTCGTAGCACAGCGCGACGTTCGGCCCCGTCCAACGGAACGTGACCGGGTGCACGCTCGAAACCTCGTCGCTCATGTATGCGGTCGACGTGCCGTACAGGTTCGCGGCGGCGTCGTTGACGTTGTTCTTTGCTGCCTCAAACAGCGTCAATGTCTGTGTCGCTTTCGTTTTCACGAATCCGATCTGCGGCGTGAGCGGATCGGCAGCGGTCGCGGCGACGACGAGTTGCCCGACGTCGACCTTATCCGACGCGGTCGCGTTGTCACACACGATGCTCGACGCGGTGCCGCTGGCCATACCGCCGGCGGTGTATTCGCTGGTCGACAAGCCGAGCCCGCGAATAAAGTTCGCCATCGACGCGATAGCGCTATTGTTGCTCCCCATCGCGTTACCGGCGAGCACCTGCCACAAGGGCACGACCTCGCCGCCGACGGGGGTGCCGCCGGGGTTTTCGGCCGTCGGGTCATAGCCCTCAACGTAGCCTTCAAGTGGCAACTTGAACGTGAGCTTGCCGCGACGACTGCCGACCATGCGACGCGGCGACGCGCCGACGATGCCGGTCATGGTCTCGATCTCTGTGATCTGCGTTTCAAACGACACCTTCGGCACTTCGGCGTCGATCGCCACAAAGTCGGCGTCGGTTGTGTTTGGCGTGCCGAACGCCGACTGCATCGCAAATTTTAGGCTGTGATCTGACCAGCTGGACATAGCTATGACCTCTTGAATTCAATGTAGATCGTGCGCAGCACTCGCAACACACCTTTGCCGTCGTCGTCGATCGTCGCCGGTTGCGGCTCGATCTTCTGTATCGCCGCTGTCGTCACAGACCACAAGTAAAGATCGGCGAGCATATCTTCGGAATCCTGCAGCGCGTGGCTATACACACCGCGCGCGCCGCGCTCCCCCTGCGATAGCGGGTAGTCTGTCGTGATCTCGACCGTCGTTTGCCAGTCGTCGCACGTGCGACCACCGCTCGGGCGGCGGATCCCGCCCTCGGCTTCGAGCAGCACATGCCGCTTGCCAACCATCGCCGCGTCGACGCCGATCGTCACTTGGTAGCGATCGTCTCGGTTCGCTTGCGTCGCCGGCGTCAACGCTTCGATGCGCTCGGCGAGCTGGTCTAGGATCGTGGCGGTATCGAATGCCATCTAGCGCACCGCCTGAATCGCGCCCAACCAGCCCTTCGCCTCGTCGTCGTCGATCTTGCCGTCGTCGTCGCTGTCGTACGCCAACGCGTTAACCACGCCGCTCAACTTGTCGTCGAACGCAAACCGCAGCGTGCGCTGCGCCTCGTAGATCTGCCCGCCCCACGCCAAGCCCTGTTGACTCAACACGTAGCGTATTCCGGCTAGGCCGGCACCGCGGAACGCCGCGGCGGACAAAAACGCCCACGGGCGGCGCCCTGTCGCCTCGATGGCGGCGCGCAGTTCGTTGTCGACCTCGACGGCGACTTGCGCGCACCACTGGTCGGCTCGCGTCGCGCCGAGCTCATGCACGATGCTGCGCACGTCGGCCGCGCTGACAACTTGCGTCCAGCACTGCCGCACGACGGCGGCGCCGATGGCGACCTTGTGTGTGGTCGTGCCGTCGCTGTACGTCCACACGAGGCGCCAGTTCGTGCCGACGTTGGCTGCGCCAGGCGCGGCGACGTTGGCAGTCAACTCGACCTTGCTCACCGGTGAGCCTGAATCCGGCACGACGGGTAGGCCTGTCACGAGCTCGACGAGCTTTGACACCGTGTCGACGGTCGCAGCCTCGCACGCGTAGCGCACGCCGTCGGACTCGACTAGCAGCGCGTCACCGGGAGAGATCCCGGTGACGGCTGCTAGTTCGAGCGTTGTAGCAGTTGTGCCCGACGTCGTCGTTGTCGCGGTATTTGGCACCGTGACGGCCGGCGATTCGAGCACGCTACCGTCGGGGGCGGTAACCGCCAAACTCGCCGACACAGCCACAAGCACGCCGTCAAGCGCGACTTGTGTACTGCCATCATATGCAAGTTCGACCGTCACGTTTGCCCCCTTCGCTTATGCGACGTTGCTGCCGATGATCCCGGTTTCGTACGGGTTCGTAAAGAACACGCACTCGACCTTGGCGACGAGCTCGACGAACAAGCCGTCGGTGGTCATGGACATCGTGACGGTGGGGAGGGTGCCGAGCACCATACCGACGGGCGCGTTCTTGAGATCAACCAAGAACCAATCGTCGGCGTCCGTGGTGAGCGGGTACACGACGACATCCGCAAACTGGCCGCGCAGGAAGTTGCTCTGATTGTCGGCGCCCGATAGCGCCGACTTCGTGAGCTCGTGCGCGAGTTGCATGTTGAGCGGGTCGACGACGAGCACGAGCCCGCCGTTGGTACCGTTGTTCAACGCGACGCCGCGGTCGCTGCGCTGCAGCGCAAGCAGCTTGATCGCGGCGTTGAGCGAAGTCTCGCTAAGCGCCGCGGTAAGCAGGTTATCCTGCGTACCCGCGCCGGCCTCCGTCTGCAGGTAGGCGAGCCCGGTGTCGATGTACTTTTTGCCCGCGCCGACCTGGCCAGCACCCGCGCCCGCGCGCGGGTGAGCGAGTGAGAACAGACCCTCGAGCCCGTCGAAAGCGATCTTGTCGAGCGTGCCGACGGCGGCGTCGGCCATCTGGCGACCGGCCGACGCGAATCCGGTGTCGCTGCGCATGGTGTGCTCGGGCACCGTGTGCTTGATCACCTTCATATCGAGCGCGTGGCTCGTCTCGAAGGTGAAGTAGTCGCTATTGCTCGCGCTGGTCGCCGTGCGCGACAGCGTCGCGCCGATACCACCGAAAGCGCCCTGCCCAACACGGAAGGACTGCACGCCGGGCTCAACGACCCAGCGCATGCAGCGCGGAGCCTTGCCGCCGCCCTCGAGCATTGCCTGCACAAAGTTGCGTTGTACGATTCGATCAGCTGCTACGGATGAAGCCATTTAGGCACCTCACGCGACCCGATTCGGTGTCGCTCAAAGTCCCTACGTCGCCGGGAAAGCAGGCTGCGTTACACCCTATTGCGCCGGGTGCTTCGGCTGCGTCTTACTTCTTTTTCTTGATCACGTTGCCGGTGCTGGTCGCGCTGTCCTGCATCGTACCGTCCTCGACGGCCTGCACGATCTTCGCGTGCCGACGGTCGCGATTCTTGATCCAGTTCTTGCGCGGGATGACCCACACTTCGGGGTTGTCGAATCCGCCGACGAGCGGCGTGTCTTCGAGCCTGATGTAGCCCTTGGCTTCGAGGCGGCGACGCTGGCGCGTGACCCGCGCTTCCGAGCTGTCGAGATCGACAATCGCGCTCGCCCACTTGTCATAGTCGAGCCCGGCGACGCGCTGAATCTTCGGCGCGTTCGGCTGATGCTCCGGCGACTTGCGCTCAAAGTCGGCGAGCGACGGAAGTTTGAGCCCTTTGCGTGCGGTTGCCTTCGTCTCAGCCATGGATCACCTCAGTTCGACAACGCTTTGCGCGCGCTCTCGGCGGTAGCATACGGACTCTTGATTGCGCCCGTCAACAACTGAGCGAGCTTGCTGCCCGGCGAGGGGGGCGCGGCCGGCGCCGGCGCCGTCGAGCGCACCGCCTCGGGATGAGTCTTGGCCCACTCCGTGATCAGCGCCGCACCCTCTTTCGTGCCAGGGTCGGCAGCGGGCACATAGTCACGGTAGTTCGGCAGCACGCCGAGCTTGTCGAACGCCGCCGCACGACGCTCGCCGACCATCGCCGCTTTTGCCGTCTCGACCTCAGTAGCGAACGCGGCGCGCTCTTCCTTGAGTTTTTCGGCGTCGCTCAGCGCTGCAACGCGCGCGGCTTCAACTGCCTCATCGGCTGCGCCCTTGTCTGCGCGAAGCTGCTTGTTTTCCGCTTCGAGCGCGGCGAGTCGGGCCTCGAACGAATCACCGCCGCCAGCATCGCCGCCGCCCGCGTCGCCCGCGTCGCCTGCGTCACCGCCAGCACCGCCGCCCGCGTCGCCGCCTGCACCGCCGCCCGCGTCGCCGCCCGCGTCGCCGCCTGCTTCGTTCCGAAACGTGCTCGTGATTCCATAAAGTTTCATGGCCTAAACTCCCCGCTTGATAGCTTCATACAGGCGCCGATCGCCCCTTTCGTCATTCTCTTGTATCACGACGCCGCCAAACGTCTTGATCAGGATCGCCGTCAAGCTATCCCCAACGGCGGCGACCATCGCTTTCTCTTCCGCGCTGGTCGGCTGCACAAGCCCGATGTTCGTATGGTTGAAGACGGCCGACGCCTTTAATCGGTTGAGCACCTTTTTCGGATTGCGCCGATAAAGCACCTCGCCATCTTTGTCTCTGCGAAGTTCGGTGATCCGCTTGGCGCGCACCTTGCCGTCACTGTGCAACGATGCCTCATATGAAACCGTTTTTCGGCGGGCGGTGCGAGTTGAGCTCGCGCCGAGCGACGAGCCCGCGAATTCGATCACCATCGCATCACGGCCAAAGTTTCGCACCCGCATGCTATCGAGCAGCTTGCCCGACACGAGGCCAGGCGCGCGCGCGCCAACCGCCTTGTGCATATCGACGGAGCTCTTGAAAGTCGTTTCTTTCGCGCCGATCTCGGCGGCGTACGCTGGCGATATGTAGTAGCGGCGCCGCTTGCGCTTGCCGGCGGTAGGGTCCGCGCTGAAAGGGTCGGGGCGCGTCGCGTACCGCCGACGGATCAACCGGCGTTTGATGTGCCGAGCCGTCGCACGCGCCAGCTTCGCGGCCGGCTCCAAGTTCGCGCGAATCTCCGCGGTCGCCGTCTTTGAGAAATGCACCTGCATATCAAGCTGCAGCATCGCCGCCCCCTTCCTGCTCGGCTTTCGGCTTGTCGCCCGTGTCGCTCGTGTCGGCCGGCACCGGTTTGTCGTCGGCAATGATCCCGAGCTCGCGCGACTCGGCGAGGTTGCGCTTGACGCGCCGCCGGGCCTCCACCATCGACACGCCCTTTTCTCGCGCCACCGTTTCCGACGGCGAGTCGGTGCCAGCGGCGTAGCGCGCAGCTTGCGCCGTCGCTGCAGCTGCAGGATCTGCGGAAGGCTCGAGCACCGCCCACCGCAGCGCGACGCGTCGAACGCTCGTTACCTGCACGAGACCGGTGTAGCTGATCACGCGCGCGACCAGCACGGCGAGATCGGACTCAAACCGCACGAGCGGCGGCTCAATCTTGCTACGGTGACGCGCGCGATCTTGCGCCGAGAACAACCGGGCCGACGCCGTAACCGCTGTGTTCGTGCGGATGAAGCTACTCGGATCCATACCCAGCATCGAGCAAAAAAGTCGAATCTTGTGCTCGACGTGCCCGACCAGCTGCTCGACGGGAACCTGCCCCTGCACGATTCGGTACGTCGGCGGCGTCTCTTGCGGGTCGCCGCTCTTGAGCAGCGCGAGCACCTTGTCGGGGCCTACCTGCATTTGCTCGACTTGCTGTCGAATGCTGGCGCCCTCAATGACCTTTTGCGGCCACGCGCAATGTTTCACGATCAGATCGTTGTCGGCCTCTTGCATGCTCAAAGAAAGCTGTAGCCCGAGCACCGCCTCGTTCACCGGCGGCGCCCATCGCCCCGGCTGCGGCGTCACCCGGTATCCGACGACGACCGGCAGCACCCCGAACGGGTTAGAACCCTCTTCGTTGTAGATGCCAACCCACTTGCCGGCCACCTGTCGCCGCGCGTGCGTGCGGGTGAGCTCGACTTGCCCGAGCATCACCTGTCCAGACACAACCGACGACGGCACGCGCACGAGCAGACGATCCCACGTCGACGGGTCGCTCGTGTCGACCGGGTCGCCGATCTCGATCTCTTCCACCTGCCACGGCGCCACCGTCACGACGCGAACGCGCCCCGGACTGCCAGGCAACACGAGCGCGATCGCCATGTTCTGCAACCACAACGAATTTTCGACATCGCACAGCTTCGTCGCCATGCCCGACGCTTCATAGGTCGCGTGCATCACGTGCGCATCATCGTCGGTAGCGCCGGGAAAGCCGCGCACCACCGGCAGCGTATAGAGCCCGGAAAGCTCGGCGAGGTAGCGCTCGACAAACGGGATCGGCTGATCGTCTAGCTTCGTGTTCGGGTAGCGACGCCCGGCCTCGTCGCGCACCGGGCCATAGTCGCCCCGTCCGAGTCGGTCTAGGTTCTGCGAGTCTTTCGCGTAGCGCGCCTCGTCAACAATCGAAACATCTGCAATAAACACGCGATCACCTCCGAAACTTGCGCCCGTAGCCTAGCACTGTCTATCAGATCTGCCAGCACCATACGCGCTAGGGTCGCGAGGCTGCGCGCGCGGACGCTCAAACAGCGTGCGCCCCCCGTGCAGCTCGGGACGGTTCGCGCTGGCGCTCACGCCGTAGCGCAACGCGTCGCAAATATGGTCGTTCGTGTTGTCTTTTTTCGGCACCGTCGTCGGGTGCCCCATCGCGTCTAGGTGGTAGCAATAGCCGCGCATCGCTGGGATCAGCGGAGCAGTCACGCCGGTGACGACGTGCGACAGCGAGCGCGACACGCGCAGCCGCGGCTCGGCCTCGTGCGGGTCAAGCATATCGCGCACGTGCTCGATACCCGTGCGCACCTTCTGATCTTGCTTCTTTTCCATCCACCGAATCTGCGTCTCTGGAAAGTAGGCTTGTAGCTTCTGATTCTCCACCGGCACGGCTCGATCGACACCGAAAAGCGCTGGCGCCGTTCCGCCGAGCTCTTGTGAATGTCCGTCAACCCAGCGGGTGAGCTTGTGGAAAAATTGCCCGCGCGGCATCCCGTCGCATATGAGTTCGTCGCCGACGTGCCAGTTGCCCGCCGTATCCACCTGCATCATCACGGCGACGTGGTGATCTTGCGTGCCCCAGTCGACGCCATACACGCGCAGCAGCGTCGGGTGTTGGCGCCAATTCCACTCGACGATGTGCCGGGCCTCAAGCGACCAGACCGAATTCATCGGCTTCAGCACCTTGCCCTCGACCTCTTGCTTATAGCGGCGAGCGCTCATGCTCTTTAGCGCGTCGTAATAGTGATCTGGCAGGTAGGGGTTGTGAAAGCTCGACGACGTCACGACGTGGAACCGACCCCACTTGCGCATAGCCTCGGCGTCGCCTTTGCCGCGCGCTGTCAGATAGGCGCGCTGGGCATCGACAAAGCGCTTTGTAATGCCACGCAAGCCGTTCGGCGACGTGGCGAACGCTAGGCCAGGCTCGGGACCAGCGCCACGCAAGCGACCCGTGAAAACGGACCAGACCTCACCGGGGTCGGCTTCGCTCCACTCGACTTCATCGGCGCCGGCAAAGGTGAGCGTCAAGCCGCGAATCTTGGCGATCCGGTTGTACGGTCGGAAGTAGACAACGCATCCGTTTACGAACCGTAGCTTTGCGTTGCCCTTGTCGTAGTCCGCGACCAGCGACACGCCGCAATTTTCTTGGCACTCGTCGAGCCGGTCGAACAGCGACGGCAAGAGAACCGTTTGCAAGTCGATGCTCGTGCGCCCGAGCAACGCGCCGATCCCGCCAGGGTTCGCCAGCGCGCGCCGGATGATCCAAGCGGTGAGCGCGTGCGACTTGCCCGAGCCGACGCCGCCGAGAAATAGCGAGAACAAACTCGGCGACGTCACAAAGCGCACCTGCTTATCGTACAGCCCCCACGCTTCGGAAAGGTCGAGCTCCGTCGTCGCGACGGCGCCCCCGCGACCGCGCCCGGATTGCGCGCGCGTGTAGGGTACGATGCGCGGCATCTACTCAGTCTCGATCAAGTCGCCGACTTGCGGGTCTGGCGCGGGGCGCTCGACGATCTCGGGGCGCGTCGACGTCGGCCCCGCCCCCTGCATCACGACGGTGATGTTTGCTCCGCTCGATTCGTTGCCGCCGATGGCGAGTTGTGCCGCAGCTGCCACGTGCGAAGCCGCTTTGTTGATTGCGACAAGCAGCGCTTTGGCATCGAGCTTCTCGAGCTCGAAAAGTCGCTGTGCGATCTTGACCTCATACGTCGCAAACGCGGCAAGGTCGGCAACGCTCAGCCCATCGGCGTGCGCTTGCGCGATCGCTTCCTTGTCGCCCTTCGTCAAGCGAGGGTCGCTCATGATGGCGCGAAGCAGACCGCGTTTGTTCGGCCCCCGCTTGCGGGGCGGCGTCGCTGGCTTTGGCCCTGGCTTCTTTCGAGCCTTGCCAGCGGCGGCGGCGATGTCGGGATCAGTCACGGCGGCGGCTGCAGTGTTCGCGTTGCGCGCCATACGTCGCGCCGGCTTCGAGCTACTGCTTTTTGGTCTACCTGGCCTCACTGGCACCTCAGACTTTTAGGGTTGCGCGAGTTTTGTGCGGGGTGAGAG
>Ga0316202_10000609_pt1 | contig 36074 bp, 28 predicted proteins | sample 3monrhotite_MG_FD_204934 | JGI IMG/M metagenome (GOLD analysis project Ga0316202, IMG submission 204934) | Microbial mat bacterial communities from mineral coupon in-situ incubated in ocean water Damariscotta River, Maine, United States -... | ecosystem: Environmental > Aquatic > Marine >...
CGACGCGATTTGATGAGTCTTTTTCGACCACCGGATCGTAAATTTAAACAAGAAATCAGACAGTTAGCTCTCATTTAGAACTATGAGACAGCAGTGGATGCGAACCTCAAATAAACAACCAAAAATCAAAAGTATGGTTTAAATGGGTCTGGCTTTATGGTCGTCAGGCTATTGTTATGTTGCCCTAGAATAGTGTTTTTCGCGGAACCTACTGATAAATGGAAATGAAAGGGTTGTAAATGTCAGCGACTACAAATCTTGCGTATGATCTGGGTGGTGAAGAAAACTGGGAGGCATTTGATGCTCCTTCGCTGGTCGGAAACTCACTGCGTTTTGTTTCGGGGGATCCCGAAGGCCAGCGATTTCGGGTGCGTTATTTTAGAGATGAAAAAAAGGATCTGATTGCACGCGTCTGGTTCGGCCCCGAAACTGAAGGACCTCCCGGACATGCACATGGTGGTGCCATGGCTGCAGTCCTTGACGAAGTTTTGGGGCTTTCGGCTTGGGCTGCGGGTCACCCAGTCGTGGTCGGCAAGTTGAATATCCATTTCAGTCAATTGCTGCCTTTGGAGACTGTGATGCAGGTTGAGAGTGAAATTGTGTCAGTGGAAGGGCGCAAGATCAAGGTGAAGGGGAAGATCCTCAATGCCGATGGGATTGTCTACGCTTCGGCTGATTGTCTGTGTATTAATATCCTCAAGAGTTGATTTTTCACTGAAAGTTACCAAAAAAGCCCGGCCGTTTAAGGCCGGGCTTTTTTGCGATAAAAATTGTTGCTAGTTATCTATGAAAAGAGCCTGGTGCAGATTGACTGTATGGTTCTTGATCCGGCGCAGTGCGACGGCCATGTCGCTGAAGGTCAGAGCCGGCAGTGCGTTGCAGGTGCCAAGTTTCATCCGGTCGAGGTGTGACTTCCGAATGATATCCGCCAAGTCATTCAGTCGGTTGGCTTCTTCATAAATTTTGCTGGTACTGCTGGTGTCTTCGTTGTTGAAAGCGCGGCAGACTTGTGTGAAAAAGGCAAAAACCTCATGGTGGAAATTAAGCAGATCTTTCCAGCCGTCTTCGCTGAAATCAAGCTCATGTTTGTCGAGACGTTTCATGTATGAGCAGAGCGATGCAGCATAGTCAGCGATCGACTCCAGTTCATCCGCTGCCCGGATGAAGGCGTAGGCACGGTCGGATTGCTCATTACTGGCCCCGCCAGATTGCATGAGGGTGACCGTGAAGGTTGTGATCTCATGTTGAATCACATCGGTTTCATCTTCAAGGGCCTCGACTTTACGGTAGAAACGGTCCCGTCCTTTGAGATCACGCTGCAGGTAGCTGCCAGCATGGCGCAGGGCCTTATGCACTCGCATCTGCATCCGTTTAAGTTCTTCAAAGACCATTGATATACCCATAGCAACAGGCATAGTGCCAGGGGCCCCGATGTATTTGAACGCACCTTTAGCAGCGCCCTCTTTTTCGGGTAAGATCTTGGTGACCAGAGTCGACAACTGGTTCAGAAAGGGGAGCATGACCAGGGTCGCAGTCACATTGAAGAAGGTGTGTGCCATGGCGATATGCGCAGCTATATATGGACGGTTCCCCTCTGCGTTGACAAAGCTGGACAGGCCAGGGACGAATTTCTCGATCAAGCCAACGTAGGTGCTAAAGAGCGAGATGATGATAAAGACCCCAAGCAGGTTAAATACACTGTGAGCCATCGCGGCACGTCTGGCGGTGATGGTTCCACCTATTGCGGCAAACTGGGCAGTGATAGTGGTGCCGATATTCTCCCCCATGACCAGCGCAACGGCGGTCGGTAGCGGAATGGCGCCGGTTGTCGCCAGCGCAATGGTGATACCGAGCATCGCCGAGCTGCTCTGGATGATCATCGTCATGCCGCAACCGATAGCGACGCAACCGAGGATGCTTAAGAGTGACTGCGCATCGAGGGAGAGCATCAGGTTCATGAAGCTCTGGTCGCTACGCAACGGCTTGAAAGCGCCGCTCATGATCTCCAGACCGAAGAAGATCATCCCCAGAGCTACAGCGATCTTGGCCGTAGCCGAGATCCGGTCATTCTTGGAGAAGAGCATCGGAAAGACGCCGAGCGCGATCAGCAACAGGCCATATTTGCCGATCTTGACTGCCAGAATCCAGCCGGTGATGGTGGTGCCAATATTGGCGCCAAGGATCACGCCGATCGCCTGGGTCAGATGCATCAGTCCGGCGTTGGTCAAACCCACCACCATGACCGTAGTGATCGATGAAGACTGGACAAAGCAAGTGACGGCCAGACCGACCAGCACTGCAAGGAAGCGGTTGGTCGTTGCGGCTGAAATCGCCTTGCGGATCAGCCCGCCAGAGAGCATCTGCAGGCTGTCGGAGAGATACTTCATCCCCAGGATGAAAATACCCAGCCCGCCGATAGCGGTATAGCCCATTTTGAAGGGTTCGATCATCATTCTTCCTTCCGCTTGGCGAGTGCAAGCATGTAAATGTTAGATATGTATATCGTTAATGTGAGTTTTTTGTTAGGTCGATTGCGGGCACAATTTAACCGGCTTTGACGATGGGGTCAAGCAACTTGGGCTGGTAACAGGGGCCGTGAAGGTTGGGTAGTCGGAGAGAGTTTTGCGGGGAAACAGAAAATCCCCGCTATCATTAGATAACGGGGATTTTAGGAGAGAGTTAACGGCGGTTACCCATGATCCGCAGTAACATCAGGAACAGATTGATGAAGTCGAGGTAGAGGCGCAGCGCACCGATAATGGCAGCCTTCTTCTGACTCTCAGCATCACCGAACCCGGCGGCACCGATCTGTTTGATCTTCTGGGTGTCGTACGCAGTCAGACCGACAAAAACGAAAACGCCGACGTAGCTGATGACCCAACTGATCATCTCGCTCTGCATAAAAATATTCACCACCGATGCGATAATAATCCCGACCAGCCCCATGAAGAAAAAGCTTCCCCAGCCGGTCAGATCGCGCTTGGTGACATAGCCGTAGATGCTCACCGACCCGAAAGTTCCTGCAGCGACAAAGAAGGTGCTGGCGATCGAGCTACTGGTATAGATCAGAAAGATCGAGGCGAAGGTCACACCGTTAAGGGCCGAGTAAACGAGAAACATCAGGGTCGCCGTTGCTGAACTGATCTTGTTGATCGCAGCCGACAGGGCGATCACCAGCCCCAGTTCACCAAAGATCAGTGCGTAAAAGACAAGTTTGTTGCCAAAAATCAGGTTCAGCATCCCTTGACTCGAAAGGGTCATCATCGCAGCCAGAGCGGTCAGGGCCAGCCCGGCGGTCATCCAGCCGTAGACTTTAGGGAGGAAACTGCTGGTGCTGCTGATCACTGTGGCGGAAGGAATGGTTTGTCTCTGATTGAACATTGATAGTCTCCGTTATTGAATTGAGGTTTATTCGTGAAATATACCTGATTCATGAACCAAAGGGCAATCTTGAGAACTCAGACTTGGTGTGAAGCCGTTTCTAGATTTTACGTTTACGTATTCTATTAGGGAGGGCCAGGGTAGCGAATAAATTTTCTTTTACTTGGGATCAACAGATATTTAACTGCTAGCGTCTGTTTCTGAGTATGATGCTTTTTTTTGCTCTTATGGCTGATAAATGATGAAGTGAATGCCATTGATGGGTTCAAGATGCAAATGTATGCCTAGGATAGTTTTTCCTGTAATAAAACAGCTGTTTATTATATGTAATGATTCATCTTTCTGGATCAAACCTTTTAGACTTAAAAATAAACCAATAAATTTAGATGGTTGTGGATGAATAATATATATTCCTGTATTTAGGATATATTTTAAATATATTTTCAACACTCTGAAAAACCATTTCTCGTGATTTATAGAACGATTTTATTTGATGTGATGTCTCAGTTAAGCTATACCCTTTGTATCGGTGCAATGACATCGCAGGAGGGGAGAAAAGGTTAATGGAAGACTGATGAAAAAATCCCTATGTTGAGCCGATCGGGACGGTCACTCTTTAGTTCTTTGTCTCGAGTTTTCTCTGGGCTGATACCTGTTTCACTGCGGCAAAAGTTTTTATGTCTTGGTAATCGGCTAAGCCTGCTGATCATCTGTCTGGTTTTTTTCTTGACGACTGGGGTTGCCCTGCTTGTTGTCGCCATTACGGACGATGTCCTATTGCATTCGATGGTTAAGCGAGGTGCAGCAAGCGCCTATTCTGTTCTTGGTGCAGCAAAGCACGGTTTGGCGACGCACGATCACGCGGCTCTCACTAGTCTTGTGTATCAGGCTAGTGCAACCCAGGATGACTTGGCATACATTGCGATCTTGGACAAGGACCGTCGCGTTATCGCACACAGTCAGTCGGGCCAGGAAGGCTCACTCATTCCTCGCGAAGCTGGGGCATTAATTGATACCGATGGACTGTTGAGGACGACACTGGTCGATCGCTTGAAACTCAGAGTTTATGAATTTACCCTCCCTTTTCAGGCATCTGGTGAAATTAATGGCGAGATTCTCGTTGGTTTGGGAGCGGAATCTCTATTGGCAGCCCGTAGTTCTGCACACAAATTGATCCTGCTTGTTGCCGGGCTTGCAGTTCTTGGGGGTGTTGCTGGTGCGCTTTGCCTGTCGCGCCTTTTTGAGCGGCCGATCACCCGCTTGGCGAAAGGGGTTGAACAACTCAAGGCTGGTGATGTTCAAATCCAGATTCCGGTGAACAGACGCGATGACTTGGGGCGACTAACGGAAAGCTTCAATGATATGGCGGCCGAACTTATCGTTCAACGGCAGGGTTTGATAGCCTCATCCCACGAGTTGGAAAAGTCTTATCACGATGTCGTTCAAATCTTGGCCGGAGCCCTTGATGCGAGGGATAATTATACGTATGGACATTCGACACGTGTTGCGCAACTTGCGGTTATGTTGGGAAAAGAGTTGGGTTTCACCGCGAACCAACTTAAAGACCTCGAAATATCCTGCCTGCTGCACGACATTGGTAAAATCTGCATTCCAGACAATATCCTCAATAAAAAATCGCATCTTAATTCACAGGAGCATGCTGAAGTGCAGCAACACCCATTGCACGGGGTCGCCCTGCTTGAACTTTCAGCGTCTCTATCACGCTATGTTCCCGCTGTCATGTCCCACCACGAATGGTTTAACGGGCAAGGTTATCCCCATGGTCTCAGCGGCGACCAAATCCCAGTCGATGCCCAGATTATTGCAATTGTAGATGCCTATGATGCAATGACGACATCGAGACCTTATCGTGAAGGGCTGGCCACAGCTGCTGCCGTTCAAGAGATTCAAGATTATCGTGGCTCTCAATTTTCACCAGACCTTGTTGATCGTTTCCTCTGGGCCCTTCGACATGAGGGTGAGGCAACCAGTAATGATGAACAGGTGTCCTCCACTGTCAATTCTCGACATTGGCCTGAATTTGAGGCAACACTTCCCCTGAGAGTTAGCTCGGAAGCAGGCAAGTTTGCAGTCATTCAGCGTCAAACCCTTACTCCAGCTTCGCAAGCGCTAAATATCTAGTTTCTTTGGGCCTTCGGTAGAAAAATGGCAGGGCGCAGGGGGCTCAATTGACGGAGTCTAAGGGGTTGGATATTGCTATATGCCTAACGAAGGAACGACTTCAGATTAGAACCACCGTAGTATTATCTGAGGCAAGGTCAGTTTGAATTTTTGGTAGTTTGTTAATGGATTGGGAATTCGAAATAAACAAAGGGCTCAGCCATTTCTGGCTAAGCCCTTGTTTTTATAAATGGTACCGAAGGCCGGAATCGAACCGGCACGGCCAGAAGCCATCGGTTTTTGAGACCGACGTGTCTACCAATTCCACCACTCCGGCGTGCGAAGGACGATTATAGGCAGATAAATTTAGAAGTCAAGTCTCAGTTCGCTGTTTATACAGCGGATGGATCTCGCGCCACAGATTGCCGCGCTTGACCGCCTGGCCATCAATACTGGAGATGGGGAGGAGTTCAGTCAAGGCGTTGGTTAACCAGATCTCGTCTGCCGTAAGCAAGGTCTTCATGGGGAGGGCTTCTTCTTTGATTATAAGCCCATACTCGATAGCCGTTGAAATGATTTGGCGGCGGGTGACCCCGGCAAGAACAAGCTTGCCAGTGGGCGGGGTGTAGAGTTGCTCCTCGAAGAGGGCAAAGATATTGCTGCAGCTCGCTTCGATGACGAGGTCTTGATCGACAAAGAGTGCCTCGCGGGCATTGTGTTTAAGGGCATAGTCAGCCGCGTAGAGGCAATCTGCGTGATTGCCGCGTTTCATTTGGGGCAGATGGTCAAGGGGATTGCTGCGGCTGTTGGGTGCGCTCACGCAGGTTGCTCCGGCTTCACGCTCTGCTGCACTGAATGGTGTAGCAGCGACTGCGGTCAGGGAAAACCAGCTGTCTTCGCCGTTCGCCAGTTTGAAGCCTTGAGTGGTCCCGCGACCCAGGGTGAGGCGCAGGCGCGAAACATCCTGCTTGAGGGCGGCTGCCATTTGGGTAAGGGCGGTTTCGATAGGGGAGCGGTCACAGGGGAAGCAGAGCAGTTGCGCCGATAGGCAGAGGCGATCCAGATGCTCTTTTTGGAGCAGGATGCGGTTTTTTTCGGCGCGAAAAGTTTCAAACAGGGTGTCACCGTAGAGAAGCCCAGTATCCCACAGGGGGAGGTGAGCATCTTCATGGGGGATGAAACGACCATTGAAATTAACCAGCATCTGCGACATCACTGAGGACCTTTCTGAGCGCCTCGCCCTTGGTCAGACATTCGAACCATTCGTGTTCGGGATTGGAGTCGGCAACGATTCCGGCTCCCACCTGGTAGCTGAGGTGATCGCCAACTCGCTGAAAGCTGCGGATCAGAATGTTCAGATCCATTTCGCCACCTGCTGAAATATAACCGGCGCTGCCAGTATAGCTGCCGCGGCCGGTCGGTTCCAGTTCATCGATAATTTCCATGCAGCGTTTCTTGGGCACACCGGTGATCGTGCCGCCGGGGAAGGTCGCGTGGAGTAGATCGAAGGGGGTTTGATTCTGTTTCAGGCGGCCGCAAACATTGGAGACGATGTGGGTGACGTGGGAATACTGTTCAAGCACCATCAGTTCATCGACCTCGACCGTCCCGGCTCGGCAGACTTTGCCCAGATCGTTGCGCTCAAGATCGAGCAGCATGATGTGTTCGGCGCGTTCCTTGGGATGGGCCAGAAGTTCTTTAGAGAGTTGTCGGTCTTCGATGTCGCTGTTGCCACGTGGTCTGGTGCCGGCAATCGGTCGGGTTTCGGCCAGATCGCCGCGCAGGGAGACCAGTCTTTCTGGCGAGCTGGAGATAATCGCAAAGTCGTCCCATTGCAACAGGCAGGCGAAGGGGGCCGGATTCAATTGGCGCAGACGGCGATAGAGTTCGACAGAACTCCCCTGCAGTTGGCCGTCGAACCGGCAGCTGAGATTGGCCTGATAGATATCGCCTGCGGCAATATATTCGCGAGCCGTTTCAACCATCGACATAAATTTGGACGGTGTAATTAGTGGTTGAAGGGGTTGCGGGAGAGATAACTGACTTGTGAGGAGCTCTTCCTCCTGACGCGCGACAATCTGGCCGGCCAGAACTTCAAGGTCGATATCAGTCTTAAGACTGGCAAGGGTCAACTTGCGCTGTTGATGATCATAGACCGCGGTGAGGTCGACCCAGTCGAGTTGCATCTCTGGCACCGCTAAATCCCGTGTCGCAGACTGCGGCAGGCTTTCAATCTGGTGGACAAAGTCGTATCCGAAAAAACCGAAGAATCCACCCGGGAAGGGGGTTGCTGCGGGTTGCTCAATCGCCCTCTCTCTGAAGATCCTGGCCAGCAAGGAGAGGGGCTCTTCTGTGAGTTCGGAGACAAGGTCGCCACACTTGTAGAGCAGGCGACCCTGGGACTGGCACCAGGAATCAACCACCCGTAGCGGTACCACGCTGTAGAGTCCGGTCTTTTCCAGGGGGTTGAGTGATTCAAGAAAACCCGGACCTTCAGGGTAGAATTGCTGACGGCAGATCAGGGGATCGAAGGAGTCGAGCGGGAGACTGAATGTGACAGGGGCCATCGGTTGCGGCCTTAATGCGAAAAAGGGGTTAACCATCTCTGGTCAACCCCTTGAATTCGTTTGGTGGAGCTACGCGGGATCGAACCGCGGACCTCTTGAATGCCATTCAAGCGCTCTCCCAACTGAGCTACAGCCCCAAACAAGTGGAGCGATTTATAGCAAAGGCCCCTGCAGCTGTCAACAGGAAAACTTGCGTGAGTATAATTGGCTCTAGTTACGAAATAAGCTTAAGCTAATGCTTGTTGCTGCCGATAAGAATATCATGGCAGGGAGGCCTTAACGATGGATTTTAACTATTCAGCACAGCAACATAACCGTCAATATCGCTCAGCACGACAAGCCGTACGCAGACTGGCTACGGATGTATTCCCAACTCTGCTTCTTCTGGGAGTCATGGCGCTCTTCATGTCTCTGGTCGCTCGTTATGCCGAATCTTCACATTTCACACCTGTTTCTAACAGTAATCCTGATATACAAAAGTTTTCAGGCTGAGCGAACTCTCATCTGTTGCTGGTGCCGCAGTCCTTGCTGATTAACGCATAGCCTGTTCTAATCTGGCGTGATAGAATCCCTTCCAGAATTATCTCTTGAGCCATTTCATACAAATTTATCGAGATAGGGATTAAATCGTGGGATCTGATATTCAGAATTTGCTACGCAACTTGCCTGGGATAGACCGGGTGTTAGTGGCAGTGCAACAGTGTTCAGCAGATGATTGGCCGCTTGATCTATTGACCCATGAAATTCAGCAGCATGTTGCTGAATTACGTGCGCAACTGTTGTGCAGGGAAATCTCGGCGGTTCCCGGGATCGGTGAGATTGGTCGGGCCGTCGAAGCGAAACTACAGCGACTGAAATCCCCCTCATTGAAACCTGTGATCAATGCCAGCGGGGTCCTGCTTCACACCAACCTGGGACGCGCGCCTCTGGCTAAAGAGGCCTTGGCGCAGATTCAGGCTGTCGCCAGCGGTTACAGTAATCTGGAGTTGGATCTGCAAACGGGCCGTCGTGGTTCACGACATGCTCATGTTGAAGATTTGCTCTGTCGCTTAAGCGGCGCAGAGGCAGCGATGGTGGTAAACAACAACGCAGGTGCCGTGCTCCTGGCTTTGACCGCATTAGCCAAGGGGAGAGAAGCGATCGTTTCGCGTGGTGAACTGGTCGAGATCGGCGGTTCTTTCAGAATTCCTGAGGTCATGGAGGCGGGCGGGGTTGTATTGCGCGAGGTCGGAAGCTCAAATCGCACCCACCTGCGTGATTATAGGCAGGCGATCAATAACCAGTCAGCACTTCTGCTTAAGGTTCACACCAGTAACTACAAAGTCGTCGGCTTCACCAACAGTGTTACGGCGTCCGAGCTGGTCGCTGTGGCCCGGGAGTCAGGCTTGCCGTTACTTGAAGATCTGGGGAGCGGCCTACTGAGACCTCTTCCCGGAGAGACTCGGCTGTCAGAACCGACGATTTCCGAGGTGGTCGCTAGTGGCATTGATCTCTTGACCTGCAGTGGCGATAAACTGCTTGGTGGTCCCCAGGCTGGTCTGATTGTCGGCCGCAAAGATCTGCTCGACAGGCTGCGCAGTCATCCGCTGGCTCGTGCCCTACGTATCGATAAACTTTCTCTGGCGGCACTTGAAGCAACGTTACGCCTCTATTTGACTGGTCAAGAATCCCGTATCCCCCTGATGTCATACTTCGCCATCTCTCAGCAGGAGTTGAGTGAACGAACTGAAAAACTCCAGCGTCAGCTTGAACGTCCTGGGCTTAAACTAGAAATATGCGCTGATACGGCCAAGGTGGGTGGCGGCTCAATGCCTGAGGTTGAGCTGGCGGGGCCGGTGTTGGCGATCAAACCAGAAGATTTGTCGCTGGATCAATTGGCGGCCGGGTTGCGTGCAGCTGAGCCGGCGCTGGTTGCACGGATACATGATGATCGACTGCTGTTGAATCTGCGGACCGTCGATCCGGCTGATGACCGGGTGATCGTGGAAATTTTCAACAAGCTGCCGCCCCATCTTTCGGCTGGCGAAAACGGATGAGTGTTAGCAATCTCAGACCAGTCATTATCGGCACGGCCGGCCACGTCGATCATGGCAAAACTTCACTGATCCAGGCCCTGACCGGGGTTGATACAGACCGCCTCAAGCAGGAGAAGGAGCGCGGGATTTCGATCGAACTCGGGTTTGCCCCCCTGCTATTGCCTGATGGCAGACTGGCCGGGGTGGTTGACGTGCCGGGGCATGAAAAGTTCATCCCGCAGATGCTGGCCGGGGCAGCGAGTATCAACCTGGTGCTGCTGGTGGTTGATGCCGCTGAAGGGGTCATGCCGCAAACACGTGAACATTTGCAGATTCTGCAATTGCTTAATATCAAACGTGGCATCCTGGTGCTGAACAAGATCGATCTGGTTGAAGAAGAGTGGCTCGACATCGTTGAAGAAGAGATCCGTGAGCAGGTTGCTGGAACCTTTCTGGCGACTGCTCCCTGTTGCCGCGTTTCGGCGCGTGAGAAGCTGGGGTTAAGCGAACTGCTTGCACAGTTGGTCGAGTCGATCTCGCAGCTCCCCGAGCGTGATAGCGCTGGTCCGGTCCGGCTGCCGGTTGATCGCAGTTTCAGTATCAGCGGCTTTGGTACCGTCGTCACCGGCACTCTTGTTTCGGGTACGGTCAAGACAGGGGAGCGGCTTGAAATTTTACCCATCGGCAAGCAGGCCCGCGTGCGTGAGCTTCAGGTCCACGGGCAGAAAGTTGAAGAGGCACAGGCTGGCCAGCGCTTGGCGATCAACCTTGCCGGTGCCGAGCGCAGTTGGTTTACCAGTGGCTCTGTCGTCGCCAGCCCTCATCGCTTCGCGGCCACGGATCGTATTGATGTCCGACTCGAACTTTTAGCAGATGCGCCACGACCGCTCAAGTTTCGTGATCCCGTCCATTTTCATCTGGGCACAGCGCGTGCGGTCGGCCGCGTGGTGCTGCTAGAGGCTGACAGTCTTGAGCCGGGGGGAAGCGCGCTGGCTCAACTCGTTCTGGATCGACCTCTGGCCGCCTGGCGGGGTGATCCCTTTGTCATCCGCAGCTATTCGCCGGTGACCAGTATAGGTGGTGGTCGGATTCTTGATGCCGCTCCGGTTAAACATAAACGCTTCCGTCCCGAGGTTCTTAAACGGTTGAAGCAGCTTGAAACTGGTAGCAGCGGCGCGGTTTTGCACGCTGTTGAGCAATTGCAGGCCGCCCGCTTGCGTGATCTTGAAAAGCTGACCGGTCTGTCTCGCGATCTGTTGCAACAGTCCCTGCAAGAGTTGACCGATGCAGGAGAGCTTTTCCAGGTGGGTGAGCAGTGGGCTATCTCGGGGCTTTATGTTGCCTGGCTTGATCAATTGGTGGAACGTTGCAATGATTTGTTGACCCAGAATCCTCTGGCGCAGGGTATCGCGCGTGCGACTCTGAAAGTGGTGTTGCCGTCGGCCCTGGCGCTTAAAAGTTTTGATCTGTTACTTGAGCATCTCCTCGCGACCGGGCGTATGAAAATGGTCGCCGATCTTTTCTCCCCTCCCGCCTGGCAGCCACAGGTCAGCCCCGCGCAGGTGGAGCTTTTACGCCAGATTGTGCAACATTTCGAGCAGCAGGGTCTGCAGGTCGCAAATCTTAACCAGACTCTCGAAGATCTTGGCCTCGACTCAACTTCCGTCGAATCGTTGATTGCCTATCTGCAGGGGCAGGGGGAGCTGGTTCGATTGAACAGCGAGAGTCTTGTGGCGCGCTCGGCTTATGAAATTGCCCTCGAAGAACTCAGTACTCATTTTGCCTCAGAAGAGGGCTTGAGCCTGGCCCAGTTTCGGGATTTGATCGGCGGCAGCCGTAAATTGGCTCAGGCCCTATTGGAGCATTTTGATGGTTGCAAATACACCCGGCGACAGGGGGATGTCCGGCTGGCCTGGAATCTTCCTGCCGGATAAATTCCCCTTGGCAGTCGGTCGCGGTTGTGACAGCATACGGCCTGTTTCATAAGAAACAGGATCAAAGGAGTACAGATGACCACCAACAAGGTACGCCTGACCGGTCTTTCGCGCAGCTCAGGTTGAGCCGCCAAGATCGGCCCTGAGGCCCTGACCCAGGTGCTGGGTCAGATTCCACATTTTAACGATCCCCGCCTGCTCTCGCAGGATATCCCCTTCGCCGATGCCGGTATCTTCCGCATCGACGAGAAGAGGGCACTGGTGCAGTCTCTCGACTTCTTTACCCCGATAGTCGATGACCCCTTCGTCTTTGGCCAGATTGCAGCGGCCAACTCTTTGTCGGATCTCTATGCTGTGGGGGCGACACCCCTCACGGCTTTGAGTATGGTCGCTTTCCCCATGCGACTTGGCCAGGATCTCCTTGCCGAAGTTCTCAAAGGTGGCGCTGAACGGGTGGTCGCGGCCGGAGCGGTTATCGCCGGTGGGCATTCGGTGGAAGATGAAGAACCGAAATACGGTCTGGCGGTTACCGGAATTGTCGACATCGATAAAATGATGACTTCGGTCAATTGCCGGGTTGGGGACCGCTTGATTTTGACCAAGCCTCTGGGTTGTGGAATTCTGGCGACGGCGTTGAAGGGGGAGGTGGTTGATGAAGCGGCAATCTCGGTGGCTATCGAAGGGATGAAGACCCTGAACGCAGAGGCTTCGAAGATCTGTATGGCAATTGGCGTACGCGCAGCAACTGATATTACTGGATTTGGTCTTCTCGGGCACAGCTTGGAGATGGCTTCGGCCAGCGGAGTTTGTTTTGAAATCAACAGTGCAGCGTTGCCGGTCTATCCGCTGGTTGCTGAAATGGCCGATCTCGGTTTGCTGTCTGCGGGCCTGCATCGCAATCGTAAATATTATTTGCCCCGGGCGGTTCAGACTGCAACTCTCGATAACTTTGCGCTAGATCTGCTGTGTGACCCGCAAACCTCAGGGGGTCTGTTGATCTCTGTTGCCGAGGAGTTGTGGCCTAAGTTGCTACTACAAATGAAGGAACAAAAGGTTATGTCTTGCGAAATCGGTTGCGTTATCGATGGGGAGGCTGGAGTTGTTTTGCGTTAGATGTCTCACTCGAACCATGAGGTCAGGCTGATGTTTGGTTTTGGTGTGGGTGAATTGATGTTGGTCGGTGCGGTTGTCCTTGTCACATTGATCAGTGGTCGCAATGTCGCTGGCATGGCCAGACAGGCTGGTCAGATGGCCAGCTTATGGCTTAAAATCAAAAACAAGTTGTCGATCCTGCGTTTTCTGAAGTAACGGGCTCTCTTCCCCGAGAATATTTTTTTGTTCCCCTTTTTATCTTGTCTCGGCTTTCTGGTCTCTTTTTAGTACTCAATCTTGGCGAACGCTGATCTCTCTGAGGCTAGCAGGGCGTCTTCCAAAGTCATTATCCCCTGGGCCTCGAGGAGTGGGATAAGTTTGTTTAAAACCTCAGCGGTAACAATAGAGTCACCCAGCGCGGTGTGACGTCCGACAATCGTGATATTGAAGCGTTCGGCAATCCCTTCGAGTCCATGACCTTTGAGGGTTGGATGGATGATCGAGGAGAGGAGCAGGGTGTCGAGAACCGGGTTGTCGAATCGAATACCGGTTTTCTCCTCTTGGAGTTGCAGGAAACGCATGTCGAAAGCGGCGTTGTGAGCGACCAGCACTGCGCCCTCAGCGAAGGTATAGAAGTGAGGCAGGACTCTGTCAATTGTCGGCTGACCGACCAGCAAGGCTGGATCTATGCCGTGGATCGCGACCGATGAGGCTGGGACATGACGCTTGGGATCGACCAATTGGTCGATGGTCTCGTGATGGAGAATCTGACCATTGACGATGCGGATAGCACCCAGTTGGATGATTTCATCTCCTTCCGAAGGGTTCAACCCGGTCGTCTCGGTATCAAAAACTACGAATGTCAGTTTACGCAGCGGGGTTTTGGCCATTTCGGCATTGCCGCGGCGTTCGAAGAGGTCGAATTCGTAAGAGATCGGGCGATGTTCTATGCTGGTGTGGATGGGTAGGACCTGATCTTTATCCTGTATCGCATAATTAATTTTCATGCCCATAAAGCTTTTGCCGCCGTCCGAGGTGAGGTATTGCATGTTGCCGGACATCTTCCCGAGTAGATCAACGAAACTGAAGGTTTCGCCGCGACTGTTACTGATCAACGGCGAGTCCCGCCAGTTGTTGAGCAGGCTGTCATCGATCGCCTGGCCCCATTCAATCCATAGCGAGAAATAATCATCTTCTTCGGTGAGCTTGAACTGTAAATGCTCAATGCTGTGGTGGGTGTTGAGCATGTCAGCCAGATGGGAAAGGGTCTGGACAAATGAGTAGCTGTCGAGCTTCAGCCAGATATTGGCTTCACTTTGAAAGCTGACCTTGCAGGGGATGCGATCAGTTATGTTCTTAGCCAGCACTTCGAGGATACTCTCCCCAGGGATGTCTTCGACCTTACTTTGGGCACGCAGGTGAGTCATGTAGTTGTTGCGGGCCATCTGGATAGTCAACTCAAGCCCCTGGGAAGCCTGATCAATAGTTTGTCTATTTTGTTGCAACTGGTCCACCTTCATCTCGGGGTTGCCGAGAATCGCAGTGATTGAGTCCCTGATCTCATTCAGGGCGCCCTGCAGGTCATCGGTCAGGGAGCGGATCAGCGAATCGCGTCTGGTGTCGGCGGCGATCTGTTCCGTCATGTCCTCCAGGGTGAGGACAAAGCCGCTCATCTGTTCTTCCCCGTCTCTAAGCGCGAGAACCGGAGCCATGTTGATTCGCAAGTAGGCTCCACCATGATGGGACATCATGAAACTGCTGATCGGTGAAGACTGTCCGCGCGACAGGGAACGATGCAAAAGTTCCAGGGCATGGGCCAGAGGGTCACGGTCGAGAAGGCTGAAAACAGAACGTCCGAGGCCGATCAATCCTTGGGATTGTTGTTCTTGGTAATCGTTCCCCTCGACAGGGGCGAAGAGACTTCTGGCTTTGGAATTGTAGAGTAAAATCTGGCCGTCAGTATTACATACGACCACCGCATGCGGCATCTCGGACATCAAGGCGGCAAGACGGTTTCTCTCTTCTTTCAGCTGGGCCTTGGACCGTGCGACGTGGGCGTCTATGTCTTTCTGCAAAATGCTGAAGGTATCAGCGGACTCATTAAAAACCTTGGCCAGGTGGATCAGTTCTTTAGCGCCCTTGGGGACAACCCGGTAGTCCGTATTGACTGTTGAAATCAGACGGATCTCTTCGCCCATCTGCAGTATAGGGATAATGTAGTTGTGAAATAGCAGACTGACGAGCCCGCCAATGATTATACAGAGGAATGCCGCGCCGATAATCGGAAAAGGGATAAGCTTGCCGATCAGATGTTCAACATAGACTCTTTCGTCAGCGGCCAGGCTGTGCCAGGAACCGGCAAAACTGGCAATAATAACCGTGAAGGTGACCAAGACTATTGCTAATAAGAAGAACCAGTATTTTACCCGTGGGGACATTATAACCTCAGCAGTTACTTAGCTTTTTCTAGTCGAATTAGTAGTTGCTCAACTCAATCGGTAGGGAAGGGGATGTGGCGCTTAGCTTCCCAGTAGTTGGTGATACGCGCAACCAGACTATGGCCGCGTCCGTTATTCGTTGCTTCGAAGAGCGAGCGGAAAGTATCTTTCTCAATGCGCAGCTCGTAGTAGATTTGTGCCATATGATAATAGGCCCAGCCCCGCTCTTCATTGTCCTTAGCTTTAGCCAGAGCTCGCTGGACCTCTTCAAGGGCCTGTTTATACTCACTTTGTTTGAACCGCAGCACTGCTTGCAGGTCGAAGTAGCGACTATCGACAGGGGGGAGGGCCTCGGCAAGTTTGCGGGCCGTTTTTAAGTTGTCGAAGTCCGTTGCCTCCAGAAGGGCGAAGCGGTAGTTCAGAGCCTGCTTCTGCACATCGTCGGTCGGATATCTATAGGCTTTTTTGTAGACTTTGCGTGCAACCTTATAGTCGCCCTGCGATTCGAGCAGGTCGGCATAAAGGAGGGCATCAGCAATGTTCGGATTCCCCTTGACCGCTTGCTCCATCTCTCCGATAGCGCCTGTTATATCGTGGATCGATATCAGTTCATTTGCCCATTGACGATGTTGGGCTGGAGAAACATCCTTGCGCACCGTTGAGGGGGTGCAAGCAGGCAGCAATAGAGTGGGGATGAGAATGAGGATGCAGAACAGGCGCATTATTACTTCTCCGTTAGTGATGAATTTCAGGAAGTATAACTGAAACGGCGGCCGTATCAGAAGGACGGCCGCCGTTTTTTTATTGATCAGCTGGTGAGGCGTTTGAGTGCTTCAAGATACTTTTCACTGGTTTTTTGTACGACTTCACCAGGGAGTACCGGTGCTGGTGCCATTTTCCCCCAGTCCAGAGTTTCGAGATAGTCCCGGAGATACTGTTTGTCGAAGCTCGCTTGCGCGCGTCCTGCCTCATATTCGTCTGTTGGCCAGAAACGAGAGGAATCAGGGGTCAACGCCTCGTCGATCCAGATCAGCTGGTCGCCTAGCATGCCGAATTCGAACTTGGTGTCAGCAATAGTGATCCCTTTGCCCGCAGCATAGTCCCGCGCACGCTTGTAAATCTGGATACTGGTGTCGCTGACTTTTTGCGCCAGTTCGGCTCCACAGAGTTCGGCCGCCTCAGTCAATGAAATGTTCTCATCGTGCTCGCCCAGCTCAGCCTTGGTCGAAGGGGTGAATATCGGCTCGGCGATTTTACCGCTCTCAAGCATGCCAGCTGGCAATTTAATCCCGCTGACAGAGCCTTTCTGCTGATATTCCTTCCAGCCACTGCCTGAGAGGTAGCCGCGGACAATACATTCGATCGGCAGCGGCTTGGCCTTTTTGGTCAGCATGCTCCGCCCCTCAAGCTGGTCGCGATACTGGTGGGTAATCGCCGGGAAGTCATCGACTTCAGTCGATATGAGATGGTTGGGAATGATGTCGCCCATCATTTCGAACCAGAACTTCGACACCTGGGTCAGTACGTAGCCCTTTTGCGGGATGCCTTCATTCATGATGACATCAAAGGCAGAGATGCGGTCGCTGGTGACGATCAGCAGATGCTCGCCAAGATCATAGATGTCGCGAACCTTCCCCTGGTTGACCAGCTTGAGTTCGGGGCAGTTCGTTTGAGTTACAATTCTGCTCATGGTTTATCTCCCGGCTAGTTCATTGCTGAGGGATGGATCGATACTGATTTGTGCTGCATCTTTCAGCACCTTCAACTTGTCGCTGATAGCGGCGTCCTTTTTCTGTGCCAGTAGTTTGTCCTCAATTTTTTTGTGTTCGGCAGTACCCAGGTTCTTAAGGTCAGCTTTCTCTGTCTGTTTTAGACTGATCAGAATATATCCTTCCCCTTGCTTGAATACGACCTGCCCCAAGGGGCTCTCAGTATTCAGAGCGAAGGCTGCATCTGACAACTCCTGCGAAGAACCGACCCTTGGCACGAAGGCCCCGTAGCTGCTGCTGAAAAGACCGGTCTCTTCAACCTGGACCTTGGCGGCCTTGGCCGCGGTGTTCAGGCTCTTCTTCGCCAGTACGTTTTGAAGAAGCTTATCGGCAGTCTCTTTCGCCAGTTCAACAGCCTTGACTTTGCGATAGGCCGCTTCAACCGCGGCCCGGACATCTTTCAATTCGGGGATGATGCTCGGCTGACGCTCTTTAATGTTGAAGAGGAACACACCCTGGGTTGTCTGGACTGGGCGTGCCAATTCGCCATTATTCAGACTGAAAGCGGCGGCGATGACCTCTTCCTCGCGGCCGATACCGTCGATGGCATCGGTGCGATCGAAGAGCCCTGTCTCCTTGATGCCGAGATCGTTGGCTTTTGCGGCAGCTTCAAGATCGCCGCTTTTGCGGTTGATATTATAGGCATCCATCGCTTTTTCGTAAACTAGCTGACGCGATTTTTCAGCACGAAGTCCATTCTTGACGGCGTCAAGGGACTCTGCGAGGGTCTTGACTCCCGGTTCGATATATTCTTCAAGCTTGATGATGTGATAACCAAAGTCAGTCTCAACCAGTTCGCTGATGTCGCCGGGGCTCATACTGAAAACAGCATTGTCGAATGGTGCCACCATGGTTCCACGGCCGAAATAACCGAGTTCGCCACCTTTGCTGGCGCTGCCTGGATCATCCGATTTCGTGCGGGCCAGAGTCGCGAAATCGGCACCCTCATGCAGTTGCTGCAGGATAGAAGCCGCCAGAGCACGACGAACCTCTTTTTGGGCGGCATCAGCGTCTTTGTCGACCTTGATCAGAATATGTGACGCCTTGGCCTGCTCTTTGATCTCAAACAGATCGATATTGCGTCGGTAGTAACGCTCGAGTTCCGCGTCAGCGAAGTTGGCAATCTCTTTTTCGTAACGGGCCGGGTCGAACTGCAGGTAGCGCAGAGAGATTCTCTCCGGTTGACGGAAATCCTCCTGCTGTTCTTTGAAATAGGCCTCGAGTGCTTCGTTTTCAATCTTGACCTTGTTCTCGAAACTGGCGGGCAGCAGTCGTACAAAATTCAGGTTGATCTTGTCGTTCTCAGCGCGATAGGACTCTTCGATCTCTTTAGCGCTGACACTGATATTCTGTTGGAGTTGTTCTCGCAGTTTGTCGACGAGGAGTTGGCGACGCTGACTGGCCTCGAACTGCTCAGGAGAGATCCGCTCATAGTTGAGGACCTGGATGTAACGATCACGGCTGAATTTTCCATCCTCCTGAAAGGCTGGATAGGTGGCGATCGAAGCAACAAGTTCATCCTTGCTGACATCAAAGCCGGTTTTTTCAGCTTCTTGCATCATCAGCGCCTGTCCAATCAGCTGGTCGATGGCTTTCTGGGGCAGATTGAGTTGCTTCTCGAGTTGAGGGGTGAAGCTCTCTCGATAAATCCCCTGGTAGAGGTTGTAGAGGTTGCTGTAGGCGCTCTTGTATTCTTCATAGGCGATCTTGGTTTCATTGACCTGCAAGGCAGCATTGGTCCCGGCGGGTCCGCTATCTCCACCGCGACCCCACACCAAAAAGACGGTGCCGACGAAGGCCGCAATAATCACCCAGAAAATAACCCTGACAATGAATGTTTTTTGTTTGGTACGTATCAGCTGAAGCATCAGTAAAAACTCCCTGGAAACCAAGTTATAGAAAAGCACAATAACAGCCACGCATGTTAGACCAGCAATCTGTCGGAATGCAATATTTATTTCCCTTTTTGGCCCTTGCACTAAGGGAGCCGGTTTGCTAGAGTGGGCGCGGTTTTAAAGGGGGATGGAAGGGTTTGATTTTTCGCCTGTTCAGGCAGAGGATAGACACGTTATGTGGAATGTTTTTGATGCTGTTTGGGGGATGTTCTCCAATGATCTGGCTATTGACCTCGGCACTGCCAATACCCTGGTTTTTGTAAAAGGGAAGGGGATCGTCTGCGACGAACCTTCGGTGGTCGCTGTGCATACCGGAGCGGGCGGTCAGCGCAAGGTGCTGGCTGTCGGCAAAGACGCCAAGGAGATGCTCGGCCGGACGCCTGGCAGCATCGTCGCAATCCGTCCGATGAAAGACGGCGTTATTTCCGATTTCGATCATACCGAAGAGATGCTGCGCTATTTTATCCGCAAGGTCCACAACCGCAAGACTCTGGTGCGTCCAAGGATCGTTATCTGTGTCCCTTCAGGGATTACCCAGGTTGAGAAACGGGCGGTCCGTGAATCTGCAGAGTCGGCTGGCGCGCGCGAAGTTTTTCTGATCGAAGAGCCGATGGCAGCTGCGATCGGTGCTGGTTTGCCGATTACTGAAGCCTCAGGCAACATGATTGTCGATATCGGTGGGGGGACAACTGAAGTTGCGGTGATCTCGCTCGCTGGGATCGTTTATGCCCAATCTGTACGGGTTGGGGGTGACAAGTTGGATGAGTCGATCGTGCAGTATATGAAGCGTAAATATAACCTGTTAATCGGTGAGCGGACTGCTGAAGCGGTCAAAATTGGCATTGGTAATGTTTTTGCGGCCGATGATGAAATCCTGACGATGGAAGTCAAGGGGCGAGATCTGGTCAGCGGGATTCCAAAAACTTTGGAAATTAATTCTACCGAGGTTCGTGAGGCGATGTCCGAGCCGATCAACACGATTGTAGAAGCGGTCCGTATCTGTCTAGAACACACTCCTCCTGAACTGGCGGCCGATATCGTCGACAAGGGGATTGTGCTTGCCGGTGGTGGTGCCTATCTGAAAAACCTTGACGTCCTGCTGCGCCAGGAGACCGGCTTGCCGGTGACGGTGGCCGAGGATCCGCTCTCTTGTGTTGTCTATGGCTCCGGTAAGGTTCTTGACCATATGGATCTACTCCGACAGGTTGCGGTTTCTTCGTAGGAACTTAAGACCCCCAGCGCCAGTTTAATTGACGGCGTATATAATCCTGATGGCGGGAGGATCAATGGATCCTCCCGTTTTGCATACATTGTCTGCATCTAAAAGTCGACTTGGCGTGTCGGACTGCAGACTTAGGGACCGCTGATGCGTGACTTTCTGAAACGGCATCAAATTCCTTTGTTGATCACCCTGCTGGTCTTGGTGATCGCTCTTGTCTATTCTGCCAATCTGCGCAAAAAAACCACCACCACCTTATTTGAACGAGCGGTCTTGACCCTGACAGAGCCTTTGCAACAGGGGATTGACCGAACTGGTGCCAGCATCAACGGCTTCTGGAATAACTATCTCTGGTTGGTCGATACCCGGCAGCAGAACATTATGACAATGAAATCGAACAGGGACCTCCGCGCCCGCTTGCTCGCGGTTGAAGAGATCAGGCTGGAGAATCAACGCCTGAAAAAGTTGCTTGATTTTGTAGAAGCAGACCCTCGCAAGGTTCTACCGGCATTGGTTGTCGCCGAGGATGCCAGTAGTTGGGCGCGTACGATCATCATCGATAAGGGGTTGCGGCATGGGGTCAGCGAGGGCGAACCGGTCGTGGTTGCCGAGGGGGTGGTTGGGCGGATTATCAAGGTTGCCAGTAATAGTTCAAGGGTTCTGCTGGTGACCGATGCATCCTCTTCGATCGCTGGACTGGTTCAGCGTACGCGTACGCGTGGCGTGGTCCGTGGCAATGGCAAGGAATTGGATCTGGACTTTGCACTCCGTAAAGATCTGGTCGAAGAGAATGACCTGATCGTAACCTCAGGGATGGGCGGGGTCTTCCCTAAGGGGCTGGTTATCGGCCGAGTCGATGCTGTCCAACGTAACGCTTTTGGCCTTTTTCAACAGATTAGACTGGCCCCTGTGGTCGATTTTTCCCGGCTTGAAGAGGTTTTGGTGCTGATGGATTCCGCTGAATGAAAGGGCTTTTTTATTCGCTGCTCTGCGGCCTGATCTTTATGTTATTCCAAACCACAATTTTCCCACGTTTTTTGCCACCTGAAATGCGACCCAATCTCCTGCTGATTCTCGTCATCTATCTCGGGCTGAGCGAGTCCTTCTTGCGTGCCGCTTTTTTAACCCTGTTGCTCGGTGCATTGCAAGATGTTTTCTGCGGCTCGACCTTCGGTCTTTACGCCACAGTTCAATTGGCGGTTTTTTTGCTCATTCGGCTTTTTTCTGATCGTCTCAATGTCGAAAGCCGCCGCTTGCTGCTCGGCTTGATCGCTACCTGTACTATCCTGCAGACCGTTTTGCTCGGTTTTACGCTGACTACATTTGCCGAGGCTGGCCCTGTGCTCTGGGTTCTTCTGTCAGACTTGCCTCTGCAGATTTTTTTCAATCTGCTTTCGGGTTGGCTGTTACTGGTGTTTCTGTTGAGGGTTCAACCCTTGCTTGGCAACCGGCAGGGGATGGCTGGCCTAGCTTATCAGAGTAAACATCATGGGGCTTAATACGCGCTGGATTGAGTTGCCAGTGGTGCATAAGCGTTTGTTGCTCTTCTCGGTGGCCGCCGCTGCGCTGTTTTTACTCCTTGCTCTCCGTCTCTGGTATCTTCAGATCATCAGCTATGACCGTTATACCGAACGTTCAATGCGCAATCGCACTCGTGTCCTCTCATTGGCCGCACCCCGCGGTCCGATTTATGATCGGGATGGTATATTGCTGGTTGATAACCGCCCCTCTTTTACCATTTCAGTGATGCGTCAAGACGTCGCTAACCGCGACGCTTTACTTCAGAGGTTAGCGGGTCTGCTCGACACTGATGTTGCTGTCCTTGAAGAACGTTGGGCCCGGGGTAGCCGGTTTCCCATTTACCGTCCTGTCCCTCTCGCGACTGATGTCGCGCGCGAGGTCATGGAGCGGGTCCTGGAGCATAGTACTAACCTGCCAGGAATTTTGGTCGAGGTCCTGCCGGTGCGGGATTATCTCGAAAAAGGCTCTGAAGCACACTTGGTCGGCTATCTGGGTGAGGTGACTGAGAATGAATTAAGCCAAGATTTATTCGAGGGGCTTCAACCGGGGGATTATGTCGGCAAATTAGCTCTGGAAAAGGCCTATGAACCTTATCTGCATGGACAAAAAGGGCAGCGGCGGGTTGAGGTCGATGTCAAAGGGAAGTTGCTCAAGCAATTGGAGGTTGACCCGGCGCTACCCGGTAACAAAATCTTTTTGACCATTTCGCGCGATGTGCAGCGCGCGGCTGATCAGGCCTTTGGTGATCAGTCAGGAGCTGCAGTGGCTCTGGATGTGCGTACGGGCGGAGTCTTGGCGATACTCAGTCGTCCGACCTTTGATCCCGCGCTCTTTGCGAGCGGGATTGAGAGCGAGGAGTGGTCGCAATTGCTCAAGAATCCGCGTCATCCACTTCAGAACAAAGCCCTGTCGGGGCTCTATTCTCCAGCCTCGACTTTCAAGATGATCGTTGCCCTGGCTGCCCTCCGTGATGGGACTATTAATCCCCACCGTGTGATCGATTGTGATGGCAGTTTCAGTCTGGGGGAGACTGAATTTCGTTGCTGGAAGAAGGATGGACACGGCCAGACCGACCTGAAAAAGGCGCTGCGCGAGAGTTGTGACGTCTATTTTTATCAGGTCGGGCTTGAGTTGGGGATCGATAAGCTGGAAGAGGCAGCGCGTGAGTTTGGCCTGGGCTCCCCCGTCGGTTTTCCGCTGGTCGGTGAGAAGGCTGGGGTTATCCCTTCGCGGAGTTGGAAGCGGCAACGCTTTAATAAGCCATGGTACGGTGGTGAAACGGTTATTGCTTCAATTGGTCAAGGGTATGTTCTCGTAACACCCATTCAACTCGCCGTTATGACGGCGGCTCTGGCAAATCATGGTGATGTGCTTCAACCACAGATCATTCAACGGATCGAAGACTGGAATGGCAATGTGTTACAGGAGAATCAGACACAGGTGGCCCGGCATATCGACTTTCCTGAAGAGGCCTGGAAATCGATCGACAGGGGGTTGGTTGCCGCCGTCAATGAACCACATGGTACCGGTTGGGCTGCTCATTTGAAAAATATCAAAGTCGCGGGCAAGACCGGCACTTCGCAGGTCATTCGGCGAAAGTCGGATGAAGAAGAAGAGGAGGCCGAGCAAGGAGAGGTCCCTTACCGCTTTCGCGCCCATGCCCTGTTTGTTGCTTATGCCCCGGCCGAAAATCCCGAGATCGCAGTTGCGGTCGTGGTTGAACATGGCCGGCATGGCGGCAGTGCCGCAGGGCCGATTGCCAAGGCGATGTTAGAAACTTATTTCAAGGGGCAGAAGAAGGTTGTAGCAACCGTCATGGATGAGGGTGAATGATGTTTGATCGTCGTTTGGTCATCAATTTTGACTGGGTTTTGTTGATCACCGTTTGTTGTCTGGCCGGGGTCGGGATTATTAATCTCTATAGTGCTACGACCGGTTGGGCCGAACATAGTACTCCTTTTTATCTCAAACAATCTCTCTGGCTTGGCAGCGGAGTTTTTCTGGCTCTGTTGATCTGTTGTTTCGACTATCGGCACCTTGAGCATTTCTCCCTCCCTGCCTACCTGATCACCCTGGGGATGCTTCTTTTCGTCTTGCTTCTCGGCAAAACTTCGATGGGAGCGACTCGCTGGATTCATCTCGGGTTCTTCAACCTTCAGCCAAGCGAGGTCGCCAAGCTTGTTATCATCCTGGTCTTGTCGCGCATCTTCGGCCGCACGGCCCGACCTCAGGGATACAGCCTGCGAGATCTCTGGTTCCCCGCAATACTCTTGGCTCTGCCCTTTGTTCTGATTATTAAACAGCCCGATCTGGGCACAGCATTGATGGTTCTTTTTATTGCCGCCTCGATGCTGATATTTGCCGGTCTACAACGGAACACTCTGATCTTTCTCGGTCTTTCTGGGTTTATGACCGCGATTGGCGGCTGGTTCATGCTGCACGACTATCAAAAAGCACGGATCATGACCTTTTTGAATCCGGAAGCTGACCCCCTTGGGAGTGGCTACCATATTATTCAATCAAAAATAGCCGTTGGCAGCGGTGGTTTCTGGGGTAAGGGGTTCATGGCCGGTACTCAGTCACAGCTGTCATTTTTACCCGAACGACATACGGATTTTGCTTTTTCGGTCTTTGCCGAAGAATGGGGATTTTCAGGTTGCCTGTTGCTTCTGCTGGGCTATCTGTTTCTGATTGTCTGGGGGATTTACGTGGCCCGGCGTGCTGCCGATCGTTTCGGGATGTTTCTCGCTATCGGGGTGACTGCGATGATTTTCTGGCACATCGTGGTCAATCTGGGGATGGTCATCGGCCTGATGCCGGTCGTCGGAGTCCCTTTGCCGCTTTTCTCTTACGGGGGAACCAGCATGATTACGACCATGGTCGGTGTCGGTCTACTGATGAACGTCAGTATGCGACGTTTCATGTTCTGATGGGGGCTGATTGCCCTCAAGCCAGAAATCGTTATATCTCAGTGGATCGAAGTAACGTCGATAGCCCCATTTTATGATCGCCTCCTGCTGTTCGCTAGGATCCCCTTCGTGGATTAACCGATCAGCTGTCATGAATATTCCGAGGATCGGACCATGCTTGCGGAGAGCGTCTTGCGCATAGGCTGAGCAGGTCGGATACATCGGACAACGGGCTCCATCAATGGGGGAGATGTATCTTTGAAAGTTGCGAATTGCCAGGTCAAGCGGGCCATCATTGCTCTGGGATCTATAATTTTGGCTGGCACCGGAGCTGTCCCAGGGGCCCCAGTTGTCAGCGAATGTATTGGTCGGGAGGTTTGCTAACAGCAGGAGGATAAATATCAACCTGTTGATATTTATCCTCCTGCTGTTAATTTTGGTTTTGACTGATGACATAGATAAACCATAGTCACAGTGTTCACAGTTGTAAAGCGATGATGTGCTGCTTTGAATGGAAATGTGACTTCTGATGTGACTCAATCGCTATTATTTAAAAGCTGTGAAATCTTTGTTACAAGGTAGATCTGATTCTACAATTAAAGTCAGGAGGGACAGGGATGATTAATGTTCAGTGGGATGACTCCTACACTGGCAACGATCCAGAAATCGATGAGCAGCATCAGAAATGGATTTCCCTCTGTAACAGAATGCAATCCACTCTGCTTAATGGAACTTTGGATGAGGTGGCCGATGCCGGTCATAAAGATCTGGTGGAGATGATGGAATATGCTAAATATCATTTCCACCAAGAAGAAAGGTACATGATCGATCGGCTATCCAGAAATTAATAAGCATCTCAGATTACATAAGAATTTTGAGTATCTGGTTTATCAGTTTAACCGGAACCTTAATGAGAGCAATGAGCTGGTATTGAATGATAAAATCTTACAACTTATCAAAAGGTGGCTGGTGAACCATATTTTAGTCGAAGACAAAAAATACTCCGATTTTGCCAAGCGGGCTGAACTGCCGCGACCTCTCTCAGAGGGTTAGTCCTGAGGGTTCTCACGCCGGTTGCGGTTAAACGCCATTCGTTCAGCGATCATCTTCTCATAGCCCCTGTCGGTCGGTTGGTAGTAGGTGGTGCCGACCAGTTCCTCTGGTAGGTGCTCCTGCGGTGCGACTCCCCCTTTGTGATCGTGGGCATATTGGTAGCCCTTACCATAGTTGAGTTCTTTCATCAGCTTGGTTGGTGCGTTACGCACATGTTTGGGGACGGGCAGGGCGCCGCTATTGCGCACCTCAGCCTGCGCCAGTTTAATGCCAATATAACTGGCGTTGCTTTTGGGTGCTGTTGCCAGATAGGTCACGCCCTGAGCCAGGGTGATTCGTGCCTCCGGCAGGCCAACAAAATGAACGGCTTGCTGTACGGCCAGAGTCAGCTGCAGGGCGCGTGGGTCGGCATTACCGACATCCTCAGAGGCGAATATCACCATTCTGCGTACTATGAAAAGGGGATCTTCTCCCGCCTCAATCATGCGCGCCAGCCAGTAGAGTGCCGCATCGGGATCGCTCCCCCGCATACTCTTGATGAAGGCCGAAATGACGTTGTAATGTTCTTCAGCGCCCTTGTCGTAGAGCAGGGCCTTCTTCTGCAACGATTCCTGGGCCAGATTGAGATCAATTGTGTCCCCCGTTACGGTGGCCGCAGCGACCTCAAGGGCGCCTAGAGCAACACGCGCATCGCCATCGGCCTTATCGGCCAGAAACGCGAGGGCGTCATCATCGATCTTTAGTTTGCGCAGAGCTAAGCCGCGCTCCTCATTGAGGGCGCGCTGCAGCAACGACTTAAGTGCATCAGCGTCGAGTGACTCGAGAACGAAGACTCGCGAGCGTGAAAGGAGTGCCGAGTTGACCTCGAAGCTGGGGTTTTCGGTGGTGGCGCCGATTAGAGTGATGTCACCCTTTTCGACTGCGGGGAGAAAGGCATCCTGCTGGGCCTTGTTGAAACGATGAATCTCATCAACAAACAGCAGTGTCCTGCGGCTGTGATAGGCGCGTTGACTCTTGGCTTCGGCGAGGATTTCTCGCACCTCTTTGATGCTGCCGAGCACCGCGGAAAAAAAGACGAAGCGGTAGCTGGTGGTGTTGGCGATGACTTGGCCGAGGCTGGTCTTGCCGGTGCCGGGAGGCCCCCAGAAAATAAGCGATCCGAGTTGATCGGTTTCGATGAGGCGGCGCAAAAGTTTTCCTTCAGCCAGCAGGTGTTGTTGCCCGACCACTTCATCCAGGTTGTGTGGACGCATGCGTTCGGCGAGTGGCTGGGTGCTGTTTTGATGGTTTTGCTGGTCAAAAAGATCGTCCACTAAACGCCTCTTGTGCTTAAGGTTGAAGAGGGCTGCAATGTAGCACGTCAGCCCAGCGCCAACAACTCTCTAAGTTGTTGAAAGCGTAGACTTTGAGCAGAACATGTGGTATCTCGGTGCTCAAGTTAAACCTCAATTTTAAGGTCCGACAAAACGGGAGAGAAGCTTTGATTCAGACCGTTGGTATTTATGCTAAAGCAAATCATTCTGAAGCGCCAAGGTTGGCTCAGGATATCTGTAGCCGCCTGCAGCAGCGGGGTGTGGGCTTTTTGCTCGAACCCTGGTTGGGTGAAGTCCTGGGTAGCGACTTTGTGGCGTCCCAAGAGGAAATCCCTCAACGGGCGAACCTGATTATTGTCCTTGGTGGTGACGGGACCTTGATCTCAGTTGCGCGCCAGGTCAATGACCTTGGCATCCCGATTTTAGGCGTGAACCTCGGCAGCCTTGGTTTTTTGACCGAGATTACCCGACAAGAACTTCCCGCCATGCTGGAAGCTGTGCTTGCGGGTAAATATGAAATTTCCGATCGCATGATGCTCGATGTTGAGATTCAACGTCGTGGGCAAACCGTCGACAAACATACCTTGCTCAACGATGTTGTTATTAATAAAGGGACTTTGGCGCGGATCATCGACATGGAGACCTGGGTCGATGATAATTATCTGACGACATTCAAGGCCGATGGCTTGATTATCAGTACCCCGACCGGTTCAACCGGATACAATCTGGCTGCCGGTGGGCCTATTATTTATCCGGGAATCAATAGTCTGGTAGTGACGCCGATCTGCCCTCACATGCTGACCAATCGGCCGCTGATCGTGCCGAGCAGTTCGGTCGTGGCGATCGATGTCAGTTTTGCCGATGATGTAGTCTACTTTACCGGAGATGGCCAGATCGGGGCCAATCTTGAGGCCGGGGATCGGGTTGAGGTCCGCCAGTCTGCCGCCCGAACCCATCTGGTGAAAAGCCCTAACCGTGATTATTATGAAATTCTTCGGACCAAGCTGAGTTGGGGAGAAAGGTGAAAGGCAGGAGGTAGGGAAGAGGGTTAAAGGAGAAAGTTTAAATTCTCACCCTTTAGCTTTTTGCCTGAAACCTTTAGCCTGAATTATTATGCTTTGCGATCTGATCATCAAAAATTTTGCCATCGTTGAACAACTGCATGTCAATTTCAGTGCCGGATTTAACGTTCTGACTGGTGAGACAGGGGCGGGTAAGTCGATCATTATCGATGCCGTTAACCTGCTTCTTGGGGGCCGCGCGCGGGGCGAAGTCATCCGCACCGGTACCGAAGAGGCGACGGTCGAAGCGGTGTTTGATCTCGGCTCCAACGCACTGTTGACTCAGCGTCTTGGTGAGATGGGCCTGGATAATGGGCCTGAATTAATGGTACGGCGCATTGTCGCACGTAGCGGTAAGAATCGTATTTTTATTAATGGCTCGGCTGTTCCGCTGGCCCAGCTACGCGAGATTACCCCCCTGTTGGTGAATATTTACGGTCAGCACGAACATCAAGGGTTGCAGCGGGTTGAAACTCATCTACCGCTACTCGACAGTTTTGCTGACTGCCAGCTAGAATATGACGCTTACAGGTCGGCCTATGAGACCAGACGTGAGATTGCCGACAAGTTACAGCGGCTTGAACTCGCCGAGCGGGAACGCCAGCAGCGTCTGGATATGCTGAGCTTTCAGCGTCAGGAGATCTCATCGGTTGATCTTCAACCTGGCGAGGATGAGCTTCTGGAGCAGGAGCGTTTGTTGCTCAGGCACGCGGGACGATTATCCGAGGCAAGTAATGGAGGATATCGAACGCTCTACAGTGGGAGTGGTGCCGTCTGTGAAGAACTGTCTTCTGTAGCTGCAACATTAGCTCAGCAGCAAGAGATCGACCCGCAACTGGGGGAACTCAGCGAGGCTTTGAAGACGGCCCTATATACCGTTGAAGATGTCGCAATGCAGCTGCGAGACTATGCACAAAAAATCAATTTTGAGCCGCAACGTCAGCGGCAAGTGGAAGATCGACTGGCTCAGATTAAATCCCTCCAGCGCAAATATGCTCCGACTGTCGCAGAGTTGCTCGAATTTTTACAGGGTTTGGATGATGAACTTGGCGACCTGCGTGATATCGACGGTCGTCGGCATGAATTGCAGCAGCAGCTCACCGAGGCGGACCTAGGCCTTGCCGATAGAGGACGACTGCTGAGTGATAAGCGGATTGTTGCCGCAAGCCAGCTGTCATTCATTGTAGAGCAGGAACTTACCGAACTTGCGATGACCAATACTCGCTTCGAGGTTCGTCTTTCTCCTCTTGAAAAGCCGACCCTCGAAGGCCTTGAGGCGGGTGAGTTCTACTTAGCGGCCAATGCTGGTGAGGCTGCCCAGCCTTTGGCTAAAATAGCGTCGGGTGGTGAGTTGTCGCGTATCATGCTTGCTTTGCGCCGGAGTATTCCGGGGGGCGATACTGTCAGGACTTTAATCTTTGATGAAGTGGATGCTGGCATCGGCGGTGAGGCCGCAACCGCCGTCGGAGAAAAAGTTTGTCGGCTCGGCGAAACCTTGCAGGTGCTTTGCGTTACCCATCTCCCGCAGGTAGCGGCCTTTGGCCATCATCACTTTCGGGTGTCAAAGCAGGAGTCAGATGGGCGGACCCGCACAGAGTTGACCCCTTTGCTGGGGGAAGATCGCGTCGCTGAAATGGCTCGGATGCTCGGTGGCTCCCAGATAACAGAGCGAACCCTTGATCATGCTCGGGAACTGCTCTGTCGCTCAAATACCGCGGCCTGAATTGGAGTTTCTATGATCCGTTGTGCACGTATCTCGGATGCTAAGGCAATCCATCAACTTTTGCTTGGCTATGCTCAACAAGGCCAGTTGCTCGGTCGGTCTCTGGTTGATATCTATGATGCCTTGCGCGATTTCCATGTCTTTGAAGAGGAGGGTGAAATCCTTGGTGTTGGAGCTTTGCAGATTTGCTGGGAGGATTTGGCCGAGATTCGGTCGCTGGCAGTCACGCCGGGGTTAGCAGGGCGAGGGCTTGGGCGGCAGATCGTTGAGGCTTGCCTGTCCGAAGCGCGGGAACTTGGTCTGAAACGGGTCTTTGCCTTGACCTACCAACCCGGTTTTTTTGCACGCCTCGGATTTTTCGAAATTGAAAAGTCGGAACTGCCACACAAGATCTGGACCGACTGCATCCACTGCGTGAAATTTCCAGATTGCGATGAAATTGCTTGTGCAATTAACCTTTAATCCTTAGTTTTGTCCCTTAAGATTTCAGTCTTTCCTGCCGAAGAAAAAGGGTACGCCTTGACAGCTAGAGCGAAAAGCTCTAAAAGTTCACATTAATTTCATTCGTTTTTCAAGGAGAATAACTGACTGTGTCGCGTCGATTCACCCTGATGTATATCCCTGTTTCTGGCAAGCAAGCTCGCCGTTTTCAGGTTTCGCATCGTTTACTCATTACGCTACTGGCAATGCTGGTAGTGAGTGTCGCACTTATGGGTTGGGTGGTTGCTGACTATTATCGTCTGCAGTTTGACCAGCAACATTTTAACCAGTTGCTGGTTGAGAATAGTGAGCAGCGCCAGCAACTCAGGCAGATAAACCGAGACCTCGATAGCTTACGTAGTGAAATGATTTTGCTGTCTGACGCGGATGCTCGGGTCCGAGGTTCTTTGGATGTGAATACCGAGAATTCTGTTCCTTTGCCGGTTGGTATTGGTGGCGCGATTGATACGAGTCCGGCTGATATGACAGAGTTGCAGCAACAGATCAATAGTCTGCGGTTGGCCATTGACCTGCGTCGTGAATCTCAGGAAGAGGTGCGCGACCTTCTCAATGATAGGCACTCTCTTGATCTTGCGACCCCTGCAGGCTGGCCGACCAAGGGCTGGCTAACCTCCTATTTTGGTGTTCGTCCTTCTCCCTATACAGGCCAACGCAAGATGCATGAAGGGCTGGATATTGCTGCGAATACCGGAACCTTGGTCACGGCTACGGCTGATGGCGTGGTGGTTAAGGCGACAACTGAGCCTGGCTTTGGCAAGGTTGTGATGATAGATCATGGCTATGGCTATCGCACCATCTTTGGCCATAATTCCAAGCTCTTAGTGAAACCCGGGATGCGGGTTAAACGTGGACAAAAGATCGCAGAAGTCGGCAACACTGGACGTTCTACGGGTTCACATCTCCACTATGAAATCCATCTGAACGGCGTTCCAATCAACCCTCGTAAGTTCCTTTGATCTCCGTATAATTTTTCTTTATCCTTCGCTTTCGGTTGACCTTTTCCCTCAATCTTAGATTTTCTCTTGTGCTGTCACCGCGATACAGTTTGGCCACTCTGCCGACAGCTGGTTGGCTCTGGAAGGAATCTTCCTTTTCTCGACAATTCTATTTTTTGGTACTTTCTACATGAATTCTGGCTGTTTACAGAAGCGCCCCGGTGATCAAATGCGTTGTTATTCATCCTTGTTAGCCTGAATATCGGTGTGCTACTATGCCGCGCGTAATCAGTATTTTGCTTATCGGTGTGTGTTGAATAAAAACCTATTTTTATCGTCATGTCAGGATTGAGTGGCTGGCGGTTATGGAGATTGTTTTTCGATGATTGCAAATCTGGTCAAAAAGTTTGTTGGAAGCAAAAACGACCGTGATATCAAATCGATGATGACCAAGGTTGCTCAGGTTAATGCTCTTGAAGAAACCTTCGCTGCTTTGACTGATGAGCAACTCTGCGCTAAGACCGCCGAGTTCCGCGCACGTATTCAGCAAGGCGAGACCGTCAACGATCTGTTGGTTGAGGCTTTTGCCGTGGTTCGTGAGGGGAGCAAGCGCGCCCTTGGTATGCGTCACTTCGATGTTCAGTTGATCGGTGGCATGGTCTTGAATGATGGCAAGATTGCCGAGATGAAGACTGGCGAAGGGAAGACTCTCGTTGCGACTCTACCATCCTACCTGAACGCTCTCTCCGGCAAGGGCGTACATGTCATTACTGTGAACGATTATCTCGCTAGTCGTGATGCTGAATGGATGAGCAAGCTCTATCGGTTCCTCGGTCTCAGCGTTGGTTGCATCGTCCACGGCCTCACCGACAAGGAACGGCAGACTGCATACGCTGCTGACATTACTTACGGAACCAATAACGAATTCGGCTTCGATTATCTTCGCGACAACATGAAATTTGATCTGGCAGACTATGCTCAGCGTCCGCTACACTACGCGATTGTTGATGAGGTTGACTCGATTCTGATCGATGAGGCTCGGACCCCGTTGATTATTTCGGGCCCAAGCGAATCATCAAGCGATCTTTACTATCGGGTTGACGTGATTATCCCCCGCTTGAAAAAAGGAGAGACCAGCGAAACGCGTGATGGAGCGATCGGACAAAGCGTCAAACATTACACTGGAGATTATACGGTTGACGAGAAGGCCAAGTCGGCGATGTTGACTGAAGAGGGGGTGCGCAAGGCAGAGAAACTTCTTTCGATCGATAATCTTTACGACCCGGTCAACATTGAACTTCTCCACCATGTGAATCAGGCCCTCAAAGCTCACGCCCTGTTCAAGCGTGATGTTGACTATGTCGTCAAGGACGGTGAAGTCATGATCGTCGATGAATTTACTGGACGTCTCATGGAAGGTCGACGCTGGAGCGATGGTCTCCATCAGGCTGTCGAGGCTAAAGAAGGAGTTAAGATCGAGTCGGAAAACCAGACGCTGGCAACGATTACTTTTCAGAACTACTTCAGGATGTACGATAAACTGGCCGGCATGACCGGCACCGCGGACACTGAAGCCAAGGAGTTTTCTGAGATTTACAGTCTGGATGTGGTGGTTATCCCAACGAACCGACCGATGGCTCGGGTCGATAACCCAGACGTGATCTACAAAACCAAAAAGGAAAAATATCTTGCCGCGATGGAAGATATTTTCGAATGTCATAAACAGGGTCAGCCGGTTTTGGTCGGGACCATCTCGATTGAAGATTCAGAGATACTCTCAGAGTTACTGCAAAAAAGAGGTGTTCCCCACAATGTCCTGAATGCCAAACAGCACGGCCGCGAAGCGCAGGTGGTTGCCCAGGCTGGCCGTAAGTGTGCCGTTACCCTTGCGACCAACATGGCTGGTCGTGGTACCGATATCGTGCTGGGTGGCAATCCTGAGATGATGGCTCGCGTCGAAGCCGCGAGTGCCGATGCTGAAGAGCGTGAAGCGGTCTTCGCTGCAGCACTTGAAAAGCATCAGGCGCAATGCATCCAGGAGAAAGAAGACGTGCTTGCTCTGGGTGGACTTTATATTCTCGGGACTGAACGTCATGAGTCACGTCGGATCGACAACCAGTTGCGTGGTCGTTCCGGGCGTCAGGGAGATCCCGGTGCCAGTCGTTTTTATTTGAGCCTTGAGGATGATCTGTTACGTATTTTCGGTTCGCAACGTGTTGCTTTTGTTATGGATAAATTGAGGATCCCTGACGGTGAGCCCATTATCCATAACATGATCAGCAAAGCGATTGAAAACGCCCAGAAAAAGGTCGAAGCGCACAACTTTGATATCCGTAAGCATCTGATAGACTATGACGATGTTATGAACCGGCAGCGTGAGGTCATTTATGCGCAGCGCCGAGAAATTTTAAGTGGTGATGATATTCGTGGAACGATTGAGAGTATCCTTGATGAGGCGATCGGCGATTCCGTTGCAACCTTCTGTCCCGTTAGTAGCAGGCCTGACGATTGGGACTGGCAGCGACTTACCGAGGACATCCTCAATCAGTTTGCTTTTGTCCCTGAATTTGCAGACCTAGACCGGGACCACGTGAGTCGTGACGAACTCGAACAGTCCCTAAAAAAACAGGCTAAAACTCATTTGGCTGCCCGGGAGGACGAATTTACTTCGCCGGTTATGAAGCACCTTTGCCAGGTTCTTCTGCTGCAGACGATCGATTCGCAATGGAAAGGTCACCTTCTCTCGGTAGATCATCTCAAAGAGGGGATCGGACTCCGTGGTTACGGACAGAAAGACCCTAAGGGCGAGTACAAAAAGGAAGCCTTTGAGCTGTTCATGCAGATGATGGGGCAGGTTCGTCAAGAGGTATTGCAGAAGCTTTTTCGAGTCCAGTTGGCGCGTGAAGACGATATTGCACAGATGGAAGCACGTCGCCGTCAGCAGCAGATGACCCTTAATCGGATGGGCGGCGACAATGAAGGTAATAAGCCGGTCACCCGTGAGGAAGATAAGGTTGGCCGCAACGACCCTTGTCCTTGCGGTAGTGGTAAAAAACATAAAAAGTGTTGCGGCAAGTGATCCTTCTCTTGAGGCATATGCGTTAAATGAGCAATTCTGAGTCGCATGTTGAACCATCGGTTTTACTGATCGATGACGCTCCGCTGATCCTCGACCTTCTTCAAGAGATTCTGGAGGACAGCGGCTACCGTGTGTTGCGCAGTGAAACCGGTAAAGATGTTGCCAGTATCCTCGCACAGGAACAGGTCGCGGTGGTTTTTTGCGATATCTTGCTGCCGGAGATCAATGGCGTCGAGGTGCTACGCCAGATCAAACAGCAGAGCCCGGAGGTCCAGGTCGTTATCATCTCTGGTCATCAGAGCTTTGAAACTGCGCGTGAGGTGCTCCGTGAACGGGCGCTCGATTTTCTGGTCAAGCCTTTTGGCCCGGGTGAGGTTCTGGGTGCCGTTCAACAGGGTTTTTCTGCGTACTATGCGGCCATTAACCAGAAAAAAGCACGCTATGAAGCGCAACGCCGCATGGCTGATCTTGTTTTGCTTAAACAGGTCGGTGAGACGGCTAGTGCAGGCAGTAATTTGCAGGATCTCTTTGAAGGCATCCTTGATTCAATCGTTCACTCTGCGGGAGTCGAGATTGCTTCGCTGATGATCGCAGGGGATGATGGTTTGTTGCGGATCTCTGCAGCTCGTGGACTTTCTGATGAGATTGTACGCTCTGTGCTGGTTTCGCCGGGGGAAGGTATCGCTGGACATGTTTTCCAGATGCGCGAACCGGTACTGGTGTCAAATATCAGCTTTGAAGAGCGCTTCCATTCGTTAGTCGGTGGCGAGCGGTACAAGAACCAATCCCTTCTCTCGGTCCCCATTCTTTATCGTGATCAGGCTCTCGGTGTTATTAACGTCAACAATAAGCGTTCGGGCGATGGGTTCGATGCCGAAGACGAGAACCTGTTGATGGCGATTGCGCACCAGGTTGCTCTGGCAATTGAGAACTTCAAGTTGGTGACAAACCTGCGCTTGCAGGCGCGGACACTTGAGCGGACAAATGCCGATCTGGTTAAGTTGAACCTGGCTCGGACAAGGTTGGTCTGTAACCTCTCCCATGAGTTGAAGACTCCACTGACCTCGATCATGGGTTTTGTCGACCTCGCCCTTACTTTTTATGAGCGACTTTCCGAAGAGGATCTGAAGGATTATCTGGGGCAGGCACGCGAAGAAGGGGTCCGCTTGGAGCGACTCATAACCAGTATGTTGCGCCTTTTCTCAATTGAATCAGAGAGAGAGCCATGGAACTGGAAGGCGTTCAACCTCGGGTGGTCAATCAGTGAGGCTTTTCAGTTCCAGGGTCGACAGATTGAGCGGAGCAAGCTGAAGGTTGAAGTTGAAATTGCCGAAGACTTGCCCGACATCTATGGCGATTCTGAAAAATTTGGAATCGCTTTAAATGCACTGTTGGACAACGCAGTTAAATTCAATCGTGAAGAAGGTCGAATCTCTATCTGTGCCGAGAGTCGGGTGATTGATGGGCTTGAGTTTGCCTATCTGCAGATTCAGAACGACGGGGTGCGGGTTCCACCTGAAGCAGGTAAGACGATCTTTGATTCCTATA
>Ga0316202_10000610_pt1 | contig 36067 bp, 37 predicted proteins | sample 3monrhotite_MG_FD_204934 | JGI IMG/M metagenome (GOLD analysis project Ga0316202, IMG submission 204934) | Microbial mat bacterial communities from mineral coupon in-situ incubated in ocean water Damariscotta River, Maine, United States -... | ecosystem: Environmental > Aquatic > Marine >...
GCGTGGATTGAAACTTTATGTATCAGCTTAAAGCGGATACATAAAGTTTCAATCCACGCCCCCGCACGGGGGGCGACCGGGCTCGACCCCTTAACTATATAATATCATTAAGGTTTCAATCCACGCCCCCGCACGGGGGGCGACGGGCTCAAGGCCGCTGCTGTCGATCTTGATTAATGTTTCAATCCACGCCCCCGCACGGGGGGCGACTCGGGAGTACCAGAAAAATAGACGCGGGTATATAGTTTCAATCCACGCCCCCGCACGGGGGGCGACGCTGGTTGGCGGCAAGTTTCTGCCAGCCGATTTATGTTTCAATCCACGCCCCCGCACGGGGGGCGACGTGGACCGATGCGGCGCCCTACTATATTAAACATAAGTTTCAATCCACGCCCCCGCACGGGGGGCGACGGCGGGTTGTTCGGCTTAGCAGGTAAGTACGATGTTTCAATCCACGCCCCCGCACGGGGGGCGACCGCATGCTTAAAACAGCATGATTCTACGAGGTTTCTTAACACGTTTCTGCGAACCTGATTCTTAATCACACAAAACAATCCATAATCAAGAACCCCAAACAAATTATCCCCATATTCCGCAGACCTGCACATTCGCGAACCTCTCCAGGATTCTCCCAGCGCTTGGGGTTCGCTAAACGATCAAAGGCCCTTCCATATCGATCGCTTGCTTGGCGCCAAAATGCTCGACCCGCGCCTTCCAGTTAGACCCCATATAGTAGAAACGCAGACTATCCTGACCTTCCTCCATGATCTCAAGCAACTGCTGTTTCATCTGGGTCCACTGCGCCGGATCGACCAGGCATTCAAACACTGAAAACTGGACCCGCTGGCCAAAGTTGGAACAGACCTTGGCGATCCGTCTCAACCTGCGCGCGCCGGTTCGATCCTGGGTGCAGACATCGTAACTGACCAGCACCATCATGACTCACCTCCACAAAAACGGCGGGTAGGCATCCAGATCACCGCGCAAGTAACGACTAAGCAGCTGCGCCTGTGCCAGCAGCAACATGCCAGTGGGAATTTTCTCCTTAACAAAGGGGTGTTCAATCTCCTCCTGCTTGCGTTTCTGATAAGCCACAAGAACGGTCTTGCGCGTGTCGTCATCCATCTTGACCGCCCCCGATTCGGTGCACGTAAAGCCCTTCTTCTTGACCTGGCCCAGATTGATTAGCGACAACACCAGCCGATCGGCCAGCATCGGGCGGAACTCCTCCATCAGATCCAGAGCCAGGCCCATCCGCCCCGGCCGGTCGCGATGCAGATAGCCGACGGCAGGATCAAGGCCGACGGTTTCCAGCGCCGAACGCGCATCGTGATAGAGCAGGGTGTAGATGAACGACAGCAGGCAGTTGACCCGGTCGCGCGGTGGCCGGCGGTTACGCCCGGCGAAGATAAAGTCCTCCTTCTGCGCCACGATCAGATGGTTGAACTGATCGAAATAATCACGCGCAGTGCGCCCTTCGAGACCACGGATCGACTCAAGATCCTCTTCGTCCAGCAACCTTTTTGCATAACGGGTGAAAAGCTGACAGACCTGCTCCATCTCGGTTTCAGCGGTCTTATCACTATGATCACGGGTGGCACGATGCACTATGACCCGGCAGTTGGCGAGCTTGCCGATCACAAACATCCGCGCGATCGCCGCCGAGGATTTAAGGCAATCGGCGCGCCGGTACTGCTCGCGGCGCAGCAGCACATTCCCCGATACCGGTCCCTGCAGCCGGGCGAGAAACCTGCCGTACTCGGTCAAGAAGCTGACCGCCACATCCTTCTCAGCGCAATGCCCGAGCAGGAAGGGACTACACGACACCTGTCCGAAGCAGACGATGGAACTTAAGGTATGGATCGGCAGGCGCAGGCGGTTTTCGCGCTCGACCTTGACCACCACCGTCTCCCCCTCCTTATGCAGATAGGCCCCCTGGGTCGTCACATAAAGCGTATTCAGCATCTTCCTCATATTTCCCCTCCCAGCATGCGATTCATGTAACGGCTGACCGAATCCGCCGCGCCACAGCTCTTCGGCAAACAGAGACTCAGCAGCGAACAGGCATCACACTTTTTTGCATAGCTGGCGGAAGGGGTTTTCTGCCCCTGCACCAGGCGGTGGGTCTGCTCGATGACCTGTGCGGTCAAGCGCCTGAGCTCGGCATCGAACAGCACCGCGGTTCGTCGGCGCCGCTGCCCGTAAAACAGGGCACCACTCTCGATCGACAGGTTCAGCATCTCCTCCAAACAGAGCGCCTGAGCACAGAGCTGCACTTCATCACAACGCGCGGCCTTCGGTTTACCGCGTTTGTATTCGACCGGATAGACCCGGCCGTCGCCATGAAACTCGACCACATCGGCTTGGCCGGAGAGCCCCAGCTGCTGTGAGCAGAGCGGCAGGCTGCGCACAATCCGCACCTCTCCCTGCCATTCGCTTTTGTTGCTGTCGGCCCGTTCGTGCAGTACTTTTCCCTCGGCGGTATAGCGGTTCTCGGCCCACTGCTGCTCAATATGGATCAGCGCACACTGGCGCGGACAGAACATGAAGTGCTGCAAGGCCGAAAGCATGATGTAGTCAGCTTCGTCGTACATAAAATCCCCCTCATTCTTTTTGCATCCCTTGCTGACGCCGCGTAGCAGATGCAGAGTTAGTCAGCGACACTTATGCAGTTTTTCCAGCAGGGTTGCCCGCAGGCGTGGCTTGTCGGCCGGATAGAGCGAAATCAGTCGTTTGCCCTGCTGCTGATAGAGCTGCTGCTTTTTGAACATGCCGATCTTGTAATCGGCGGTATCCATTCCCCAGTATTCGATGTAGACATCGAGCTCAGGCAGATAAAAATCGGGGCGGATTGCATAGCCGTCAAGGATACGAAAACGCTCGTCATAGCGATAACGAATCCGTTCGACCGCTAATGCCTCGCAGATCAGCCGCTCGCCATCCGACTGCACCCAGGTTCCGTCCTTGGCGCGGATGTTCTTCTGCAGTTCGACCTTGGTTTCAAAATTGCGCCGTTCCAGAAAAACCTCGTCGAAACAGTAGTTGCAGAACGGGCGCTGAAAAGCTTTGTGGCTGCGGACATATTCGTCAGCTTCCAGTTTCACCCCACAACGTTGGCAGAGGTGAATAGCTTGCTCTTCTGCGATACGCAATGCTTCTTCAATTGTCTCTACAGCCAGTTTGGCGTCACGCTGGTTGTAATCTTTTTCGACTGGGCTTATGGCCATGTCGCGCAGGTCGGAAAGAGCACAGCAAGCCGCAATCCCATAGGACTTGAGCGACTTCACAGCATATTGACGCACCTGGGGATGCCGGTCCTGCAACAACGGCTGTAATGCCTTCACTGCCTCATCTTCATCAGACAACCCTGCCAATTTGCCAATCGCCGATGCGGCCAGCCGGCGCACATTAGCAACCGGCAACCGTGTCATTTCAATCAGTTCAGGCAAACCGGCTGCATCACCGGAGTTCCCAAGCACGACAGCCCGTTCGCGAAAACGCTTTTCAAGTTTTTGATCCATGTTCCCCCTCCGCTATCAGCAACCCGTGACAAATTGTCACGACCTGAATTCATAGGGAGGGGACAAGCTGTCCCCTCCCTTCAAACCACTCACAACTTCTCAATAATCTCCACCCCCTGCGGAGCAGAACCGACGGTCACGCAGTAGTCTTTGAAGGAGCGCGCCGGACCTTCTGATCCCTCTTTGCGCTGAATATCGATCAGATCGAACAGCTTGTGAGCGGGGGCGTTGCCGAGCTTGTCCTGATGTTTGAAGACAAACAGTTTCTGACTGCTCATGATCCCCCTGGCGGCGGACCGGTCGTGTTCAAACATATTGGCTAATGCGTCCCAGAGCAGTTCCAGATCTGCTTCGCCGAAACCGGTCTTTGCTGCCAGCGGCGCAGAGATGAACCCCTGGGCGACGTACAGACCATAAGGGACGATATGTTTGCGCCCCATGGTGCGCTCTTTTTCGAGATCTTTTTCGTTCGTCACTGCCATACGGGTGATAGTAACCTCCTGCGAAAGAATCGGATCGACACTCTTGGCGAAAGCTAGCTGCACCGGCCCCCTTACCTGACCGCAATTGACCTCGGTAGTCATAACCGCACCGAAGCTGCGGATGTCATAAAAATTGGAACACATCCAGCCGGTGACCTTTTGTGCATCCTCTATCTTCTTCGGCAATTTCTTGGCTTCCGACTTTAAATTGAATTCTTTATAAGCCATTTCGTTGGTCCGATTAAGGACCGCTTTTTCCTGCACGTAGATATTGAACCCTTCAGCACCTTCTTTGGCGAGCGCTACATGATTGCGGATTTTGCGCTTCAGACAGACATCCGTAACCAGCCCGTGCCCAGTTTCCGGGTCGACACGCGGCATATTTCCGGCGTCGGGGTCACCGTTGGGGTTGCCGTTTTGGACATCAAAGAGCAGAGCGAATTCATAGCGGTTGGTGATAGTGGACATGGTTAACCCTCCTGAGTTTTTTTAGTGAAGAAGTTTTTGCGCTGATGATAGTAACCGATCATAAACAAACCTTGCTCCTCGGCTTTCTGCGTTTTCGGATAATCGTTAAACTCGGCATTAATATCTTGAATCATAGTGTCCAGATAAATTGCACGGCCACGTTTCTCAGCGTCTTTGCGCAACTTGGAAATATGATTCGCCGAATTTTTCAACAGCAGATGAAACACCTGCCCCGGAGTTGCTGCAGCCGAAGCCAGATAGCGGTCCTTGATAGTCGCATTGGCGCCGGGTACGGCCTCTTCCTGCGCTTTTTCCAGTACGGCAAAGAGCCGGCCGAGTAAGTAAGGCTGATCTGTTCTGTCGGGATCAAAAGACACGGGAACCTCCATTTTTTTGTTGCGAAGTAGATAGGCTTTGAGTAGCGCAGCGCGAAAGTAAGTGACGTTATGTTCGGCACGGATACGTTCCATTACCGCAGACAGCAGATTCTGCGGATAGGGAGAGCCGGTCAGCATTGCCCGCGCCATGCCCCCGGCTAACACCGGCGAGATATTTTCCGATTTTCCGAGGGTTGCGGTCTGACACAGCAACCGCCAGAGCGGTGGGAATTCAGGTTCGTTATCAAACTGACGATCGATATTGAGATGCTGATAATAAGTGCCGATCTTCTCCAGCAAATCGCCCAAACTGCACTCTTGCCAGAAGCGGATCGAAAGACGCGCGGCATTGGGCGCCAGGCCCAGAATTGAGAACCGCACCCCTTCATCCAGATCGGTCATAAAATCAGCAGGCTTTCTACCATCACGGATCATCTTTAACAGACCGTGAATTTTACTGGTCGTCACCTGATCATTTTGTTGACCTCCCCCTTCCACTGACTCTTTGGGCGGATCGAACAGATCGGCTAAAAAGGATTCTGCGGCCGTTGACCGTTCTGCCCAGAAAACATAGGTGGTATCGCCGATAGTTATTTTCTGCCGACTGTCACCCGTGAGCAGATAATTGAGGGCGGTGGTATAGGCAAAGGCGGATGATTCAGCAACAGACGCCTTATCCTGTTGATAAGAGACAAAAGCCGAAGCATTAAATGAAACAATGTAGCCGCCCGACGTCTGACCGCCGCGCACCCCCTTAATCGGAGTATGTACGCGTGCCAGTGGGGTTTCTTTTTCACCGGTTATCAAACATTGCCCTAAAGGCGCATCGGACTCTTTCTGCCCGTAATTGAGCCATTCCCGCTGCACCGCTTGACGGTCGTGAATAAAACCCGGAGAACCGTCGAGACGAAAAACCAGATTAGCGCTGCAGACCTCTTCCCAGGGTTGAAAACGGGTAATAATCTCTTCCGCCTGTTCGGCGTTCCACTGCTGCAGAAATCTTTTAACGGCTAAGAACCCGCAATCAGCGACATCTTTCCCAACTTCTTGTAGCAGAATATTAAACGCTTCGAGACGCTCACGGTTCTTCCCTGTCGCACCCTCGGCATCTGCACCAAAAATGTAAGCGGCCTTATCCCAAAGGAAATTGGCCTTAACGCCGGAGGTCCTGGTCACCGCTGCAGGAACCGGCATCTTCCGCGGCCGCAGTTTTTTACTGCTTTGATCGCGCAAATCTTCTATTGCTCTTAAGGATCCGTCCTCCCCTAAGACCAAGGCAAAAGATATATTCTCAACACTGGTGCCGAAGGCTGGCATCTCCGCGTCGTCATCATTTATCATCCGCTGATAATAGCTATTCAACGATTGCAAGATCATGCGAACACCTCCGCAGAGAGGGGCGAAGGCGGGGTGACAATACCGTCCTCCATGCTCGCGCGAAAGAACAGCGGTGTCATGTCATGGGCAAAATCGATATCGAGCAGCATGTAACCCAGCTCTTTCGTCTGCCCGGCGTAATGGGAGACCGGCACCGCCCCCTCGACCAGTTCGAATGAGGCCGGGAACTCGCGGCATCCGAAACAAGGTTGATGAAAGAACTGCCCCTTCTTGGCCCGGCGACTAAAGATATCCGCATGCTTCCCCACGTTGTCTTCGGCACCCGCCTTGTCGGTCAGTTCAAAATGGGCTTCAATGACATACTCAACGTCCCGCAACAGGGTTGACGCTCGCTGCTGACGGTTTTTGCCATCATCAACCAGAAAGTAGAGCGGTTTCTTGTCCCGCATAACCGTAGCTGGGTTCGGTTTGGGAATCTTGGAACTGACTTCGTTACGTCGAACGTTGTCGAATTTGATGGGACGCAGAACATGAATCTTGTCGATCACCCAGCGGATCGCTGGCTTCCAGTGGATTGCTTCTAAAATCCCGCGCGCGGCCGAAGGTGTCATCACATCGTATGAGACACGTTCGACTTTCATTTCAGGGCGGGTAAAACAGGCATAATCTCCCCAGACCCGCAGCTTGATACCATACGCCATTGGTTCCTCCTTGATTACTTACATACGGTCAAATGAACTACTGAATCAGTGTTTCGATCTCCCAAACATCCCCCTTCTCAATACTCAACCCAATATCCTGCTGATAGGCGCGCAAATTGCGCAAAATCGGAAATTGTTCATCCAACAACTCCAAAGCCCCGTCTGCTTGCAACAGCTTAAATTCATGGCTTCGCACCGCAACGGTATACTGCTGCAGCTTACGCAAAACCGTGCGGGGAAACTGGCTATAGCGCAACTCCTGCACCAGTTTTTCGGCTTCAGTCTCTATAGGAATAATCACACCGATAGTCTCATCCTCGATAAACCGGAAATCCTCACCAACCTGCCGGAAGGGGAAGTAAAACTCTTTGGTTAATTGTGAACGCGATGGAAAACGCGACATGATTTTTTTCTTGTCCAGCTCCTGCACGTCGTAAAGCAATTCGAAATAACGGCGCATCATTTCGAGCCCGATCGGATCGGAAGTCGGCAGGCTGCGCAGCGCCTCGCCAGCACGGCTGGCGCAACGCTTCAACCAGGGCATGCGTAACGGTTTTTCTGGTTCATAAACATAGACCTGCCCAAGGCCAGCCATTTTCCCTTCGCGATTACAGCGCCCTGCCGCCTGTGCGATAGAGTCGAGCCCGGCCATGGCACGATAGACGACCGGGAAATCGAGATCGACCCCGGCCTCGACCAGGGTGGTCGAAATAACCCGGCAGACCCTGCCCTGTTTGAGACAATCGCGGATTTCACCCAGCACCCGTCTGCGGTGTTCAGGGTACATGTTGGTCGACAGGTGAAAAACACCCTCCCCTGCTGGCATCAACTCAAACACGGCCCGTGCCTGTGGCTTGGTGGAGACGATACACAACACCTGCCTTTGCGCTGCCAGTTGCGCGACCAAGTCTGCATCCGTCAGGCTGCCGACAAAATGCACCTGGGTGCGGCGCAACGCGTTGTAGAGTTGTTGCGGCTGGCCGATAATTTCATGGATCGCCAGCAGACGCTGGCGTAGCACCTTATCGTCCAGCGCCGGTTGGGTTGCGGTACAGAGCACCACCGAACAACCATAGTTCTCAACCAGTTCCTGCAAGACGGCCAAACAGGGCTCCAGATATTCGGTCGGTATCGCCTGGGCCTCGTCCAGCACAATGACGCTTCTGGCAATATTGTGCAGTTTTCGACAGCGCGAGGTTTTGTTGCTGAAGAGTGATTCAAAGAACTGCACGTTGGTCGTAACCACAACCGGAGCGTCCCAGTTTTCGCTCGCTAGCCCACGCCGTCGATTGTAGGCCGCGGCCTCCGAATCATCAGTCTCCTTATAATTACAGTGGTGCTCCAACACCTGCTCTCGGCCCAATATTTTCTGAAACTCCTGGGCATTCTGTTCGATGATCGAGGTGAATGGGATTGCATAAATGACCCGACACAGCTGATGAGCGACAGCATGATCAAGAGCGAACGACAAGGAGGAGAAGCTTTTTCCGCCGCCAGTAGGCACTGTCAAAGAAAATATCTGCGGTGACATGTCAGATTTAGCGCGACATCCCGCCAATATCTTCCGTCGTAATTTGTTGACCGGTGTCGGCTCGGCATTATTACTGAGGTTTTTCAGATAGCTATCGAGCTTTTCTTTCAGAGAAGAGATTTGAACCGCTGTTGCTACTGGTCTTGCCTCGGATTTTTCCGGCGAGCAGAAAGCTTCGGTATCGAGAAAATCAGCATCGACCAGACAGGAAAAAATCATCCGCGTGAAAAATGCCAGGCTGAAGCCTGCAGCTTTCTCCGATGACAATTTAAACGGCGGAAGCAGATCGCTACGAACATCAAGATTGGGCAGCGTAACCACATCAGCTGGCACCTTACCCTGCTTGAGGCGAAAGTGAAGTTCTTTCTCCTGCGCGCCACCATCCGGTAGCCCACCGTGGTGCCCGGCGATTGCATAGGAGAGCAACAAGCCGAGTTGCCCGGCATTTTCTTGCGCCAGCCGCGCCCCAAAAGTGGAATGATCGACGCGCTTACTGCTGCCTTCAAGTCGCGCCTGAAAAGCACCAGTTGCCTTACCGGCATCATGCAACAAACCAGACAAACGGCCCCAGTCTCCAGCCCCGAAAACCTCAGCAAAGCCCTTTGCCAGATCGGCAACGCCCTCCAGATGATCCTCAAGAAGTTGCCAATCAGACTTATCTGGATTCTCTGTCGAATGCGCGTAAAACTTTTCCACCCTCGCCCCCATTGTTCAATTCAGCACCCAGTACCTACTGTCCCCTTGTGACATAAAAAGTCATAATCAACAAAAAAACCGCTCCACGCCTGACAAGTCGTGTGCGGTCTTCGTTAAATAGATCAACTTACTGTATTCAAAACGTAGCCCCCCCAGTATCAATTAAGTTGCTATCAATACAAGGGTTTTTCTATTTTGTCAAAATTCAACAATCGGATCAGGACCAACCTTACTCATTACATTAGAAGAAAAACTTAGCGACTTTCGTCAAAGCCCCTTGCCAGCGCCCGAAGAGATTGCCAATCCATGTGTCTAGAAAATATTGTTTCACTGTTCACTCTCTGAAACCTTTCAAATCAACACAGACCAAAGAGCTATCAGCAAGCCCACCAGCTCCTCGCCATCCGGTTAAATTCATATCGAGACATCAACCTAATGCAAAGGCCAGGGTGCGCGCCGTTCAAGACCATCCCAGGCAGGATTAAACATCTTACGCACCACGTCCCGTTCGATATCCACCCATCCGCTAGCGCGACGGATTTTTTTAATTTTCATATTCGCAACCAGAATGTCGAGCATATCATTACGAACCATGTCAAAACGTCCATCCTCGTACATGACACGTATCAGCACGATGAGCCTCCTTCTGCTACTGCTGTTGACTGGGCTGACGATTCTAAATATCTACCACCAAGGGAATAAAACCTTTCTTGTTAACAATACACTTTTATGCTTGACATTTCTAGTTGGATAGTCGATATTTCCACTTAACGGACGCTCTAAGTGTCCGGAAGCCCGGTGACCCCCCCCCTCCGTCACCGGGCTTTTTTTTATTCATTCCCCCATCCCAAACTTCTCGACCCTTGGTAAGCTCGCAAAAATCCCCTGTCACATTCACGCCGAAGAATATTGGCGTCGTCCAATCCTTGCTTGCGAACAGCGCCTATACCGTCTATCATCTATTTGTATATTTCACAAAACCTGTGAGGGAAGGGAGCTGAACAAGCGTGAAAAAACACCTGCTACTCTGTGTCGAAATTGAGGAGACAGCCGCGCGCATCTACCGCCAACTGTCCAATTCAAAACATCTGCGCGGCGAACTTAAAGTTGTTTTGCAGAATCTGGCTGACGATGAAGACGATCACGCGTCGCAACTCCGCTTTGCGCTGCGTTTCGCTACAGGACCGGCATTTACCGAGAAATCATTCGATCTCGCCCCGATCAAAGCTCTACTTGATCGAGCAAAAGCCTTGCTCGACAAAACCCAACAACTCGACTTTGATACCAGACAAGCAATCGATACAGGGATTGAGCTTGAGCAGGATTTCTGTCAGGTCCATATCGACAACAGCCTGGAATTTAAAGACCAAAGTTTAAAAAGGATGTTTGCAGCTCTGGCACAGGACGACCGAGTTCACAGCCAAAAACTTCAGGACGCCAAGGATAGATTCCTTTGAAATTTCGCAGGTTGCGCAACGAAAAAGGCCCCATTCTGAGATATCACAAGGGGATCAGTTAATCTGTTGAAAAATATAGCCCTCCAGTTCTTAACGAGTTCGGAGGGCTTTTTCGTGCCCGCTAATTACAGCCGTAATAATCAGCTTGGATTTTATTCAGAGAACCAGGTCAATATCGTTCACTCCCTTATGAATTTCCCTCTAAACTACAAATAGGGGATTCCTAAATGAAAAACTCGCGCGCATTCACGCTCATCGAAGTCATGGTCGTCCTTTCGATTTTGGCCCTCATCGCTATCCTGGCCTACAATTTCTTTGGTGGCACCATGAAAGAAGCTACGCTGAAGCAGCAGACAACGAAAACCTATAACGACCTGCGTGTTGTTGTTGATGCGATGGATCTTTATTATATAAAAAACGGCGCATATCCGGGCAGCACAGCAGACCTGGTTACTGATGGATATCTCAAGTCTTTGCCAACCGGATTGGGCACACTTCCGATTAGTATCCAGAAAGCAATGTACGACTCAACTGGCACGGCGACTAAAGATGACGTGGTTAGGATTGGAGGGGGAGGCATTAGTGATGACCAATGCAAGGCTTATAATGATGCTTACACGAGCTTAGGGGCAACGATACCTGATAACGCGGGAGCTGTTGGGGCAGGAGCTACTCTTTGCGCTTTCTGGGATGGTGAAGGTAAACACCTGTGGATGGTTTACGAAGCCAAGTAGGAATTTGGCTTTAGGTAAAATCACATTTATTCACTAACTGAGCCTTCTGTTTTGTCGGATATTTTATCATTTTGGGCAAGTGTCTTAGGCTAGGGCACGAAGTTGAGAATGTCCTCAGCACCAATTGGCGCGCGTGCCAACCCTAGCCGCATAGCCGGAGTCTTCCTGTCCTTCTTACCTTTGAGGCAGTAGTTGTGATACACGCGAAACATATCTAGCAGCTTCTGAACGAGAGCGGGATTATAGGGTTGATTTCCATACCACCTTCGCCCGGTGTTGCTCTGGGACACACTCGAATGCTGTAAACAGGAAATCCGCGAGCGAATCTGATTGAAATAACTGTCAATCGCATGAAGACTGGCCATGTTGTAGAGGTTCGCCATATGCGTCTCATCGTAATCATTCCGGCTGGTGAGATAGCAAACGGACTTTTCAGGTTCACTCATGTCGGGGAACGGATACTCCAGCCATCGATCCTCCCATCGACCAATAGTTCTGAGCCTCTTCATCTCATCCATGATACTGAGCAGTCGAATGGATCTATCGGTGAGGTCTGGATACCTTGCGCGAGCTGAGTCCATCTCTTTCTTGTAGTTCGCGCACAGCTTGAGCTTTTGATGAACGTTGAGATCCTTGTTTATCCTGACAAAGAACGCATCGCACCCTCCATTCATCACTTCGTCCCTAAAAGCAGATAGGCAGGCAGCACGGATACCAGAGTCCTGGTCCAGGAAGAATCTGACCTTCTCGACGTTTCTCAACAGGTGCTTCAGAAAAAGAAAATGGCCGTACATGGTGTATTCTTCATGGATCTGCATCCCATAGTAAGGGAGCCTGGCGGTCGGATCTGGGTCGTCCGAGGCCTCTATTTCCGGCCGCTGCAACGCCTCTTTGTATCGAGCCTCAATGTCCATTTCTAGGCCGCCCATCGGGACAGGGTCTCGTTTCTTTTTTCTTGCCCTGCCAGCAACCTGGTGGTCGACGTCAAGCCATACCCTGGCAAATTCCCGGTAAGCCATATCTTTTTCGTTATCACCGTTGGCAGCAACCAACTGCCGAATTTCTTCCGGTTCAAGCGATGGATCGAAATTCGTGTGCATTCCGAGAATGTAATTAGTTTTCATTTCCGCACTGGCAATGGCTTTGAGCACAATGTTTCGTTTATCGGTGGTATCTGTCCAGTTGACGATAAAGTCCTGCCGGTCACAAGCAATGTAGGTGCGCTGAAGCTCCAATTTTTCGGCTATCTGCCGCTCTCGATACCCCGCAAAAGCCATGCACTGCGCGTGAAAGAAGTCGATTTTGTTATATATCGTCTGCATGCTGATCCCTTCAGTTTCGCAAATGCGCTTGAAGGGGGCCTTATTGAGAATTGCGACGAAAATCGCCTTGTTCTTATAAATGATCCGTTGGCGGGAAGTTGGACGAGTTTGGATTGAGAAGGTCTTCTGACAGGATTTGCAGCGGTACCTCGCTGCACCAGTGCTCGTTTGTCCAAACTTCTGGTAGTGAGCTTTTCCGGCGCTGACATCAACATCGTAATTTTCGCAGGTAGGTGTTGGGCAAGAACCTGTTTTGTCGTCAGGCGTCAAATACGCAGCCATACGAGCGAATTCCTCGTGAACTCCTCGGTTGCTTTTGAGCGTTGAATACTGCCCACAGTGCTTGCATTTGATCCGGACCCTCTGTCCACCCATGGTATCAATAACATACCCATCGCTAGAGTGGTTGCCGCGCCCATTCTTTTGTTTGGCAGGAGACGCATCGTTGCCGAAGTGGCCACAATCCATGTTTTTGCAGAAATTAACATGAAGGCCATTATGGGGCAGCGGTACGCGCGGATTATTACTGCTGTAATTGGTAGGCAAGAAGAAATCCCCCTAATCTAATAGACTAGGGGGATTGTAACGTAATAAATCAAATTTTCAACAGATTAACTGATCCCCTTGGAGATATCAGAACGGGGCCTTTTTCGTAAGAGAACATCAGGATCAACAGATACGCGGCAACTGCTCGCCAGCCAGCATCTCAATTGCACGCAGGCCACCAATCGCGGTACGCATCATCACCCGGCCGATAGAGGCTTCTGTTATCTCGCCGATGATTGCTGCCTGACCACCATATTCACAAGACTTGAGAGTAGCTAAGGCAGCATCAGCCTGCTCGGCGGAAACAATCGCCAGCAACTTCCCCTCATTGGCAACAAACATCGGGTCCAGCCCAAGGATCGCACAGGCCCCGGCAACCGCAGCATTGACCGGCAGGTTTTCCTCATGAAGGCAGATATCAACCCGCGACTGCAGGGCAATCTCCTTCAGAGTTGTCGCCACGCCACCACGTGTCGGGTCGCGTAAAACATGGATCGCCTCGCCGTGATTTTTCAGCAACTGCTCAACCATCATGTTCAGTGGAGCGCTATCGGTCGTGATGTCTGACTGCAGATCGAGCCCTTCACGACTGGCAAGCACCGCCATGCCATGGTCGCCGATACTGCCGTTAATCAGCACTTTATCCCCCGGACAGGCACCACTGCCGACCGGCTTTAGTTCGTGATCAAACACCCCGATCCCCGAGGTGTTTATAAAAATCTTATCCCCCTTACCACGCGGCACAACCTTGGTATCCCCGGTTACAATTTTGACTCCAGCCTTATCCGCCGCAAGCTTCATCGACTCAAGAATCACGCGCAGCTCTTCAAGCCGCAACCCTTCCTCAAGGATCAAGCCGACGCTGATCGCCAACGGACGAGAGCCACTCATCGCCAGATCATTGACCGTACCGTTAATCGCCAGGTCGCCGATATTGCCGCCCGGGAAGATAATCGGATCGACCACATAGCTATCGGTGGTAAAAGCGATCCGGTCACCACTGATCCCTTCAAGCACCGCCGCATCATTCTGCTCCGACTGCGCGACCTGCGAGAGGATCGGGATAATCAACTCATCAAGCAATTGATGACTCAGCTTGCCGCCACTACCGTGGCCGAGCAGGATAATATCGTCATTCACTATTCAAGAACTCCTTGAAGCTATATGTTTTTGATTCTCTAGATTACTAATCTCACCGCTGCAGAAGGCTGCTCAAAATGCGCCAGGTGCAAGGCTTGCCAAAGCTGAGTTCTGAGGTGTAGCGGAAGCTACATCGAAGAGCGAAGCTGGAGCATAACGCAGCAGATGGTGTGTTTTCAGCAGCCGTACTTGTACTCAGCAGCGCAGGTGCCTTCGCTGCTCACCATGCAAGCCCCTATCGGATGTTCAGGGGTACAGGCCTTGCGGAAGAGCGGGCACTGTTTGGGCGTAAACTTCCCCTTCAGGATCTCGCCACAGAGGCACCCCTGGTGTTCCTTTGGCTCTTCGACCTCGACCGGCAATACGCGTAGGGCATTATACTTCTGAAATTCTGCACGCAGTTCCAGACCACTGTCCGGAATCAGCCCGATCCCGCGCCATTCAGCGTCGCAAGGCTCGAAAACCTGAGAGAGGATTGCCTGCGCGGTGCGGTTGCCTGCGGGCTTGACGATACGGCTGTATTCACACTCAACCCGCGCTTCGCCAGCCACAACCTGCCTGACCAGCAGCTGAATACCGCGCAACATGTCAACCGGCTCAAACCCAGTCACCACGCAGGGGATCCCATATTTCTCAACCAGTGGCTGGTAAGCATTTGAGCCGATCACCGTACTCACATGCGCCGGGCAGATATAGCCATCGACCTTCAGCTCAGGATCACTGGTCAATGCCGCCATCGGCGCCGGCATCGTTTTGTGCGCACAAAGCACATAATAATTTGTCAGCTTGCGCTTCTCAGCTTCGAGCAGACTCCCGCCGATGGTCGGGGCAGTGGTTTCAAAACCGACACCAAGAAACACAACCTGTTTATCAGGGTTCTTCTCAGCGAGAGTCAGCGCATCAAGCGGAGAGTAAACGATCCGCACGTCCGCACCCTGAGCTTTTTCGCGCAACAGATTGCTGGTTGAACCGGGCACGCGGATCATATCGCCAAAGGTCGCAACGATGGTGTCGGGTCGGCGCGCATAGGCGACGGCCTGATCGACATAGCCGATCGGGGTCACACAGACCGGACAGCCCGGGCCGCTGATCAATCGGACCTGGTTCGGCAGCAGACTTCGGATACCATGCTGATAGATCGACATGGTATGAGTACCGCAGACCTCCATCAGGGTCATCTGCCCATCGAAACCTTCGACATCGCGAGCGATAGCAGAGACCAATGCCTTGGCCAATTCAGGGTCACGGTATTCGCTGCTATATTTCATAGCTCGACACCACCTCCGGCATCGAGCACTTCACGAAAAATAGCCAGAGTCTTCTCGGCCTCTTCGGGGTCGATCTTCTCAAGCGCAAAACCGGCATGGATCAGCACGTAATCCCCGACTTCGGCATTATCAAGCATCATCAAGCTTGCCTCACGACGCACCCCGTCAACCTCACAAATTGCAGTCCCCTCGGTAATTTCAGAAATTTTCATTGGTACGGCTAGACACATAATTAACTCCTTTAACAGGGATAACAGCGAGAGGTGTGAGGCGAGAAGGGTGAGGCGTTAAAAATCCACCCAAAAGACTCGTTCCCGTAATTTTTCACCTCACCCCTTACTCCTCAACGGTTTGCCCTTGGCTGCAACCTTCTCCCTCAACCACCCATACCACTGATCAAGCCCCTCGCCCGTGTAGCAGGAGAGCTCAAAGATCTTGATCCCGGGATGAACTCGCTCGGCGTACTCCCGGCACTTGGCAACATCGAAACGGACATAGGGGAGCAGATCGATTTTATTGATCAACATAATCTCGCTGGCCCGGAACATCTGAGGGTACTTGAGCGGCTTGTCTTCCCCCTCGGTCACCGAAAGCAGAGAAACCTTAAAGTCTTCGCCGAGATCGAAAGACGCCGGACAGACCAGATTGCCGACATTTTCGATCATTAACATCTCTAAGCGATCAAGTTCGAAATGCTCGAGCCCATGCCCGACCATGTGCGCATCAAGGTGACATCCTGCGCCGGTGTTGATCTGGTGCACCGGCACCCCGGTCGCTGCAATACGATCTGCATCGTTAGCAGTCTGCTGATCCCCTTCAAGGACGGCGAACTCGATCTCATTTTTCAAGTCGACCAGAGTTTTCTCAAGCAGAGTGGTTTTGCCACTCCCAGGAGAACTGACCAGATTGAGGGTAAAGATCCCCCGATCGGCGAAAAGGGCGCGATTGACCGCCGCCAAGCGATTGTTCTTCGCCAGAATATCTTCTTCAATACTGATCGTCTTACGACCGCTATCAGCCTTGTCATGATGTTCGTGATGGTGCTGATGGTCAGCCGTGGGGCAACCGCAATCGATACACATAGTCAGTCGATCTCCATTTCTTTAATCCGCATCTCTTCTCCGCAGAGCAGATCGCTGGAAACGCTGTTGCAACCGGGGCAACAGGAGAGCAAATCTGTCACAGGATATTCAACAGCACAATCCCGGCAACGGGCACGAGCTGGGACCTCATCAATGATCAGAAGGCTCCCCTCGAGCAGCGTCTCCTTGCTGCAGGCCTCATAACAGAATTGCAGCGCATCAGGCACCACCCCTGCCAGAGAGCCGACTTCCAGGGTCACCGAGTGAACCTTTTCAGCCTGCTGCCCTTCAGCTGTGCGCAAGGCAATCTCTACAATGCTCTGCGTAATTCCAAGTTCGTGCAAAATTTTCCTTTTCCTTCGCGGGATGCCTTCCGCTATAGTCTTTGATAGATAGCTCAACGTTCTGTTTTGTCAGATGACCAATCATCCAGCCAACAAAGAAAGTCGAGACCTAAAAGGCGGCACTCTTTTTGTATCTCTGGCGACTACCTGCATGAACAGAGCAGCCACTATAGATTCATCCTGACAGAAAAATCAAGCGGCGAAAAATCATATTCCGCCCTTAATTCACATATTTAGAGTATTTAACCGTATACGGTTAAATACCTATGGAGCACCTCTGATGCAAAGCGGCAAGATTTATATCTGTGATGATGACCAGGGCGTACAAAACCTGATGGAAAAGATGCTCAACACACAGGGGCATCAAATCAGTGCCTTCGGTCAGGGGCAGCTTCTGCTTCAGGCACTGGCGGACCAGGAAGAGGATTTCCCCGATCTGATCCTGGTCGACCTGCGCATGCCCGACATCGACGGACTCGACCTGCTGCGTTGCATCAAAGCCCAACGCCCGGCCCAGAAAGTCGTCATGATGAGCGGCTTCGGCACGGTGCGCAGCGCAGTCGAAGCGATGAAACAGGGCGCCCATGATTTTCTGCTCAAGCCCTTCACCTCGAGCGAGCTCTACAACCTGGTCGACAAACTGATTGAACACAACCGACTGCTTAGCGAAAACCGCTCGCTCAAGGCCGAGATCCGCCGACGCTTCGACCCGGAGCAGGTTATTTACCGCAGTCCAGCCTTCGGCAAGGTCTTCGAGATGGCCCAGAAGGTCGCGCCAAGCGAAGCGAGCATCCTGATCACCGGCGAGAGCGGTGCAGGCAAAGAGGTCATTGCTTCAACCATCCACTACAGCAGCAACCGGCGCGACCAGCGTTTTTTGACGATCAACTGTGCCGCCCTGACCGACACCCTGCTCGAAAGTCAACTCTTCGGCCACATCAAAGGCGCCTTCACCGGGGCGGTTGCCAGCCATCAAGGGCTGATCGAAGAGGCCGAACAGGGTACGCTGTTTCTGGATGAGATCGGCGACATCAGTCCGGCGCTCCAAGCCAAACTGCTCAGAGTCCTGCAGGAGCGGGAATATATTCCGGTCGGCTCAACCAAGGTCCGCCACGCCAACGTTCGTTTCATCGCCGCAACCAACAAATGCCTCGAAAATGAAGTCAAGGCAGGGAACTTTCGCGAAGACCTCTTCTACCGATTGAACGTCATCACCCTGTATGTTCCACCACTGCGTGAGCGAGTCGAAGATATCCCGCCGCTTGCTCATTTTTTTATTGAACGCTTCGCTGGGCGAGACCAATTGCGGATCGAACAGGCAGCGATGCAGATGCTGACCGAATACACTTGGCCGGGGAACGTCCGTGAACTGGAAAACATCATCGAGATGTCGGTCATTCTGGCCGAAAACGGTGAGATCGGGACCCAGCACCTACCAACCAAGCTCACCCTCGAGGCGATCACACCGATGGCGGCCCCAAAAAAAGGGATGAGTCTCGAAGATGTCGAGCGGCTCTACATCGAACAGGTCTATCACCAGACCCGCTTTCACAAGGTCCGCACCGCACAAATTCTACAGATTGCACGTCGTACCCTCGATCGTAAACTCCTGCAGTACAATATCCAGAAAGAAAACCTTCAAACCGAGACAGAATGACACATTCTGCTCCCTTCTGTCTCATGAGGTCGTCAGCTTGGCACAAACACTCCGCCCCCATCACCACTCCAAACCTCTGTTTTAATTAGACTATTTCATCCCTCCCTGGGGAATGGTATACAACTTGCCATTTCCTGCCCCTCTGAATCGCTGTTTTTTCTCGCATAACCCTCATTTCATGCCGGCAAAAAACAGGCTGTCTGTCACCCTCCGCCCAGCTGTGGAGAATCCAATATCAAAGTGGCTCGCTGTGTGAGCCCGAAGCAGGAGAGAGAGTAATGGCAAAAATCGTTATCGACCCCATCTCACGCGTCGAAGGTCATATGAAGATCGAAGCCGTGGTCGAGAATGGGGTAGTCAAGGAAGCAAAAAGCTCAGGCATGATGTATCGCGGTTTGGAGAACATTCTCCTCGGTCGCGATCCGCGTGACGCTGCACGGATTGTCCAGCGCATCTGTGGGGTCTGCCCGACATCCCACGGCCTGGCAGCGGCCTTCGCCCTCGACGAAGCCTACGGCGTCAACGGCTCAATCACCGACAACGGCCGAATCTTGCGCAACCTGATACAGGGGGCCAATTATGTCCAGTCGCATATCCTGCATTTTTATCAGCTTGCAGCCCTCGACTATGTCGATGTCACCGCTTGCGCCGACTACAAAGGGAGCGATTCAGACCTGAAAAAGGTCAAGGACTTCATCGCCCGCGGTCACTTAGGACCTTTCGTTCCACGCTACGAAGGAGATTACCGTCTCAGCAAGGAAGAGAACCTTGCGGCAGTCGGCCATTATGTCAAAGCTCTCAACATGCGCCGCCTCGCCCATGATGCGGTGGCGGTGTTCGGCGGAAAGATGCCGCACAACATGTCGATCGTCGCCGGCGGGGTTACGGCCACACCAACCATCGACAAGATCGCCGGTTTCATCTGGCGCATGGAGCAGTTGATCGACTTCATCAACAGCTACTACCTGCCCGACGTCCTGATGGTCGCCAACCGCTACAGCGATTACTTCGGTATCGGCGCCGGCTGCAAGCAGTTCATGTCCTTCGGTTGCTTCGACCTGGATACAAATCCTGACTTGACCAAACGCCAGCGCTGGCTGCCGCAGGGGATTGTCAGCTCTGATCTGAAACTGACACGCCTCGATCCGAGCAAGATTACCGAAGAGGTTGCCAACAGCTGGTTTAAAGAGACCGGCCCGGTTCACCCTTACGACGGCAGCACCGATGCCGATCGTGAAAAAGCCGGAGCCTACAGCTGGATCAAATCGCCACGCTATGGCGGTGAGGTTCTCGAAGTCGGCCCATTGGCACGGATGCTCGCCAGCTACGCCTCAGGCGACAAGGCCGTTCAGGGTCAGGTCAACGCGGTACTCGGTAAATTCAATGCGTCCCCATCAGCACTCTTCTCAGTTCTCGGTCGTCACGCCTCGCGCGCCATCGAAACTAAACTGGTCGCAGAGAAACTCAAAGATTGGGCACTGGAACTGCAGCCTGGACAACCGACCTTCACCGACTTCAATCTCGACGTTAACAGCCGTGGCATGGGCCTGCACGAAGCACCTCGTGGAGCACTGGGCCACTGGATCGTCGTCGAAGGGGGCAAAACCAAAAACTATCAGGCCGTAGTTCCGACCACCTGGAACGCTGGTCCAATGGACGCCAAGGGTCAGCCCGGCCCCATCGAGCAGTCACTGATCGGCACCAAGGTCAAAGACGAGCGAAATCCCTTTGAACTGGTGCGGATTGTCCGCTCTTACGATCCCTGTCTCTCTTGTGCGGTCCACGTGGTCACGCCAAAAGGTGAAAACCTCGGCCGCTTCATCGTCGGGGCAGAGTAATGGAAGCTGCAGCCCTGTTCGCAGTCGACCAGCCTCCTCTCTTGGTGATGGCCGTTGGCAATATCCTGCGGATGGATGATGGTTTTGGCGATGCGGTACTGAACCGCCTGGTCGAACTCGACCTGCCGGATGAGGTTGAGCTGTTCGACGCCGGAACCAGCGCCATCGACCTGATGGAGGTCTTCAACGGTCGCGAAAAGTTGATCGTTATTGATGCCGTTCGTGGGGGTCAGGAACCAGGCACGCTCTACCGTTTCAGCCCGCAAGAGGTCGAAGACGGCTGTCTGCCGATGAACTCATTGCATCAGGTCGGCCTGCTCGAAACCCTCAAGCTGGGCGAGTTGGTCGACTGCAAGCCACAAGAGACCGTGGTTATCGGTTGTCAGCCTGAAGTGACCGGGCTGGGGATCGGCTTAAGCGAAACAGTCAAGGCACAGATCGAACGTGCCAGCGAACTGGTGCTGCAGGAAATCAATAACTATTTCGCATCAAAAATATAGGAGATACAGACAATGGCTCTTTCACGACGTTCATTCTTAAAAACGTCTGCAGGCACCGCCGCAGTTCTTGGCGTCAGCCTGTTCGACAATCCTACCCTGCGCAGCGCCTTTGCCGGTGCGATTCAGGAGACCCCGGTCGTCTGGCTGGCCTCAGGTTGCTGCAGCGGCTGCTCAGTTTCGCTGCTCAACAGTCTGGCGCCACGTATTCAAGACATTCTGCTCGATCAGGTTCTACCCGGACATCACATCTCCCTCGGGTTTCACCCGACCGTCATGGCCGCCAGCGGTGATATGGCGATGCAGGCGATGTACGACACCGAAGAGAAACCTTTCATCCTTGTCGTCGAAGGTTCAGCAATGACTGCCGCGAACGGCACCATGTGCGAAGTTGGTGAAAGTCACGGCCATGGTATCCCCGGCATTGAACATATCAAACGCATGGGGAGCAAAGCCAAAGCGGTCATCGCTGTTGGCAGCTGCGCCTCTTTCGGAGGGGTCAACAAAGCCAATATGAACCCCAGTGGTTCGATGGGCATCAAAGAATTCTTCAACAAGGAAGGGATCAACACCCCGACCATCAATCTACCAGGCTGCGCTGTTCACCCCGACTGGTTTGTCGGCACACTGGCCGCGGTACTGCTTGGCGGCCCCGAGTCGGTCAAGCTCGACAAGCATGGCCGCCCGGAAATGCACTACAAGAAGCTGATCCACGACAACTGTCCGCTACGCGGCCAGTTTGACAAAGGGACTTTCGCCCAGAAATTCGGCGATGCTGGCTGTCTCTACAAACTCGGCTGCAAGGGTCCCGTCGCTCACGCCAACTGTCCAGAGAAAAAATTCAACTCCGGCACCAACTGGTGTATCGAAAATGGTCACCCCTGTAACGGCTGCACTGAGCCGGAATACCCTTACGAAGGCAGCATGTGGGATACCGTGCCGCTAAACACCCTGACTCCTCCAACGACCTATCCTCCGATTCTGACCGACAATAAAAAGCCTGTCGATATCACCCCCGGCTACGTTGCGCTGGCGAGTGCTGCAGCAGGTGTTGTCGGCACCAAGGTCATGGGAAAGAAATCGGATTCAGACAATCAATAGAGGTTCGCAGGCTAAGCAAAAAGCGCCAAATGCAAGGCGCTAAATTGTCGAGCAATGAGGCGTACCCAGGTACGTCGAAGCCGCGAGGCAATTGTGGCAACACCGCAGTTGGTGAGTTTTTGCGACGCCATGGTATAGGGAGGATTAATCGATGAATATCGATCGAAGAAAATTTTTCAAACTCGGCGCTGTTGCTGGCGGCACAGCGGTTTGCAGTGTTGCCGCACCGGCCATGGCGCGCGAAGAACGGGAGCCGGATCCAAACTGGTTCGGCATGCTCAATGACAGCACCCGCTGCATCGGCTGCAGAGCCTGCCAATCCGCTTGTAAGACCGAGAACAAACTATCAGCCGAACCGACGATTGGTGAAGACAAAGTCTTTGGCAGACCACTCTATGACTCACCACGGGAGCTGTCAGAGAACACTTACACCCTGATCAAGATGCATCAGGATGAGGTCAGCAAAGAGACCACCTTTGTCAAGCAGCAGTGCATGCATTGCGCTGATCCGGCCTGTCAGTCTGCTTGTATTGTCGGAGCTTTGAAAAAGAAATCGAACGGCGCAGTCGAATACGACGCCGACCTCTGTATGGGTTGTCGTTACTGCATGGTCGCCTGCCCGTTCAGCGTGCCGCAATTTGAATGGCAGAAGGCGATCCCTTCGATCAAAAAGTGCACGCTATGCAGCGAGACTCGGCTGAAAAAAGGGGAGCCGACCGCCTGTGCGACCGCCTGCCCGGCGGGAGCCATCACCTTCGGCAAGCGCGACGCCCTGCTCAAGCTGGCGCGCAAACGGATCGAAGGTGAACCACAGCGTTACCTTGACCATATCTATGGCGAGAAAGAGGTCGGCGGCACAGGCGTACTCTACCTGACCAAGCCGCAAGTTCAGTTCGCCGGACTGGGGCTACCCGACGTCAAGTACCATGCGGTTTCCGGACTGACCGAAAGCATTCAGCACCGCATTTTCCAATACTTCATTCCGCCGATCGCAGTCTATAGCCTCCTCGGTGGGATCATGTCTTACAACCAGCGCCGCAAAAAAAACGCCGGCCAAATAGGAGGTGATGATGAGTATTAAAGCGGCGCCACTTCATCAGAAATTTATGACGACCAACTTCTGGATTCTGGTCTTTTTCATGCTCTCCGGGGTCGGGTTTGCCTACTTCCGCTTCTTCGAAGGCTTCGGCTCAGTCACCAATCTCAACAAGGCCTACCCCTTCGGCATCTGGATCGCCTTTGATGTCGCCTGTGGCGTCGCTCTGGCAGCTGGCGGGTTTACAACCGCCGCGATCGTTGAGATCTTCGGCCGGGAGAAGTATCACGCCCTGGTGCGCCCTGCGATCCTTACCGCCTTCATCGGCTACTTTTTGGTCGGATTTGCGGTCTTTTTCGACCTCGGAAAGTACTACAATATCTGGCATGCCCTGGTCTACTGGAACGGCACTTCAGTGCTGTTCGAGGTTGCCTGGTGCGTCATGCTTTACCTGACCGTGCTCGGGATTGAAAACCTGCCGAATGTGGTCGAACAGTTCAAAGGAAATGTCCATCTTCCCGGACCCCTTTCAGCCCTGAATGGCAAAATTGATTGGCTGTTGGGCAAAGCGGACTGGTTCTGCCGCAAGACCATGTCATTCTTCGTTATCGCCGGGGTGGTGCTCTCATTTGGGCACCAGTCATCGCTCGGCACCATGATGCTGATCGCGCCTTACAAGCTACATACGCTCTGGTACACTCCACTGTCACCGCTGCTCTTTTTAACCTCGGCGGTCAGCGTCGGGATTCCGATGGTTATTTTCGAAGGGACTCTGGCTACCAAATTTTTCGGCCGCAAACCTGAGACAGAACTGCTCGGGAGTTTCGCCAAATATGTGCCGCTCTTCCTCGGCACCTACCTGCTGTTGCGGATCGGTGATCTGGCCTACCGCGGAGTTCTGGCCCATGCCTTTGACGGTAGCGTGCAGGGGAACTCGTTTCTGCTTGAATTCGCACTGTTTACGGTGCCCTACTTCATGTTCAAACAGAAGTCGGTACGCAAATCCGGGACCAAGCTTTTCCTCTGCGCCCTGTCGGTTATCTGCGCGGTGATCCTGAACCGCTTCAATGTCTTCCTGATCGGCATGGATATGGGTCCAAACTGGAACTACTTCCCTTCGATCGGCGAGTTTGCTATCACCTTCGCCTTTCTGGCCCTGGGGGTGATGATGTATAAATTTGCGGTCAACTATCTACCAATTATGGAAGAGGAACACTGATTCAGCGCCGCAAAATGGAATAAAAAAGGCCGCCTTCGTAAGAGGTGGCCTTTTCCATAACAGGAATCTGAATAAATCAAAAATCGATCGGAAATCGCGGTTTAAACATCCGGTGGGTCATTTCAGCTGAACGGACCATCGCCAGATCGATATTCATGTATTTAAAACTTTTGATATCGAGGCAGAAGATTAACCTCTGAAGGCCTTTTTGCTTCCGTCCGTAAGCTTCAACTTCGAGAAATTCGACTTGTCCCTTTGGCGTCTCAACCTTGATCTGTACCGTCAGGTTGCGCCGCCCTGAATTTGAAATAATCTCTTCTACGTTCATCACCCCTCCCCAAACTTTTAAAGTCATTCAACAAACAGAGATAATAGTTTACGTCAACCCTAGACGCATTGCAAATCCCCGAAAAATAACCATTTTCCTTCCGGCTGAATCCACCACAGGAACGCCTGAATAAATATTACCAGACAATCGATGCCCATTTTCGCCAGGGTGGCTCCAGCGCTATTTATTGTTCACCAGAGGCTCAAGATATCTTCGACTGCAAGTTGACCCAAAATGCCCCTGCGGCGTATACTTCGTACTTCGCTTGCTACCCTGATAAGACCCTGGATCGTATACAGAATTTTCCTCATTTTGGTTTTTCAAATTCGTGCCTGCTGACCTGTCTCTAACTATAGCGCAAGACTCACAGGATGAGACCCTCTGGCTGGCAATGAGCCAGGCAGATATCTTGCGTTTTGCCCGCGCACTGATGCAGGCCTACGATGTTGTTGCTCCCAGACGTAAAAAAGGGCGGATCACCCTCGGCAGCCTGAACGACGCAGCCGAGCTTGAATTGGAATTCCCGCCATCGGTCCACTCGCCCAAAAAGTTCCTCTTCCCCCATTGGGATGAACTCTTCCGCTTCAAACTGGACGGCAACGTGCTGCTGGAGGCCGAAAGTGCAGCGCCGCCCCGCATTATCTTCGGCATGCACCCCTGCGATCTGCATGCGGTCACAATTCTCGATGATTGCCTGTTTGAAGGGGAGACTGACAGCGCCTACCGCGCCAAACGCGAAGCCACCCTACTGATCGGTGTCGATTGCGTTCCGGACGAGCACTGTTTCTGCACCAGCCTCGGTACTGATCGCATTGCCAAGGGTTTCGACCTCTTCTTCCATCGCCGTGACGACAGTTATCTGGTCCAAACCGGTAGTGCCCAGGGGCGACAGCTCCTCACCGACCATGCGCCAGAGACCATGGCAGGACCCCGTGAGGCTCCGCTGGCGCTCCAGGTCAAGCGATGCGATAGCCATCTGCAATTCCCGACCGAATCTCTGCCACTGTTGATGAAAGATGCCTACAAGGATCCGATTTGGAAAAAACTCGGGACAGATTGTCTCGGCTGTGGCGGTTGCACCCTGCTCTGCCCCAGCTGTTATTGCTTCAATGTGCAGGACAAACTGGAGCTCAACCTCAAAGAAGGGCAACGGGTCCGCACCTGGGACAGCTGTCAATTCGACCAGTTTGCCAAGGTCAACAACGGTGACGACTTTCGCTCGAGTCAATCCGACCGCCAACGTCATCGATTCTATCGCAAATATAAATACCTTTGGGACCAGCATAAGCGCACGGCTTGTGTCGGTTGCGGCCGTTGCAGTCGGGAATGTCTGGCCAAGATCAAACCGACCGAGGTCTTGAATGACCTCTTCACTCAGGCTCCGTCTCAGCAAATCGCCAATAGTCCAGGGAGTGAATACCAGCCGCAGATGGCCAAGGTCGAGCGGATCGAAGTGATTTCAACCGAGGATCGACTGTTTCGGTTGAAAATTGCTGAAAGTTTCAATTTTCAACCTGGAAGTTTTTTACAGATTTCGGTGTTTGGCCTGGGTGAAGCCCCCTTTTCCATCGCCTCGCCACCAGATGGCAGCGATGAAATTGAGCTGGTCGTGCGCCGGGCCGGAGCCCTCACTCAGGCCCTGCACCGAGTCAGGGCTGGTGATAGCATCGGCATCCGCGGCCCCTTCGGCAACGGCTACCCGCTGGAGAAAATGGCGGGCCATGACCTGCTTTTGATCGCCGGCGGGCGGGGCTTGATCGCCCTCCGTTCGTTGATGCTTGCGCTATTAGCGCAACGCGAAAATTACGGGCGGATCACCCTGTTGTGCGGCGCCCGCACCATCGACTCCTTGCTCTTTCAAGAGGACCTGCTGGAGTGGCATCGTTCCGGCCTGATCGATTGCCGCTTCGCGGTCAATGAACAGCATAACAGCTGGGGTATCCCGGCGGTCGATGTCAGCTACCTGTTTCGTGATCTTGAGATCAATGCCGGCCGCACCATCGCCGCGGTCTCAGGGCCAGCCGAAATGTATCGCCAGATCAACCCGCTGCTCTTCCGCCTCGGTTTGTCTGATGAAGACATCTACCTCAACCTTGAGCGGCATATGAAATGTGGCCTGGGTAAATGCGGGAAATGCCGCATCAACAATATCTGTGTCTGCGAATGTGGCCCGATCTTCCCCTACAGCAGCGTCAAGCACCTGGCCGAGGCTATCGAGAAATGAAGACCCGAATCGGCTTTTTCGACTTCACCGGCTGCGAAGGCTGTCAGCTAACGGTCATGAACCTGGAGAATGATCTGCTACAGGTGTTGCAGCTGGTTGAAGTGGTCGAGTTTCGCGAGTTGATGTCCGAAGAGGTCAGTCAAATCGATATCGCTTTTATCGAAGGGAGCATCACCCGCCAGCAAGATCATGCACGATTGAAGACGATCCGCGACCGCACAAAAACCCTGGTCGCGTTGGGGGCCTGTGCTGACAACGGCGGGGTCAATCTGCTAGCCAGCCACCAGGATGTCGCGGTACTCCGCCAGCAGGTCTACGCCAGTGATGCAGTCCATCTGTTAACCGAAAAGCCCCTGCCACTGCACGAAGTGGTCAAGGTCGACTATCGGATTCCGGGCTGCCCGATCGATGGCCGAGAGTTTCTTGCCGTCTTGCAGGCGCTCCTCCTCGATCGCGAACCCGACCTGCCAAATTTTGCCGTGTGCGTTGAGTGCAAACTGGCCGAATACCCCTGCAGTTTCGATTATGGCGAGATCTGTCTTGGCCCGGTGACCCGCGCCGGTTGCCAGGCGATCTGTATCGCTGGGGGAGACCGCTGTCGCGGGTGCCGTGGACTGGTCGATAATCCACGCACCAGCCCCTACCACCGAGTGCTCGAAGAACACGGCCTCTCCGTGCAGGATATCCTTGAGCAGTACCGTACTTTTAACATCGGTGAGGAACTATGAGCCGCAAGATCAGTCTCAACCACCTGACCCGCATCGAAGGGCACGCCCATCTGGTGATCGACAAGAAAGCCGGCAAGATAGAATCCTGCCGCCTCGAGGTCGTTGAATCACCGCGCTTTTTTGAGGCATTGCTTAAAGGCCGCCATTTCAGCGACATCGCACCGATCGTGGCGCGGGTCTGCGGGGTCTGTTCCATCTCACACACCATGGCGTCGTTGATGGCGACGGAAAATGCCTTGGGGATCGAACCTGACCCGCGGGCAAAAGCATTACGGCGCTTGCTCAGTCAGGGTGAAATTCTTCAGAGCCACCTGCTGCAACTCTACTTTATGGCAGCTCCCGATTATCTCGGTATACCGAGTATCTTCCAACTCCTCAATCAACGCAGTGACCTGTTCAGCCGTGCTTTACGTCTGAAACGGACCGCCAACCGGATCTGCGAGTTGATTGGCGGGCGCGCAGTTCATCCGGTCACCACCGCGATCGGTGGCTTCACCGCGCTCCCCGAGGTGAGTGAGCTTAAACAGCTGCGCCAGGATCTGGTCGATGCCTTGCCTGACCTTGAGGCGACTGTCGAGCTCTTTGCCGGTTTTGAATTCCCCGAGTTTTTGCGTCCGACAGAACAGGTCTGTCTTGCACAGCCAGGTCAGTATCCCTTGCATGCCGAGCGCGTCATCAGTAGCTGTGGGATCGATCAGACGGTTGCGGAGTTCAAGACGTCAATCGATGAGTATATAGTCCCCCATTCAACAGCCAAGATGGCCCGTACCGAACGCGGCCATTATTGTGTCGGCCCCCTTGCACGCGTTAAGAACAGCTTCGCCAGACTTTCACCGATGGCCCTCAAGGTAGCGGCAGCCCTGCAATTGAATGCTGAGACACAAAACCCTTTCCACGGACTTAAAGCCAGACTGGTTGAAGTGATCCATTTTGTCGAAGAAGCGATCCACGCGATTGATAACCTGCTGCTACACAGTTATGTCAGCGCCCGCACAACCGCCATGCCGAAAGGCGGTGGTCAAGGCGTTGCCGCAGTAGAAGCGCCACGCGGCTTGCTGTTTCATGCCTACAGCTACGATTCCAAAGGGTTGCTCGAAACCGCCGATTGTATTATCCCTACGGCGCAGAACCTGGCCAGTATTGAAGCGGACATTGAAAGCTTGTTGCCCGACCTGCTTGATCTGCCGGATGAGCAACTCAAACAACGTGTTGAAACCCTGATCCGTTCCTACGATCCTTGTCTCAGTTGTTCAACCCATCAGTTGCAAGTTGCTATCAAGTAACCTCAGCCTCTCCTCAAAAAGACGTCCCCAGCATCACCATCACCCTTTTATCAGCTACAAAGCCCAAGTTGCTGCAACCCTTTTTCTACGATTGCTGCCATCTGTCTGGCGCTGAACAGACTGTTATTGAGCACCAGATGATAAAGTAAAGGGTTATCGAGCCTGCTCCCGGCCAGACGAGTCACAAAATTATCCCGCTGCTTCTGGTGCTGAGTTACGAAGTCGGCAGCCTGGACTTTGTCCATATCATGAGTCGTCATGATCTTATCGATTCGGAACTCAAGCGGTGCAACCAAGCGCAGGTGAAAAGTATTCTTCATGTGTGCAGCCATAGAAACGCCACCACTACCGACGATAATGCAGTTCCCCGCACCAGCAAACTTGCAGACCGCTTGGCGTAAATGAGTCGACAGCTCGGTCTCTTCAGCGTGACTTTGATCGAGGAACATCGCAAAAATAGACTTGAGCACAGCTGGTGTATCGCGCGACTTTTCGATCTGTTCTATCGTAAAACCACTCACCTTTGCCACTTCCTCCAGAATCTCACGGTCGATCACCGACCAGGATGCCCCCAAACGTAACGCCAATTCAGTGGCCAGGGGATAGGCCTGACAACCAAACTCACGTGAAATCGTGATGCAGGGCCCTTCGCCACGCCCCTGATCCTTGCGCAACTGAGCCTGACGATGCCAGGCTGCTAAACGGGCCTCGTCTCTGTGTGAAAAAATAGAATTTCTGGACATACTACCCCCTTTTCAGATGTGTTTCCGCGGAAAGGTCCTTATCGCTGCATGGTACCGATAACGTGCATCTGCCAGTCTGACTACAATAAAACTATAACAGGAGATAAAAACAGTGCAGGCAAGACCCATCAATGTCGGCCTTACTAAAGAAATTACCCCATTGACATACCTCCATCTACTTGGCCATAATGCCAAGCAGATGGAGGTATGTATGTCTTACGATCAAAAACATTTTACTGAACGCGCCCGTATCATCAAGGCTCTCGCCCACCCGGTGCGGCTCTTCTTTGTCGAAGAACTTGCGCGCCAGGAGCGTTGCGTCTGTGAATTGACCGCGATGGTCGGTTTTGATATCTCGACCGTCTCCAAGCATTTAAGCGTACTGAAAAATGCCGGGATTGTGATTGATGATAAACGCGGCAATCAGGTGTTTTATCAGCTGGTTACCCCCTGTATCCTGAATTTCTTCGGCTGCATCGAAGCCGTCATCAACGGCGAGACTGAAACAGCCAACTGCGCCTGCTGAAATTTCCTGACGGGGATTTAAGCTGGCGCTTTTTCTTAAACAGCTATTTGGCAATATTGCCAAATAGCCAAGGAGTTCCAAGCATGAACTGGAAAACAGAATGGAAACCGCTCTTCTGGATCATCGTCGTCTTTACCGGCTGTTTCTTCCTGCCGGTTGATATGCCGCGGGTGCAATCGGCGCTGATCGAATCTTTATACCTGGTCCAGTGGTATGCGCGTGAGCATGTGCTCCTCTGCCTGGTTCCGGCCTTCTTTATCGCCGGGGCAGTAGCTGTTTTCGTCAGCCAGGCAGCGGTGATGAAATACCTCGGGCCCAAGGCGAACAAGATACTCGCCTATGGTGTCGCCTCGGTTTCGGGGACGATACTCGCCGTCTGTTCCTGCACCATTCTACCGCTCTTCGCCGGGATCTACCGCATGGGTGCCGGACTTGGCCCAGCCTGCGCGTTTCTCTACTCCGGCCCGGCAATCAACATTCTGGCGATTGTCTTGACCGCACGCATCCTCGGCCCCGAAATGGGCATCGCCCGTGCTGTCGGGGCCATGCTCTTCTCCGTCATCATCGGCCTCGCCATGCACTTCTTCTTCCGTCATGAAGAAGCCGAGAAAGCAGCTGCCGCACCCATAATGGGGGATGAAGATGCAGGCCGCCCGCTGTGGCAGACCGCGCTCTACTTTTCCAGCATGGTCGGCATTCTGGTCTTCGCTAACTGGGGCAAAACCGATGATCCGAGCGGGCTTTGGCATGACATCTACACCGCAAAATGGTGGATCACCAGCTTCTTCTCTGTCGCCCTCGGTCTGATGCTGGCGACCTGGTTTCAACTCGGCTTTATACGGATTCTGCTGGCCGGTCTTCCGGCACTTTTTGCGGCTATCATTGCGCCGCAGCACCCGGAACTCGCCTTCACCTTCGGCATCATCGGCCTTTCAATGCTGAGCAATCTAAAAAGCACCCGCGACGGAGAGATGGGGCGATGGTTCAACGAAAGCTGGGACTTCGCCAAGAAGATCCTGCCACTGCTGCTGATCGGGGTCTTGATCGCCGGCGTGCTGCTCGGTCGTCCCGGCCATGAAGGGCTGATCCCCTCCGAATGGGTCGCGTCGCTGGTCGGCGGGAACTCACTGTTCGCCAACATGTTCGCCTCGGTCTTCGGTGCTTTCATGTACTTTGCCACCCTGACCGAAGTCCCGATTTTGCAAGGATTGATGGGCGCCGGGATGGGGAAAGGCCCGGCGCTGGCGCTGCTGCTGGCGGGGCCAGCGCTCTCATTGCCGAACATGCTGGTCATCCGCAGCGTGATGGGCACCAAAAAGACGGTTGTATTTGTGTTGCTGGTGATGGCGATGGCGACCATCAGTGGTTTAATTTTTGGCACATTTTTCTAAAAGGAGATTCAACATGAAAAAGATTCAGATTCTCGGCACTGGTTGTGCCAAATGTCAGAAACTTGCGGAACACACCAAGCAGGCCGCCGACAATCTCGGCCTCAACTACGAAATGACAAAGGTGACTGAAATCAACGACATCATGGCCTTCGGTGTTATGACGACGCCAGCGCTGGCGGTTGATGGCAAGGTGCTGCTCGCAGGAAAGGTGCCCTCTGTGGCCGATCTCGAAAAGTTGCTGGGGTGATATTTATGAAAAATATTAAGCTGACACTGCTGGACCTGCTGCCTTCGCGGGCGATTCTGGCAAAACTGATTGATATCGGAGCCGACAAATGTACCTCTTGAATCAAGATGGCACCGATTCTCAACACCCTCAATGAGGGCCCTGTCCATAGGAGGGGGGCTGGGTTAGCCTAAACTGAGGAAAGAGCAGCAGAAGGCAGTGCAATACATCGGATAGCTGGTTACGATATCCACCCCCGGAGAATTGCCTCCAGAGTTGCGCCTCCGGCCAACAACCAGAGCATGACCCCTTGTGCCATGGGGCGCACTCCGACCCGCTGCAACACCTCTTTGCTTAAACCGCTGCCGATCAGGAATAGCGTCACCACCAGCGCTTGGCGGGAGATGCTGGTTAACAGGTGCCAGAGCCCGGTGAATTGTGGGAGCACACTGCGCAGAGCGGCCGCGACAATAAATCCAACAATAAAGAGTGGAATTTTGACTTTCTGATTCGATTTTGCAAACCAGCCGACACCGAGGACAAAGGGCACAATCCAGATGGCGCGGGAAAGCTTGACCGTGGTGCCGATGGACAATGCTTCAGCGCCATAATGGGAGGCTGCACCGACGACACTGCTGGTGTCGTGAATAGCAAGACCCGCCCAGAGGCCAAATTGATGCTGGGACAGATGCAGCAGATGGCCAACAAATGGGAACAGCAGCAGAGCCACCGCATTGAGGGTGAAGACCGTCGCAAGCGCTAAGGCCGTCTCATCGTCGTGGGCCTTGATGGTTGGGGCCATCGCTGCGATGGCACTGCCACCGCAGATCGCGGTACCGAAGGAGATTAACAGTGAAGTATTTTTTTCTGTCCTGAGGAAGCGACCTAGAGTCATTCCAACGAGCAGGGTTAAACAGATGCCGATCAGTGTGTAGAAAACCGAGCTTTTCCCAACCTCCCAGACCGCGCCGAGGCTCTGCCCGAAGCCCAGACCGACGACCGAAATCTGCAGCAGCACCTTGCTCCAATGGGAAGATTCACTTGGAAGCGGGTTGCCCAGGAACAAGCTAAAGAGGATCCCGGCGATCAATGCGTAGGCGGTGTTGACCAGCGGTAACAGGCAGAGCAGTAACAGGCTGCAAAAGAGAATTTTTTTCCACTGTAAATCTTGCACGAGCAAAGCCTTAATTGAACGGAGGAGAATTACCCAGAGAGACCAGATCAAACGCAACAGCCTCTCTCTTTACATGCGGATAACTGTATTCTTAACGTGGAACGAGGTCAACGTTGCTCCGAACATTTTTAGCCAACACCAGAAACATTCAACTGTAAATTATGATGTATTTATATCTTGACTTCCATATATACTGAAACTATATTTGTGCATATGCACATAACTGCCCAGTTGTACTGCAGCCGAGCCAAGGAGATTCGTCATGAAAATCTGTTTCCCGGTCGTCGAAAATCAAGGTATGGAGAGTGAAGTTTACGGCCATTTTGGTTCGGCACCGCAATTTCTTGTCGTCGATACTGAAACCCGCGAAATCAAAGCGCTGAACAATGGTGACGAGCACCATGAACACGGTGCCTGCCAACCACTCAAAGCCCTCGGCGGTCAGGAAGTTGACGCTGTTGTGGTCGGCGGCATTGGTGGTGGCGCCCTGATGGGGCTCAATCGTGCGGGCCTTACGGTCTATAAGGCTCAGGGTTTGACGATTGCGGACAACATCACTTTCTTTGCCCACAATGAATTACCCATTCTCACTCCAAGTCAGACTTGTGGCGGTCATGGCCATGGGGCAGGAGATGGCGGTTGCCATCACTAATGAGTAAATGAACCCAGAATTTTATTCTTAAGCCAGGGTAGCCACTTCGACTGTCCTGGCTTAATCGGGAAAGATCATGATGGTCCTGACTATTGTCCTAATCCTCAACTGCGGAATGCTCCTGTCCATCTTTCTCTTTAAGAGACACGCAGGGATACCGCTGCATCGAGAAAAACGCTGATGTCTCCACGCCCCAAAAAACCACGTACATGTTGTTGTCAGCTAAGACAAAACGGCACGCAGATCTATAAGCCAGCGGGCACACCGTTAAAGGAACTGAAACAGACAACTATCAATCATGATGAGATTGAGGCCATGCATCTGTGCGACGGTCTTTGCTTAACGCAACAACAGGCCGGTGAACGGATGGGAATCTCACGCGGGACCGTGCAACGTCTGGTGGTCAGCGGGCGCAAGAAGATGATTAACGGCCTTGTCGAAGGATATGCGCTCTTGCTGGCTTCCGCAGAAGAGATAGATTTTGACTGTTGAGCATGTCGACCGAAAGCTTCGTGAATCTCAATAAAAATCGGTCTGACTATAATACTTCTTCTGCAACCAGAATGAGACATTCACCAGCCCGATCAGGGCCGGTACTTCAACCAGCGGGCCGATGACGGCGGTAAAGGCCACCGCAGAATCAAGCCCGAAGACTGCGACCGCGACGGCAATCGCCAACTCAAAATTGTTTCCCGAAGCGGTAAAGGCGACCGTTGCCGTCTTTGAATAGTCGGCACCGGCCTTGACCCCCATCCAGAAACTGAGCAGAAACATAATCACAAAATAGATCAGAAGCGGGATGGCGATGCGCATCACGTCGAGGGGGATCGAGACAATCAATTCCCCTTTGAGACTGAACATGACGAGGATCGTAAAAAGCAGCGCGATCAGAGTCATCGGACTGATTTTTGGAATAAACTTATTTTCGTACCAGTCGCGCCCCTTCGATTTCACCAGGACCAGGCGGGTCAGCATACCAGCCGCAAAGGGGATACCAAGGTAGATCGCAACGCTTTCGGCGATCTGGCCGATCGAAACCTGCACCACCGCACCTTCAAGACCGAAGAGTGGCGGGAGAACCGTAACAAAAAACCAGGCGTAAACGGAGTAGAAGAGCACCTGAAACACCGAGTTGAAGGCGACCAGACCGGCGCAATATTCGGTGTTCCCTTTGGCCAGCTCGTTCCAGACGATGACCATGGCGATGCAACGCGCCAGGCCGATCATGATCAGGCCGACCATGTATTCCGGATAGTTATGCAGAAAGACGATGGCGAGGATGAACATCAGCACAGGGCCGAGGATCCAGTTCTGAATCAGCGAGATGCCGAGAATCTTCTTATTCTGAAAAACCTCACCCAACTCCTCGTAGCGCACCTTGGCCAAAGGCGGATACATCATCAGGATCAGGCCGATGGCGATGGGGATATTGGTGGTACCGACGCTAAAGGCATTGACGACATCCTTCACCGAAGGGAACATCCAGCCGGTGCCGACGCCGATGAACATGGCGAGGAAGATCCACAGCGTGAGGTAACGGTCGAGGAATGAGAGTTTTTTGGTGAGTCCTTTGGACATGGGTTCAAACCTTTCAATAATCCAGATCAAAATCTGCCACGCGCGAAGCCGCAAAGACGCGGAGAAGAGCAAGAACGAAGGCTAGAAAAGCTGGCGGTTCCTTTGTTCAGAACCTGAAAATTTGCTCTCCTTTGCGGCTTTGCGACTTAAGTGAGCAACGTGAACGAGCGCGATAAAAGGTTGTGATTTTCAGTGATTAATTGCTCTTCAACTCGACACGGAAAAATTCCCCTAACTGCTGACGAATCTCGTCGCGCACCCGGCGGTAGACAGCCATGATCTCTTCCTCCGTACCACTGGCCTTGGGCGGATCATCGAAGCCCATGTGTTGACGCTTGACGCCGCCGAAGAAGAGTGGACATTTCTCGTTGGCATCGCCACAGAGGGTGATGACGTAATCGAAGTTTTGACCTTCGAACTGACTCAAGTGGTCGGAGCTGTTGGCCGCGATATCGATACCGACCTCCGCCATCACCTGCACCGCTTTCGAATTAAGTCCGTGAGGTTCAGTCCCGGCTGAGAAGGCGAGGATCTTTCCGGCGAAGTCATGGTTAAGCAGGCCATCGGCCATCTGACTGCGGCATGAGTTGCCGGTGCAGAGGAAGAGCACGCGTTTTTTTTTCATAGTGTTACCTTTCAAAAACCAAGTCAAAATATGTCTCGCGCAAAGCCGCAAAGAACGCAGTGAAAAACAAGTTCAAAGATCAGGAAATCCAGAAATTGTTTGGCTCAAACCCACTGCTGTCTCACAGTTTGATCAATAAATAGAAGGCCTGGAACCTCTTTGTGTTACAATGAATTTCGCCAAAAACGCATTGAATACAGGAGGTTCCAAGCCATGGCTCATTGTAGCACCGTT
>Ga0316202_10000612_pt1 | contig 36059 bp, 29 predicted proteins | sample 3monrhotite_MG_FD_204934 | JGI IMG/M metagenome (GOLD analysis project Ga0316202, IMG submission 204934) | Microbial mat bacterial communities from mineral coupon in-situ incubated in ocean water Damariscotta River, Maine, United States -... | ecosystem: Environmental > Aquatic > Marine >...
CGCCACCTTGGAGGTGTGAGCGCTCTATCTCTGTATTCCGCTCCGCGGAATGAGCCTCGCTTCGCTCGCCGTCGCGATCTTCGCTCGCGGAACTCGCGTATATCCCGACCCCTGCTGCGCAGGATCGGTTCCGCCACCTTGGAGGTGTGAGCGCTCCCTTGCTTCGCAAGGGGCTGGATGGGTTGTCTCTGTATTCCGCTCCGCGGAATGAGCAGGGACGCGGGACGAGCGCTCGGGCCTTGTCTCCCTATAATCCTCGCCCATGCGTCGAGAGCACCTCAAGCACCTCTGCTGTCCAACCTGTGAGGCGGACCTCCGACTCGAGAGCGACGAGACCGGCGAGTGCGTCGAGCGCGGGCTCCTGGTGTGCGCTGGAATCTGCGGGAGCAGCCACCCAATCGTGGGCGGGATCCCGCGCTTCGTGCCGGCCGAGAACTACGCGGGGTCCTTTGGGTTCCAGTGGGCGATCCACGCCAAGACCCAATACGACAGCTACAACGGCTCGCGCTACAGCGAAGAGCGCTTCTTCAACGAGACCAAGTGGCCGCGCCAGATGGAGGGCGAGCTGATCCTCGAGGTCGGCGGGGGCGGGGGCCGCTTCACCGAGCAGGCCAGCTCGACGGGCGCCATGGTCGTCTCCCTCGACTACAGCGCCGCGGTCGAGTCCAACTACGCCCACCACGGCGATCGAGCGAACGTCCTGATCGTCCAGGGCGACGCCTACCGAATGCCCTTCCGGCGCAGCTACTTCGACCGCCTCTACTGCTTCGGCGTCCTCCAGCACACGCCCGACGTCGAGCGGACCTTCAAGCTCCTGCCCCACTACCTGCGCCCAGGCGGCCACCTCGCCGTCGACGTCTACAAGGCCCCCCGCGAGCTGCGAAACCGTCTCTTCGCGACGAAATACTGGGCCCGGCACCTGACCAAGCGGATCCCGCCCAAATACCTCTACCCCCTGACCAAGCGCTACGTCCAGACGATGTGGCCCCTGACGGGCGTGATCTACAAGGCGGCGGGGAACTGGATCAACTGGCTCCTCCTGGTCTCGGAATACCGCGGGATCTACGACCTCCCCGACGAGATCCTGCGGGAGTGGGCGATCCTCGACACCTTCGACGGGCTGAGCCCAGCCTTCGATACGCCCCAGCACGAGGAGACCCTCAGGCGCTGGTTCGAGGAGGCTCGCCTCGAGGCCGTCGAGGTCCACGAGGGCTACAACGGGATCGAAGGCCGCGGCCGCCGACCCGCGCCGACCGCCGACTGACCCCCTGGAGAGAGGGAAGTCTCCTCTCTACAATCTCGGGCATGGAGTTCAGTTCCGACGCCCTCTTCAACCCCGGCGAAGCCTCTGATTTCTTCGCGGCGCGCAAACCGGGCGTCGACTTCCGCCCCGGGGTCCGCGGATTCAGCTACGTCAACGCCTGGTGGCTGGCCGAGCTCTGCCGCTTGATCTATCGCCAGGACGCCACGGAAGGTGTCGCGCGAGGACCCGACGAGGCGACTCGAGCTGAGCTCCTGGAGCGAGTCGGCCTCCGAGAGCGCTTCTTCTTCCACGAGGGCGAGCTCTGCCAGGGCGCTGTGATCGAGCCCGCCAACGGCTCTTGGACCGCCCTCGTGTTCCGCGGGACCCACACCCCGCAGAACTGGTTGACCAACTCCAACGCGATCCTGGGCGCCTGGCCGCGCGGGGGACAAGTCCACGTCGGCTTCCGCGACGCTCTCCTCGGCCAGTGGGGCCGGATCGAGCTCGCGCTCCAGTCCGCCCGGGGCCCGCTCTTCTTCACGGGCCATAGCCTCGGCGGGGCGCTGGCGACCCTCGCGGCCTCGCTGCACCCACCTCACAGCACCTACACCTTCGGCTCCCCCCGGGTCGGGACCTCGGCCTTCGGCAAGACCCTCCGCCAGAGCCCCCTCTATCGCGTGGTCAACAACCGCGACGGGGTGACCTCGCTCCCGCTGCCCTTCCCCACCCTGGGTTTCAGCCACGCCGGCGAGCTGCGCTACTTCGACCGCGAGGGCTGCCCGCAGGAGGCGCCGAGCGACCTGAGCGTGGTCGTCGACCGCCTGACCTGGGAGAAGCGGACCTCCCCGGACGGGGCGGTTCGGAGCTTCACGGACCTGCCGAAGTTCATGACCGACCACAGCCCGGTGAACTACTCCTCGCTCCTGGCTCGCCATCTCCCCAGGCAAGGCTGAGCAGGACGGATTCAAAGGACTTGTGGCGATTGTCATCGGGCAGTCACCGGATGGCTCAAGGGCTCTAGCTACCCCGTTGCCACGTAAGGGAAGCGCCCGTAGAATCCCCGGACTCAATGCTCCGGCGCGCGGAGCAGCAGAACACCTCCAGGGGATACCCCATGGCTAAGGGCAATAGCTCGACCATCTACCTCGTCGGGTTGATCTTCGCGATCCTCGTCTCGATGGGCCTCCTCTTCGCTTGCTATCAGCTAAACGAAGACCTCTCGAAGCAGAAGAACATCATCACGGGCCTCGAGAACGAGGTGAAGAAGGAGAAGGACTCGCGCCTCCAGGTGCGCTCCGAGCTCCACACTTCTCGTGAGCTGCTCAAGGGCGACCGGACCTCTGAGGTTCGTCGCGACTGGGCCGAGGACCTCTACCTCAAGGACGCCAACAAGGAGCTCCAGGGGATCGTGAACGGCCAATGGGTCGCGACCGAGGCCGAGCTCAACGAGATCAAGGACCAGAAGATCAAGCAGATCTGGACCGACCTCAAGGGCTATCCCTTCAAGACGCGTCCCTACAAGACCTTCCCCGAGGTGATCAAGTCCTATCGCGACACCCTGAAGGTCGCGGTTCAGATCCTGCCCCTCTTGCGCTACGGCCGCGGTCAGGCCCTCGAGCAGGTCGACGCGCTCCGCAAGGACATTCGCAAGGTCAAGACCGAGAAGCAGGCTGAGATCGACGAGGCCAGCAAGCGCCACCAGCGCGAGGTCGAGGGTCTCCTGGCTGAGATCCGCGGCAAGGACAAGGAGCTGACCCGCGTTCGCGGTGAGAAGGACAACGTCCAGAAGCACTTCGTCCAACAGAAGAAGGACCACGACCTCGAGAAGGCCCGCCTCGAGAACAGCCGGATGCAGCTCCAAGAGCGTATTCGTCAGCTGGTCAAGAAGAAGACCAAGTCCTTCACCGAATACAGCGAGCCCGACGCCATGGTCGTTCACGCGGAGCCGGCCCTCGGCTACGTCTGGATCAACCTCGGCCACAACCACGGCCTCCGTCGCAACATTCGCTTCCAGGTCTATCGCTTCGTCAAGGGCGGTCGCCAGCAGGTCAAGGGCGTGATCGAGGTCCGCCGGATCGAAGACGACATGGCTCAGTGCGCGATCCTCGAGGACCAGCAGGTCCGCGACCCGATCACCGGCAAGGTGATCACGGTCCCCGACAAGAACGACCCCGTCGTCAAGGGCGACCTGATCCGCAACCCCTACTTCGACAAGGAGGAGCAGAAGGTCTTCGTGTTCCTGGGCAGCAAGCTCCAGAACCGCTACTACAACCTGGGCGAGATCAAGCGCCGGATCACCGAGGCCGGCGGTCGCGTCGACGCCAAGGTCTCGACCGCGACTCACTTCGTGGTCCTCCTCAGCGAGGGCGACGAGGACTTCCAGATCCAATACGACCGGGCGGCTCAGTTCGGCGTGATCTTCATGCGTGAAGACGAGCTCATGGAGTATCTCGGCCGCCGCTGATCTCAGCGCCAGCCGATCAGGGAGAGGGCGAGCCGCTTGGCTCGCCCTTTTTCGTTGGTTGGTTGTTGGCCTGCCTCCTTTGGCACTAGGCCGGGCCTTGCTAGGGTCACTTCGCGCGTGGGCTGGAGGTCCCGTGATTCGTCCGCTCCTCGTTCTCCTGAGCCTAGGCGTTGCTGCCTGCGCGCCTGTCGGCAGCCGAGAGTTCTTCCTTGAAGACCGGGTCTTGCAGACTCACTTTCACGAGGGTCAGTGCGCTCACTTCGAGGGCCACAGCTCGAGCACGAACCGAGCGCAGCCTGCGGGGCTGAGCAGACGGGGGTTCGAGTTTTCCGTCGTGGGGAGAGTCCCGAGCGGCTATCTCTACGCGATCAATCAAGGAAACTCCTTCCAGTCCTCGGTCAACTCGAACCTCAACCAGGGCTTCGTAGACGAAGAGCTCGAGGACCTCTATCGCGCGATGCTCCGCTTTCGCGAGCGGGAAGGCGCCAGCCTAGGCGGGGCGGATTTGGCGCACTTCGAAGCGGCCGCAGACATCGTTGGAGCCCTGGTCGGGTCAGGTCGCAGCTACCACCCAGAGCGAGGCCCTTTCGTTCCCTAGACGAGCCGGCCAAGCACCATTTCATACGAGACGAGCCGCCTGGGCCAAACGGCCCAGGCGGCTCTTACCAAGAGGGAGGGTTGAGTTGAGGGTTACTTGCGCCGGAGGGCGCAGGCGGCGGCCATGCTGAGGAGACCGAAGGTTCCGATCGTTCCCAAGGCCGTGTTCAGGGCGCCCTCGCTGAAGGCGCGCAGGTGTTCGCGAGCCGGGGAGCGCTCCCAGGTCTCGCTGCCGATCGCGAGCGCCAGGCCGATCATTGGGCGCTCCCGAGGGCGAAGCCCAGGATCCCGAAGAGGGCGACCCGGGCTAGGGTTTGTTGGACGCGTTCGTTGAGCTCGAGGACTCGGTTCATGGGGGGTTCCTTCCTCCCGCTTGGCGGGACGAGGAGCTCTTTCGCGAAGCGAGGACCTGACCTAACTCCTGTGTTTCTCGCAGCCGAAGGGAGCGTCCGTTGAGCGTCGAACACAACGCCGAACACCTCCTACCAGAGCCCCTCCGCCAGCGGCTCGGGGCCCCTCAAGAAGCGGCTGGAGGATCGGTGGAACCTGACCGACCCGGGGGGTAGCTTGACGGCCACCCCACACCGAGAAGGGCCACGCCATGACGACTGAGACCCAAGGCAAGACGCGCGAGTTCATTGAGCAGGCCGAGCGCTTCGGCGCTCACAACTACCACCCCCTCGAGGTCGTCTTGACCCGCGGCGAGGGCTGCTTCGTGTGGGACGTCGAGGGCACCCGCTACTTCGACATGCTCTCGGCCTACTCAGCCGTCAACCAGGGACACTGCCACCCCAAGATCGTCAAGGCCCTCGTCGATCAGTCCCGCGTCTTGGCCCTGACCTCGCGCGCCTTCCACAACGACCGCATGGGCGACATGCTCGAGAAGATCGCGACCCTGACCGGCTTCGAGAGCGTCCTCCCCATGAACACCGGCGCCGAGGGCGTCGAGACCGCGATCAAGGCGATCCGCCGCTGGGGCTATCGCAAGAAGGGGATCCCCGCCAACGAGGCCGAGATCATCGTTGCCCTGGGCAACTTCCACGGCCGCACGACCACCATCGTCGGCTTCAGCGACGACCCTGACTCCTACAGCGACTTCGGCCCCTTCCCCCCTGGCTTCAAGCAGGTCCCCTACGGCGACGTCGACGCCCTCGCCGCCGCGATCACCGACAAGACCGCTGGCGTGATCATTGAGCCGATCCAGGGCGAGGCTGGCGTCAACATTCCTCCTGCTGGCTACCTGGCCGGCGTCCAGAAGGTCTGTAAGGAGAACAACGTCGTGTTCTGCCTCGACGAGATCCAGACCGGCCTCGGCCGGACCGGCAAGCTCTTCGCCTGGCAGCATGACTGCGAGCGCCCCGACATGATCATTCTCGGCAAGGCCCTCTCGGGCGGCCTCTACCCCGTCAGCGCCATCGCGGCCGACGACGCGATCATGAGCGTGTTCGACCCCGGCTCCCACGGCTCGACCTACGGCGGCAACCCCGTCGCGGCGGCCGTCGCGATCGCCGCCCTCGACGTCTTGGTCGACGAGGACCTCTGCAACCGGGCCCTCGAAATGGGCAAGCACGTCAAGGCGCGCTTCGACGCCGAGCTCACGACCGCGAACCTCAAGGAGACTCGCGTCCGCGGCCTCATGATCGCCGTCGAGTATCAGACCGGCGTCGCCCACGACGCCGCTGTGGCCCTCCAGGCCAAGGGAGTCCTGGCCAAGGACACCCACTCGACCTCGATCCGCTTCGCGCCGCCCCTCGTGATCACCAAGGCCCAAATGGACGAGGCCCTGGACATCATCATTCCGACGCTCAACGAGTTCTAAGCGCTCGAAGCGTTTGATCCACTCAAGGCCGGTTCTGAGCTGCGCTCAGGACCGGTCTCTCCCGTGTGGGGGAGGGTGACGTAATGAACTCAGAATGGCGCTGTCGGCAGCGACCGAATCGCCGCGAGGGGACGGATCGCGCGTCAGCTTGTCGCCTCACTGACTGGCCGGCCACGCCCTCGCTCGGTCTTGGGCTTCTTGCTCGTCTTGGGCTTTTTGCTCGTCTTGGACTTCTTGCTCGCCTTGGACTTCTTGCTCGCCTTGGACTTCTTGCTCGCCTTGGACTTCTTGCTCGCCTTGGACTTCTTGCTCGCCTTGGACTTCTTGCTCGTCTTGGGCTTCTTGCTCGTCTTGGACTTCTTGCTCGTCTTGGGCTTCTTGCTCGTCTTGGACTTCTTGCTCATCTTCCCGCCGCGAGAGGTCCGGCTCTGGACTCGCTCGAAAACCGGATCGTGCAGCCCAAGGGCCCAAGAGATCAACTCGGCCTGAATCGCCTTGCGAATCTCCGCCTCCGAATAGTCGCTCCCTGCAACCGCTTCGATGGTTCCCTTCGCCTTCCAGGCGAAGTTGTTGTCGTCTGGAAAGTGCGCGAAATGCAGCGTTGAGCCAACCCAGCCGCATGCGGACTGCACGACGGAAGAACCTCTTCCGCTGTCCCAGATTTCTTCCAGTCGACCTCGAACTTGTGCAGTCGGGTCAACGGCATAAGTCTCAGCCAACTCAAGCTTCTCTTGGGACTCCTTTGTCGAGAGACGGTCGCCCGGAGGCACCAGGAGTCGCACCGCTGCTATCGCTGCGCGCAAGCAGGGCATGGGACCCCACGGCTCCAGCTTTCGCACCCAGCCTCGCACCCCTGTTCTGGGGGGAGTCGCGCGGACTGAACCTTGATGGGCTGCCGCCGCGGCTGGGGAGCCCAGGTAGACCGCCAGCTCCAGCATGTCCTCACTGAGCTCTCCCGCTTGAACGCGAGCGCGGTGCCACTCCGCTTCAGCCTCAACGGAACCAGATTCGAGGAATCTACGTTTCAGGCTTTGGAGTCTTGAGTCAGTCACGTGCTCATCATAGACATGGCAATCCGACACTCTGGCTGCGCCTGGTCAGGAAACTCAGGGAGCCCCGGCCGAGGAACGAACGAATCGCAATATTCTCTTCAGTCCAGCTCAGGCAGTCCGAACACACGGATCGTGTTGGCGACCGTGGCGGCCATCAACTCCTTGGCAGGGATCCCGCGCAGCTCCGCGATCTTGCGGGCGGTGTGGACGACGAGGGCCGGCTCACAGCGCTTGCCGCGCTTGGGCACGGGCGCCATGTAGGGGCAGTCGGTCTCGACCATGACGGACTCGAGCGGGATCGCCTGGGCCGCCTCCTGGACCTCCTGGGCCTTCTTGAAGGTCACCACGCCGGTGAACGAGACGCCGAAGCCGCGCTCGCTGAAGCCCTGGGCCTGCTTGGCGTTGCCCGTGAAGCAGTGGGACACCCCGCGGAGCTGGGGGCCTGGGAGCGCGTTCAGCTCGTCAATGAGGGCTAGGCCCTCGTCGTAGGCGTCGCGAATGTGGAGCACGACGGGCATGTCGAGCTCGCGAGCGAACTCGAGCTGGTGGCGGAACACGCGTCGCTGAACGTCGCGCGGCGAGTGGTCGTAGTGGAAGTCGAGGCCCATTTCGCCTATGGCGACGACGCGCTCGTCGGCAGCCATGGCCCGCAGGGCGTCAGGAGTCGTGACCTCGTCGTAGTGCTTGGCCTCGTGGGGGTGGACGCCCACGGCGGCCCAGACCAGGGGCGAGGAGCGCGCGAGCGCTAGGGAAGCCTCGCTCGAGGCCACGTCGCAGCCGACGTCGACCATGGCGATCAACCCCTGCTCCCGCGCCCGCTCCAGGACCTCGTCTCGGTCCGAGTCGAAGCGAGCTGTCGAGACGTGACAATGGCTATCGATCAGCATCCCTGCTTTGCCCTTCCTTCGTGGTCAGCGGAGCCCTGAGGTCGAGCGACCCCCGCGCCCCGACGACCTGCCCACGCGACCCGAGTCCGCTCAGCGGAGCGTTCCCAACCCCAAACCAGCCCTCGAGACACCAACGCGACCCCGCGACTTCCCACTCCGGAGCGCTCTGTCTCCCGCGAGAAGATCTCTGCGATCTCTGCTTCCTCTCCGCGTCCTCTGCGCTGAAAAAACGCAGCACCCAACCCGCTTGAAGCCAGGTGTCGGGCACGGAAAGGCAGCCGCTCGCTACTTCGTGCCCTTGAGGTCCTTCTCCAGGCGCCAGATCCGCCCGACATAGATCCACTTCCCCCCGCTCTTGGCGAAGAGCTGGAGCCGGGCGTCGACGCTGTCGATAGCGCCCTTGGGCATGGGGGCCGACTCCTTGGCCTTGGCGGGCCGGTCGAGGGTCACCACGTAGAAGCGGTAGCGCGGCTTGAGGTGCTGAGCGACGCCGCGGAGGCCAGAGGCGAACTCGATGGCAGACACGCTCTCGAACTCCATGGTCTGGAGCTCTTCGGACGTGGCTTGGTAGACCTTGACCTCGCTCAGGCTGGGGTGGATCCCCAGGTTCTCGGCGATCGCGCGCGGCTCGTCAGGGCCGAAGGTCCGCTTGCCGACCTTGTAGGTCGATTTGCCGATATCCCACACGCCCTCAGGGGTCATGACGTCGATCAAGGCCTCCTTGGTCGGACGCCAGGCGCGAAGACGCTTGAGGAGGGTGTCCTTCTCAACCTCTTCGGCGGAGCGCTCGCCGGGAGTAGGTCCCTTGACGACAGGTCCCTTCTTGGGCGGAGGTTGAAGGCCGCCGGTCTTCTTGGGCGCCTCCTTGGGAGCAGCGGAACCGCCGCTTGGGCCACCCACGGGTGTCCCCGCCTTGCTGGTGTCGTAGCGCCAGTCGGGGTAGCGCGTCTTGAGCGCAGCCAAGACTGCCTTGATCTCGCCCGCTAGCTCGGCTGTGGAGCCTTGGTCGCGGCTGAAGGGCTGGCGCCCCGACTTGGGGGCGTCCTTGCCTTCGTCGCTCTTCTTGTCGTCGCTCGGAGCGTCCTTCTTGGGGGTCTCCTTGGGATCCTGCGCGAAGGCCAAGCCCCCGCAGCAAGTGCTCAAGAGCGCCGCCAGCGCGACGCGCTGGAGCCCCCGGCTCACGAGTAGAACCGTCCGTCGCTGATCCCGACGCGAACGCCGCTGATCTTCTTGGCCTCGACGAGGGTCCGCTTGAGGAGGTTCTTGACCGCCTCTTCGTTGGCGCCCTCATAGACCAGAGTCAGGGTCTTGGTCTTGGCCCGGCTGAGGTCGAGGGTCGGGGCCGCGCGGCCCTTGTTGAGGAAGGCGGCCAGGTCGCCGCCGCGCTGGTAGCGCTGGTCAGGCTTCTTCTGGGTCGCGACGCGGACCATTTCCTCGAGATCGGCGGGGATCTTGGGGTTGATCTTGCTCGGCGAGGGGACCGGCTCGCGGACGTGCTTGCGCAGGATCTCGTAGGGGTCCGGCGAGTCGAAGGGGAGCCGGCCCGTGAGCATTTCGTAGGCCATGATCCCGAGCGAGTAGATATCGGCCCGGCCGTCCATTTTGCGACCGAGGGCCTGCTCGGGGCTCATGTATTCGGCGGTTCCGACGATGTCCTCGTCTTCCTTCTCGGCCTCGGCGCGGGTCTTGGCGATTCCGAAGTCCATCAGCTTCACGCGGCCGCCTGGCTCGACGATCACGTTGCTGGGCTTGATATCGCGGTGAATGATCCCGTGGTTGTGGGCGTAGTCGAGGGCCTCAGCCAGCTGGGCCAGGATCGAGCGGGTCTCCTCGAAGGGGACCACGCCGCGGGTGTCGATCATGCGCGAGAGCTCTTGCCCGCTGATCTTCTCCATCACGATGAAGTAGGTCGCGTAGGCCTCTTCGCTGTCGATCACCTGCACGATGTTCTCGTGCTGGAGGCCAGCGAGGATCTTGCTCTCCTCCTTGAAGCGACTCGCGAACTCCTCGTCGTAGACCAGCTCGTGGGAGAGCATTTTGATCGCGACCGAGCTGTTGAGCGTCGGGTGAAGTCCCTCGAAGACGAGCGCCATGCCGCCGCGGCCGAGCTCGCCGACGAGGCGATACTTGCCGACCTGCTTGATGTTGTTGCCCTCCAGGAGGCGACGACCCAGGATCTCGGTCAGGAAGCTGGCGACGGCGGTGTGCTTGTGCAGGAATGCCTGGAGCGGCGCGCGCCGAATCACGAGGCACTCGACGTCGGTCTCGGCGAACACGTCGGCGTTGCGAGGCTCGCCCGTCAGGAGGGCCATTTCCCCGAAGAACTCGCCCTTGCCGAGGCGGGCCACGAACTTCTCGCGGCCCTGCTCGTCGAGGATCGGGATCCGGACGATCCCCTCCTTGACGATATACATGGCGTCGCCGGGGTCACCCCGACGGATCACCTGCGCCTTGGCAGCGACGCGAACGGGCTCGCACTGAGAAGAGAGGCGAGACACCTCGCGCTCGGCGAGCGAGCGGAAGGCGGGAATCGTCCTGAGGAACTTGGTGTATGGCACGGAGCTCTCCCTGCGTGGGCGCTCAGCCTACCAGAGGGCATGGGCCTGGCTCTACGGGGCTGGCCCGCCAACCTGCTGTGTGTCGAGAGCGGCCGGGCGAGGCTGGGTGGGGATGCCCACGAGGGAGTCACAGGGGACCGCCGAGGTGGCAGAATGAGCGCCCAGCGGAGGTTCCATGAGCAAGGCAATCGGCGAACAGGTGGCGGACTTTCGCGATCGCCTAGGCAAGCTCGAGGAAGAGCTCGGCCGGGTCATGGTCGGGCAGAAGGCCGTCGTGCGGCAGACCCTGGTCGCGATCTTGGCCGGCGGACACGTCCTGCTAGAGGGCACCCCTGGCCTCGGCAAGACCCTCCTCTGCCGCAGCATGTCCGAGGCCTTGGACCTGGAGTTCCGCCGGGTTCAGTTCACGCCCGACCTGATGCCCGCAGACATTCTCGGGACCCTGGTCGTGACCGAGGACGAGAAGGGCCGCAAGGGCTTCGAGTTCCAGAAGGGACCGATCTTCGGCAACCTGATCCTGGCCGACGAGATCAACCGCGCCACGCCCAAGACCCAGTCGGCCCTCCTCGAGGCCATGCAAGAAGGTCGCGTGACGACCTCTGGCGAGGTCCGCAAGCTCCCCGACCCCTTCTTCGTGCTCGCGACCCAGAACCCCATTGAAATGGAGGGGACCTACCCCCTCCCCGAGGCGCAGCTCGACCGCTTCCTGTTCAAGATCGACGTCCCCAGCCAAGGCGTCGACGCCCTGGTCGAGATCCTCAAGCGGACCACCGGCGGCGAGATCCCTGAGGCCGGTAAGGCCATGACGGGCGAGGAGCTCCGCGAGTTCCGAGCCCTGATCCGCGAGGTCCCAGCGGCGGAGTCCGTCCTGCGCTACGCCGCGCGCCTCGCCCGCGCCACGCACCCCGACGGCGAGGGAGCCCCCGAGAGCGTCAAGCGCTACGTGCGCTACGGCTCCAGCCCCCGCGGGGCGCAGGCGATCGTCCTCTGCGCCAAGGTCACCGCGCTCCTCGCCGGCCGCGCCCACGTCGACCCCGAGGACGTCAAGGCCGTCGCCCTCCCTGCGCTCCGCCACCGCGTCCTGCTCAACTTCGAGGGCGAAGCGGCGGGCGTCTCCTCCGACACGATCGTGGAGGAGATCCTGGCGGCCGTGCCCCAGGTCGACCCCGCGGTCTCCGCGCAGCTCTAGGCTCGCGCTCACTCTCCCTTAGGACAGGACCTCCCCATGACGCGCTCTTCGACTCTGCCCTGCGCCTGCGCCCTGAGTCTGGCCTTCGCAGCCCTGGCCCTGGCCCAAGACGCCAAGACCCCAACGCTCCCCCTCGAGGCCAAGGTCGGGCGCGTCGTCGAGGTCGAAGTCGAGTTTCGCAGCGTCGAGACGGCGACGGTCAAGGACGTCGACGAGGGCGTGACCTACACCTCTCGCGAGGTCTCGACCGAGTCGGATCGCGCGGTCTACCTCGATCGGATCGAGGCCCTCCGACCCAAGGGCGACGGAGCCCTGCGCCGGACTCAGTACGTCCTCAGCGCCTCCGCCTCGACCCGCATGGAGACCCATGACGAGGAGAACGGGAAGGCGCTCCCGGCCGACGAGCCCGAGGAGACCAAGACCAAGAGCAAGCTCACGAGCCGCCACCTGCTCCTGGAGTGGAAGTCGCCGCTCGAGAGTGAGATCAACGTGCTCGGAGAGCCGAAGGTCGGGGCCGCCTGGGACGTCGACTCCAGCCTCTTCGCCTTCGAGCTCGAGAGCTACTTCCCCAAGACCCTGCCCAAGGACGGCAAGGCGAGCGGAAAGGACTTCCTCGGTCGCAAGACCAGCGAGGCCTTCCCCGGCTGGCCCCAAGAGCTCGGCATGAACGCCGTCGCCCAGGTCATAGGCATGGCGGCGGCCTACGGGAAGCAGGCCCTGAAGTCCGTGAGCTGGACCGTCAAGCAGAGCCCCGCAGCCAAGGGCAAGGGGCCCTCGATCACCTACTCCGTGCACGTGGAGATCAAGGCCTCGGAGGGCAAGGGAGTCAGCGAAGCCCTCTCGGTCGACCTCAGCGCGCGAATCGAACTCCGCGCCCCCAGCAAGACCTTCCCTGCTCCGCCCAAGTAGAGGCCGCCCTCCCCGCGCTCGCTCGAGCCGAGGTCACCACGGGGACCTTCCGGAAGCGAAAGAGGATCGCCAGAGCTGAGCTCTGAGCGATCCTCTTTTGTCTCCTGAAGACGCTGACTAGCGCCGCGGGCCACGCCCGCCGCCGCCAGAGCGACCACCGCCGCCGCCAGAGCGACCACCGCCGCCGCCAGAGCGACCGCCGTAGCCGCCGGAGCGACCGCCACCGCCGCCGGAGCGACCACCGCCGCCGCCGGAGCGACCGCCGCCGCCGCCGGAGCGACCGCCGCCGCCGTAGCCACCGCGTCCGCCGCCGCCATCACGACCGCCGCCGTAGCCGCCACCGCCAGAGCCGCCGCGTCCACCGCCATAGCCGCCACGTCCGCCGCCGCCAGGGCCGCCACGTCCGCCGCCCGGGCCGCCACGTCCGCCGCCAGGGCCGCCACGTCCGCCGCCAGGGCCGCCACGTCCGCCGCCAGGACCGCCACGTCCGCCGCCAGGGCCACCACGTCCGCCGCCGTAGCCGCCGCGACCACCGCCGCCGTCACGGCCGCCGCCGTAGCCGCCGCGACCACCGCCGTCACGACCACCGCCGTCACGACCGCCGCCGTAGCCACCGCGGCCACCGCCCTCGCGTCCACCGCCGTCCCGACCGCCGCCGTAGCCGCCGCGGCCACCGCCCTCGCGCCCACCGCGACCGCCGCCGTCACGACCGCCGCCATAGCCGCCGCGGCCACCGCCGTCACGTCCACCACGTCCGCCGTCGCGTCCACCGCGTCCGCCGTCGCGTCCACCGCGTCCGCCGTCACCACGGCCACCGCCGTCGCGCTCACCGCTGTAGGTGCCTTGAGCGGCGCCGCCGCCGCGACCGCGATATCCGCCGCCGCCGGTGAAGCTGCCGCCGCTGCGTCCGCCGCGCCCGCCGCCGCCGCGACCGCCCCCGCTGTGAGCCGGCTCGCGGCCCTCGCCCTCGTCCGAGTCGCCGTAGCTCCTCGGCGCTCCGCCGAACTGAGGTGGCGCCGCCGGGTCGGGCTTGCCGTGGCTCCGGTTGCGAGATCCCTTGCTGCGCGAAGAGGTCCGCGGCGCCTGGCTGTTCTGCTGGGCGATCTTGAGGAGGGACGAGACCTCCTTGGGCTTGAGCATGCGGTGCTGCGAGTCGCCGACGCCCTTGAGGGTGATCGGCCCGATCGAGGTCCGGGTCAGGCCCAGGACCTTATGCCCCACCTTGGCGAACATGCGCCGGACCTGCCGGTTCTTACCCTCGCAGAGGGTCATGCCGAGGATCGACTCCTCCCGCCGCTTCCGAATCATCCAGACCTTGGCTGGCAAGGTCCGTCCCTCCGAGAGCCAAATCCCGTCGCGCAAGCGCGCCATGGACTCCGAGTCAGGGCAGCCTCGCACGCGGACCTGGTAGGTCTTCTCGACGCCGTAGCGCGGGTGCGTGAGGAGGTTCGTCAGGCGTCCGTCGTTCGTCAGGATCACCGCGCCGCGCGACTCGTAGTCGAGGCGCCCGACGGAGAACACGCGCTTGGTCTCGCTCGGCACGAGCTCGATCACGGTCATGCGGCGCTGGGGGTCGTTGCTCGTGCACACCACGCCCCGCGGCTTGTTGACGAGGTAGTAGACGAGCTCTTCCGAGCGGAGCCGATCGCCGTCGACGCGAATGTCCTGAACCGCCGGGTCCGCCTTGGTCCCGAGCTCGGTCACGACGACGCCGTCGACGCTGACGCGGCCCTCGGTCAGGAAGGCCTCGCACGCGCGCCGCGAGCCGTAGCCCGCCCGGGCCAAGAGCTTCTGGATCCGCTGAGGGCCCGAGGTGTGGCTCGGGGTCTTGTGCTTGGCGTTGCGCGCCTTCTTGCCAGCCCGGTCTCGGGTGTCGAAGCCGCGAAGCTGCTCCTCGGTCTCCTCCCAGGTCCCCTCGTCAGCTCCGTCCTCCCACACGCTCGGGGGAAAGGCGCCCTCGAGGAGCTCGTCGGCGTCGTCGCCTTCGGCTTCGCCCTCTGCCGAAGCGTCGTCCGTGGACGTTTCTGCGGTGTCGTCGCTCGCCTCCGCTGCGGGAGCGGCCTCGGCTGCGGGAGCGGCCTCCGCTGCGGGAGCGGCCTCCGCTGCGGGAGCGGCCTCCGCTGCGGGAGCGGCCTCCGCTGCGGGAGCGGCCTCGGCTGCGGGAGCGGCCTCCGCTGCGGGAGCGGCCTCCGCTGCGGGAGCGGCCTCGGCTGCGGGAGCGGCCTCCGCTGCGGGAGCGGCCTCGGCTGCGGGAGCGGCCTCCGCTGCGGGAGCGGCCTCCGCTGCGGGAGCGGCCTCCGCTGCGGGAGCCTCGTTGGGGGCTGCCTCGCCTTGAGGCTCGTCGTCAGGGCGGTCTGCGCCCGGGGTGGTCTCACCAGTCATATGTATTCGATCTCGGCCAGGCTCCTTCGCGGGCGTTGGCCGGTTTGGGCGACGGCGCCCCGGATTCGTTCGGGCACCATGCCCGACAGGAGACCAGAGACGCGCGAAGCCCGCCAGGGCCAATGAAGGGACCAGGGCGGGCTTGTCACGAGTTGAACGCGGCCTTCGCCGCTGGCAACGAGAGGATCTACCTACTCGAGGCGTTGCTCCTCATAGACCTCACGGGCTTGAGGTCCTGTCAGCTTGCCCTTGCCGAGGGCGCGCCCAGCGTTGGTCCAGACCCCTTGATCGTCCTGCTTGAGGGCGTTCTTGAGGACCTGGAAAGTGTCGCCAGAGACGACCTGACCCTTGATCACTTCACCGATCGCGGTCGGGATCGCGCGGCGAACCTCAATGCTGTTCGTGTCGTCTTGGAACTCGCGGAGGAGGATCTCGAGGGAAGCGCTCTTACCGGCTGGGCCGATGGCCGCCAGGGCCTTGAGGCAGGCCAAGCGGACCGAGTCAGGACGGCCCGTGTCGCGACGAATGTTCTTGGCCAGGGCCGTGGCGGCCTTGGTGATCTCGAACTTCGTGTGGTCGACGTCGAGGCTCGCGATCGCGAGCGCAGCGCGCTCGGCGATCTTGTCCGAGCGGTTCTTCTCGTCCTCTTGATCCTCGCTGCTACCGAAGGCTTGGTTCAGCTTGTCCGAGAGGGTCGCCTTGTCGACGTTGGGCGTGATCACGTCGATGGCGCGCTGCTGGTCGACGAGGGTCTTCATGGTGTCGACCCGATCCTCGGGCGTCAGGACCATGATCTTGACCGGCTTGGTCCGGTAGTCGTCGCGCAGGTAGTCGATGAACTGGATCTCGATCGGCTCGCCGCCGTCCCCGTCAGGGTTCAGCTCGCTGCTGACGATGATCAGGTCCTGGCTGGGGAAGCTCTTGGCCCGAATGATCCCGTCCTCGCCGCTCTCGACGCCGAAGGTCATGTAGCCGAGCTCGCGGAGGAGGCCGACGACGCGGTTGCGGTTCGAGCGGTCGCGCTCGACGACCATGACCACGCGCTGCCCGCTCTCGCCGAGGGCGTCGATCAGGTTCTCCATGACCTTGGGGCTGTTGGCGAACTCCTTGGCCGGGTTCAGGTGAGCCAGGGCGATCGCGGCCGCGTAGCGGACGCGCTTGTCGCCGTAGGTCAGCGCGGCGGAGATCGCCTTGCCGCCCGTCAGGATCTCGCCCGGGGCGCCCTTCTTGACCTCCTCGCCGGCGGTCGTGGACTGACGCGAGGGGCTCCGCTTGGCGAGGCGCTTGACGCGCTCGCGCGGGGCCGCCGCGAGGGTGGTGTCGACCTTGGCCGACCAGGCCAGCTCGCCCGTGCCCTGAACCGAGCCGAAGGGGCTGGCCTGGGAGACGCGACGGGGACGCCGACGGCGGGGCTTGGGCGCTGGCTCGTCGTCGTCGTCGTCGAGGCTCGGGGCGTCGTCGTCGTCGTCGTCGAGGCTCGGGGCGTCGTCGCCGCCGCCGCTGCCGCCCTCACCGCTGCCGCTGTCGCCGCCGCTGTCGCCGCTGCCCTCGTCCACGCGGGTCGGGGCCGGCTGCTCGGAGGGACTCTCGTCGACGCGAGTCGGCGCGGGCTCGGGGGTCTTCTCAGGCTCAGGAGCCTTCTCGGGCTCCTTGTCCTGCTCGGACGGGGGCAGGTAGTTGATCGCGCCGCCGCCCTCGAGGAAGGCCTCGTCGAGGTTGATGTCTTGGAGCCGCTCGATCAGGAACACGGCCACGGGGGCGCGCTGGTCCTTGAGGGCCTTGCCCAGCGCGTCCAAGACGCCGTTGGCGCCGCGGCTCGCGACGAGCATCTTGACCTTGGCGAGCCCCGTCTTGAGCTCCTCCATCTTGGCGAGCTCGTCGTCGTCGACTTCACCGCCGCGCGACTTGACCAGCTGCGCCGTGCGCAGGGTCTCCTCGATCTCGGTCCACTCTTGGGCGTAGGTGTTGAGGAGGTTCATCCAGAGGACTTGGTTCTCGGGATCGACCTCGAGGCCGTCGTAGCTGAACTCCTCAGCGACCTCCTCGTTCCAACGGAAGCGGGGGACCTCACGCTGGGTCAGCTTGCCGTCGCGCCACTTCCAGACGACATACTCCTGGTAGCGGTTGACCATGAAGAGCGGGTTCTCTTGATAGAAGGCCTCGGCCACCCGCGCGAAGTATTCAGGAGTCTGGAAGTCGGGTCCCTGGATCTTCTTGATCGAGTTGAAGCAGGCCTCCTTGACGTGAGGGTCGCTGCTCTTGCCGGCCAAGCGCTTGAGGGGAGGGATCGCGCGGACGTCCTTGGTGTGACCCAGGATCGTGGCGGCGTTCTGCTGGAGCCCGACGTCCTCGGCCTCGAGGAGCTCGATCACAGCCAGGGTGCCTTCGTTGCCGAGGCGCGCCAGGAGCTGGATCACGCGGACGCGCTTCTCGTCCTCTTGACGCTCGGCCAGGATCTGGACGACCTCGGGGACGACGTAGTGACCGTACTTCGCGATCAGCTTCTCGATCGTCTCGACCTCGGTCATGAAGTCGTCGGCCCACAACCCGCGCATGTCTTCGCGCAAGGCGTCAGCGTCTTGGCGCTCACGGACCGCGGCCTTCTCGGCCGACTTCAAGACGCGCTTGGCGACGGTCGCCAGGCGCCCGCCCCGGGCCAAGACCTTGACCCAGAAGTGGTAGCCCGCTTCGTCGCGGTAGCGCAGCGCTTGCGTGTGGTCCGGCTTGGACTTGATCACGTTGCGGAAGTGCTGCTCAGCTTCCTCGAACTTGCCCTGCTCGAAGGCGTTGACGCCCAAGCGGAACTCGGCGTCGGCGTCTTGAGCCGCGGCCGTGCCGCAGGTCAGACCCACGGCGAGGATTCCAGCCCCTGCGAGGCGGGCGAATCGGTTCCGAGTGTCCATTTCCAACTCCCGTGGATAACGGCTTAGTAGCTCTTGGGATACGCGCGTTTCCCGAGGCCACAAGTAGGCGCGAATTCTATGCTTGCGTCCGTTTACGAGTCAAGGCCGCTACCGCGCAGAAAGACATCGCTCGCTCGCGGCCCCTGATTGCCATATCTTCTTTGCCTTCAAGGGTCTACGACTCAGCCTCCCCAGGAGGGGCCCCACTCCATGGCAAGCCTTGCATACATCGATCCCGTCGGAGGGGCGGCTGGAGACATGCTCCTGGCCGCCTTGATCCACGCTGGCGCACCCCTCGAAGCGATCCAGGAAGCCCTGGCCAAGCTCGCCCTCGGGGTCCGAATCGAGGTCCGCTCTGTCGAGCGCCAAGCCCTCGGCGCCCGCCAGGTCGAGGTGATCGTGCCTGAGGACCCTCAGCCCGAGCGTCACCTGAGCCAGGTCCTGGCCCTGATCGAGGGGGCCCAGCTCTCGCCGAGGGTCACCGAGCAAGCCAGCGCCTCCTTCCGCCTCCTGGCCGAGGCCGAGGCCGCGGTCCACGAGACCACCGTCGAACAGATCCACTTCCACGAGGTCGGCGCCCTGGACTCGATCGCCGACACCCTGGGCGTGCTCCTGGCCCTCGAAGGCCTAGGCGTCGAGCGCGTCGAGTCAGCGCCCCTCCCCATGGCTGGCGGCACGATCCAAGCCGCCCACGGGACCCTCCCCCTGCCGGCGCCCGCCGTGCTCGGGATCGCCCAGCGCGCCCAGATCCCCCTCGTCGGTCGGGAGGGCCGCGGCGAGCTCGTAACCCCGACCGCCGCCGCGCTCCTGGGCGCGGTCGTGGAGCGCTGGGGCCCCTTGCCAGGAATGGTCGTGAGCGGCGTCGGCTATGGCGCGGGTACGCGCGTCTCGCCGAAGGGCTCGCCGCCGAACCTGACCCGGGTCGTGCTCGGGGACGTGTGTCCCCAGGGGACGCCAGGTGAGGTCGTCGTGATCGAGGCCAACCTCGACGACCAGACCCCCGAGCGGACGGCCTATCTCTGCGAGGCGCTGCGCGAGGCTGGCGCGCTGGAGGTCTACACGACCGCCGCCAGCTTCAAGAAGGGCCGCGCGGGCTGGGTCCTGACCGCGATCTGCGAGCCGGCGCGGGCGGGGCTGATCGAAGAGCGAATCCTGAGCGAGAGCAGTAGCCTCGGTGTCCGCACGCGACAAGAGACCCGGCGGGTGCTGCCGCGCGAAGTGCGCTCGGTCGAGACGCCTTACGGCCTCGTCCGCGTCAAGGAGGCCCGCCGCCCCGACGGGAGGGTCAGCCGCGCGCCGGAATACGAGGACTGCGCGCGCCTGGCGCGGGAGCGCGGAGTGCCCCTCTGGGAAGTGTTCCGAGCGGCTGAGGAGGCCTAGGGAGCGCACCTGTAGCCGCGGGGTTTACCCCCGCGAGAGCTAGACCGAGGTCCCAAACGCCGTAGCCGCGGGGTAGCCCCCGCAGCTACGGCCTGAGCGGACGGGTGGTATCTGTGCGTCAGCCTCTCGCGGGGGTAAACCCCGCGGCTACGGCCTGAGGGGACGGATCTGTGGGTCAGGCTCTCGCGGGGGTAAACCCCGCGGCTACGGCCTGAGGGGACGGATCTGTGGGTCAGGCTCTCGCGGGGGTAAACCCCGCGGCTACGGCCTGAGCGAGGTCGACGCCGCGTTCCGCTGACGCCAAGCCGAACCCGTGGACCCCAATTCCTCCGCCCTCCTTCGAAGCCAGTTGCCCCCGAGAGGTGCCTTCGGGAGCGCGGTCGAGGGAGTCTGCGTCCACCACGCCGTCCTCACACGACACCCTCTCCCAGCAGACTCCCTCGGCCTCGTGGACGAGGGCGCGCAGCCGACTGAAATCGGCACCGACCCGACTCCGCGACGCCTGACCCGCTTCCAAGCCGATTTCAGTCGGCGAGCACGAGCTTGGGGGTCTGGGGGGCGCAGCACCCCCAGAGATACAGCCAGGCGCTCCTGAGGCGCCAAGCCTGCTGTCTCTCGAGCGCGGGAACCGAATGGGCTTCCCCCCCAAGCGCGCCAGCCTCCCTAGGCCAGCTCAACTTCGTAGCCCAAGGCGCCGGCGCAGCGTTCCAAGAGAGAGCGAGTCTCCTGTTCGTGCTGCTCAGACGAGTAGCCCACGAAGAGCGGCTCGCCTGGGATCACGACAAAACTCAGCGCCTGCTCCGACACGTCGTCAGCCAGGTGGATCTCAACGGCTTCGTCCCGCACCGATTGCAGCGTGCTGATCTGAGCCCTCAGGTGGGGCAGGCCCATCCGAAGGAACTGCTCGATCATGCCACCGACGTGATCCGAACCTGCCGCTCGGTCTTCGTCAACGAACCCAAACTCCGCCCTCAGCCGCTCAACGACTGAGAGTGCTGACAGATACTCGCAGCCCTCTGCTGGGAAGAGACGGTGAGCCACTAAGCCGTCCTACTTGAGGACCCACTTGCCTTCGCGGAGGCGGTAGTCCTTGTCGTAGAAGGAGTCGTCGTCGCCGGTGGACACCTTGCGCTTGATCTTCAACCCGTCGGGGGTCTGCTCGAAGTTCCACTTCTCGTCCCACTTGCCGTCGCGGTCGAGGTCGACCTTGGCGCGGTTGGGGATCGGCTCGCCGGCGTCGTGATAAATGTTGGCCTTGGGACCGCTCTTGAAGGGGTCCTTGAGCTTGCTCCCGGGGCCGCCGATTCCGGCCTGGACCTTCTCGATCAGCTGGCGCTGGGAGGCGTTGAGGCCCTCGCCTGCCGGGACCGGATCGCCGCCCGTGCTGCTAGGCGCTTCGCCGCCAGCGTCGCTGGGGATCGTCTCGCCACCCGTCGAGGGAGCGGGCTCGCTGCCCTCCTTGGGGCGGAACACGCCGCCGCGATAGAAGAGCTCCTTGTCGTAGGTCGCGCCGTCGTCGGCCGTGCTGATCTGGCGCTTGAGGCCCTCGAGGACGCCCGGCGCCTCGAGGCTCCACTTCTCGTCCCAGGCGTTGTCGCGGTCAAGGTCGAGCTTGATCCGCTCGACCTTTCCGCCCGAGCCGTAGAGGTTGACCTTGTAGGCCTGGCCCTTGAAGGCGTCCTTGACCTTGGAGCCGGACATGGGCGCCTCGATCCGCTTGAGGATCGCAGCCAGCATGGGGTCACCGTGGGGGTCCCGGTTCTTCTGGAGGTCGCCCAAGGCGCCGTTGGCCTTGGCCTCCATTTCTCGGGCCTTGGCCTCGAGCTCCCGCTTGCGCAGCTCTGCTACCTCGGTCGGCGTGATGTCGTGATCGTGCCCGGAGTGCGAGTCGTGATCGTGACCCGAGTGATCCTCGGGCCGGTCCGGGTTCATTTGCTTGTAGGCAAAGCCCGCCCCACACACGGTCAGGATCAGCCCGCCGATCACGAGGTTGCGGAAGGTCTTGAACTTCATGGCCATGGGTCACCGCCTAGAGGCACCTTAGCGAGTCGTCGCGCTTTGCTCAGCCAACTCCGCCCGCGGCATCATGCCGCGCGCGATAGGGACCGTGCAGTTGCAGTAACGATAGAGACAGGGCTCGGGCCCCGCGTTGAGTTCGAACTCGGGGTCGAGGAAGTCGCCCAAGCGCTCGGTCCGAAAGCGTCGCGCCGGGTAGCAGCGGAAGGCCTGACCGAGGTCGTCCAGAATGAAGTAGCGGCTCCCAGCCCAGCAGGGCTGCCCGAGGAAGGAGTGCTCGATCACCCCTGTCAGGTTGTGGCCGCCGAGCGCCAAGAGCTGCTCGCGCTCTTGGGCCGAGTAGGCGATCACGTCGCGGTCTTGCTTCTCGGGCTGAACCTTGAACCGGACCCCGGCCGCGGCGAACTCGGCCGCGATCCCAGGCAAGCGCGGCAAAAGCGCTTGGGTCGCGACGCAGGTCACGCAGAGCTCGGGGGCGGGCTGGCTGGGGTCTCTGGCCTCGGCCAACACGCCCTGGAGCCAGCGGGCCTTGGCAATGAAGGGCGCTAGGTCTGGGACGTATTCGAGGTGCAGGCTGCAGCTCACGAGCCCAATCCGTCCCTGTCCCGCCGCGACGAACTCTTCGAGCTTGGCTTGACTGGCGCTGAAGTTGGTCACGACCGAGACCCGGTGCCCGAGGTCGCTCAGGCCGCGGACCAGCTCCGGGAGGGTCGGGTGCACGAAGGGCTCCCCGCCCGAGATCTTGACCTCCCAAGGTCCCTCCAGGCGCGCGAAGGCCGCCAAGAAGCGCGGCGTGTCCCGGGCCCAGCGGCCCCGGTCCTCCTTGAAGCGCTGGGTGCAGTAGCTGCAGCGGTAGTTGCAGGCCGTGTTGAGGTTCCAGCTCACGACGCCTTCGACCGGCCGCTCGGGGGCCGCCCGGTGGCGCGCGCCCGCACGCCCGCGGGCGCTGGGGTTGGGACCCGCCAAGGGGGAGCCTGCGCTAGGGAGGCTCCGGGTCACTCGCCGCTCGCGCTCTCGAGGTCGGACTCCATGCGGACCCCCTCGATCATGCCGCGGTTGGCAGGCGTCGTGCAGGGACAGATCTTGTAGGCGCAGGGCTGAGGCGCCCCGCGCAGGACCACGTCGCCCTGGAGCGCGTTGCCGAGGAAGCCCTGTCCGTGCCGGCGGGCGGTCCGGCAGCTCCAGACCTCGCCCTGCTGGGTCATGACGAAGTATTCGACGCCGGTCCAGCAGAGCTGCCCGAGGTAGCTCGGGGCCAGGTTGGCCTGGCGCGGCGTCGGGTCGCTCCCGGTCAGGGCCTCGACCCGGGCCTGGTCCTCGGCCTCGTAGTCGAAGCGCCCGTGCTTGGTCTTGAGGACCTGGGGGAACCAGCGCAGGCCCGCGGCCTGGACGAGGTCGCGCGCGCGCTTGATCTCGTCGAGGCGCCCGGGCACGAGGACCTCGTTCACGACGAAGCGGGCCTTGGGGTCCATGGCCTCGCGGAGGGCCACGGCCTTCTCGACGAACTCCTCGGGCGTCGTCCACTCCAGGTGGAGGCTGGCGCTCACGATCCCCAGCCGACCTTGGGTCTGCTCGGCGAACTTCAAGAGCACGGGCAGGGGCGCTGAGAGGTTCGTGAGCGTGCTGATCGTATGAGGGGTGTCCTCGATCAGCCCCGGCACGATCCGGCGCGTGAAGTCGCGGAACGCGAAGGGCTCGCCCCCGCTGCACTTGACCTCCCACTTGCCCGGCAAGCCGCGGAAGAAGGCCAGGAAGGTCTCGACCTCCTCGGGGCTGGGGTGCCCCTGGCGGTATTGCTTGCTCTGAATGCAATAGGTGCAGTCGTAGTTGCAGACCCCGCACACCTGCCACTCGATCGTCGGCTTGCGCCGGCTGACCTTGAAGCGCGCCTGCTGCGCCTTGGGCAGCGCCCGGGGCCCGGCCAGGTTCATGAGCCGCTCCTGGAGGGGGCCAGGGGGAGCGCGCGGCCCGCGGCCTCGCGACCCGTGACCTGGTGCAGGCGCTCCGTCCCAAAGCGACGTTCGAAGCGGCGCGAGAGCTTGACGTTCTCGTTGATCTTGCCGCACTGGTTGCAGCTCTCGAGGTAGTCGCCCTTGCGGAAGCGCGCCCGCCAGGCCTCCCAGCGCTCTCCGCGCCAGAGCTCGTGGAAGCGGGCCTCTTGGAGCGAGCCGATCTCGACCTCGGTGTTGCAGCAGTAGAGGACGGTTCCGTCGACCAGGATCCGGCTGTAGACGTAGCCCATGAAGCAGCCGATCTCCGAGATCGGAGCCGTAGCCTCGCCGCCGGCTGAGAGCTGGCGTTCGAACACGTCGAGGTTAGTCGTGACGCCGAGCTTGAGCGCCTCGTCCTGAGCCGCAGGCACCAGGACCTCGATCAGCTCCCGGCGCTGCTCAGGCGAGATCCGCACCGCCTCGGTCCCTGCCTTGAGGCCCGCCAGCTTGAAGTTGACCCGGGCCGCGTCGTAGCGCTGTCCCAAGCGGACCATATCCACGAGCTCGTGGGCGTTGTGCCCGCAGATCACCTGGACGTGCTTGTAGCGGCGCCCGGCGGCGTGGAAGCGCTCGAGGGCCCTGTGGAGTCGAGTCCACTCGTCGCTGCGGAAGCTGGGGTGGAAGGCGCGGTAGGCCTCCTCGCTGGCGGCGTGGATCCCGATCAGGAGCTGGTCGACGTCGAGGGCGATCACGCGCTCGGGGTCGGCCGGGATCAGGTTCGTGATCACCGTCAGGTGCAGCCCGCGCGACTTGACGGCGTCTAGGAGCTCGTAGACCTGGGGGTGAACGAAGGGGTCCCCCATGCCCGAGATCACGACGGCCTGGAGCGCGCCCAAAGAGCCCGCGTCGTCGAGGAGTTCCTCCACGCGGGCCAGGTCGACCTGCTGCTTCTTCCAGGCTGCGCTGCGGGGCTCGGCCAGGTGCGGCGAGTGATCCCAGCAGGTCACGCAGTTGGTGTTGCAGGAGTTGGTGACGTCGATATGGATCGAGCTCGGCCCGACCAAGGGCATGCCCGCCTCGAGGCCCACGAGTCCCAGCGAGGAGGGTCCCAGCGAAGTCACGAGGAGACCTCTTCCTGAGCCGTGAGGGCCTCGCGCAGGAGCTCGGTGTTGCTCGGCGGCTCGGGGTGGGCCTCCTGGGCCCGCGCCAGGCGCGCCAAGCCCTGATAGAGGTCTTGACCCTGAGCGTCGAGGTCGGCCAGGAAGGCCTCGAGGGCCGCGATCATGTGGCTCCCGCTCGGCTCCTTCTCAGAGCGCAGGGCCCGCACGACCATGCCGGCGCCAGCCCAATCGGAGAAGGGCTTGAAGGCTTGGAGAGCCCGCGTGATCACCGCGGCCCGCTCGCCGGGGGTCCCCCGCGGGAGCTTGCGCGCCAAGGGATCGAGGGCCCGGCGCACGGGCTCCAGCGGGACGCCAGCCAGGGCCGTCTCGCGGACCAGCTCCACGGCCAGCTTGCTGAGGGCGCCCGCCGACTCGGCGTCGCTGCGCGGGCGCGGCTCGAGGACGGCCATTAGGTCGAGGAAGGTGTGCAGCTCGTAGCCCAAGTCGCGAGCGGCCGCCAGGAGCGCGTCGTCGACGGCCTCCTCGGCGGCCTCGACGGCGGCCGGCGAGAGGACGCGCTTGAGGAGCTCAGCCGCGGCCCGGCGGGCGTTGTTGCGGGGGAAGAAGGCCTGGGCCGCCTCGGACATGGCCCGGCGGCGCTCTGGATCGCGCAGCTCCTCGAGCTCCTGGCGGAGCTGCTCCAAGCTGCAGTCCTCGGGGAGGACGCGGGCCGCGCCCTGGCTCGCGGCGCGGTGGACGCGGACGTCCTGCTCGTCGGCGACCTTGGGCTGGGGCCAGAACAGGCTCGGGACGCCCGTGAACATCAGCTCGAAGAAGCTGTTGTAGCCCCCGGCCGAGATCGCGAGGTCGAAGCCGGGCATCAGCTCTATGGCGCGCTCGCCCGCGAGCCAGGTCACGCGCGGGCCGTGCTGCCGCCGCCCGCGGTAGAGAGGTCCTCCGCCGACGATGGCGTGGGCGCCTGGGATCTGCTGGATCGCTGCCAGGGCGCGCTCCAAGCGCGCCTCGCTGGTCGGGTCGCCGCCTCCGCCCGCAGAGACGTAGACACAGAGCGCGTCGGGCGCGACGCCCAAGCTGGCCCGGGCCTCTTCGCGCTCGCGGAGCTCGACCGCCTCGCGGCACACGACGGGGCCGGTGTGGGTCACGCGGGCCTTAGCGGCGCTGGGGACAATGGTGTGGCTGACCTCCTCCTCGTCTGGGACCAGGATCGCGTCGTAGAGCGGGAGCATGGCCTGGAAGTCTGGGCGCCGAGCGAAGCTCTGCTTCATAGGGCGGTAAATGAAGGCCCGCTGCTTGACGAGGTCTAGGGCCGAGAGGAGCTCGCCGAAGGAGCCGCGGGGGAAGGTGTCCACCACCAGGAGGTCGGGACGCAGGAGCCCCAGCGAGTGCCAGACCCACTGCTTGGCCAGGGCCAGGTAGCTCCGCTTGTCGATCCCCGTCTCCTTGACCACGGTCTTGCTCGGGAGCTTGAAGCTCGCGAAGCCCTCCTCGAAGAGGATCCCGTCCGCCTCGGACGAAGTCAGGAAGTAGACCTCGCAGCGGACGCCGCAGTAGGCGGCGTAGCGCCGGATCCAGCGGTTGATCGCCACCAGGCGCGTCAGGTGACCGACGCCGCGCCCGTTGACCGCGTAGTTGACGACCTTGATCTTCTTGGGCTCGCTCACGAGCCGTCCCAGAGCTCACCCTCGTCGTGGCCGTCGGCCTCGGCCACCATGGCGGCGGCGTGGGTTTCCTCCCACTCATAGTCGTCTTCGTCGTCCCAGGGCGACGACCAGCTGTAGTCGTCGTGCTCCTCGTAGAACTCCATGACCTCCTCGCTGAAGCGCCCCTTGACGCGCCCGTCGCAGAACAGGTCCCACCAGAGGAAGTCGTCTTCGAAGCGCCCGTAGTGGTAGCGATCGTCGAAGTCGTTGAGGGCCGCGAAGGCCGGGTCGTAGCGACTCCAGAACTTCTCCCACTTGGGGCGACGGTCGGCGAAGGTCCGCTCGATTTCGTCGGCGCTGAAGCGGGTGTAGGCCTTCTTGGGCCGGCGGTACTTGACGCTCTTGCGGCGCAGCTTGTCGAGGGACTTGTCGATGGCTGCCGTAAAGGGGCTCAGGGTCTCGCGCTCGAGCTCGCGCAGGTACTGGAGGCGCTTGTTGGCGCCGACCCAGCCCAGGGCCACGTGACGGCCCTCGGGGTCTGCGCTCATGCGGTTCTCGAAGGCCGCCTCCTTGCGCGCGCCGAGGTAGCTCCCCAGGGTCTCGCGCAGCTCGAGGAGGACCTCGGTCTCGACCTGGCCCAGCTTCTGCTCGAGCTCGGTGTAGCGATCCAAGGTGTCGCGGAGGACGCGCTGCTCGCGGAGCGCGTTCTCGAGCTTGGGCTCGACCGTGGCGGCCTGATTGAAGCGGAGCGCGAACACCTCGCGGAATCCCGCGAACTCCTCGAACTCGGGAGCCGTGGCCTCGAGGATCTCGTCGCCTGCCTTCCAGTCCGAGTAGTAGCTGACGCGCCACCAGGGGACGTTGTATTCCGGCGTCCCGTAACCCACCTCTAGGAGGTGGTCGAGGCGCTCATGACGAGCAGCCCGGAGGAAGCGCCGGAGCGGGTTGAGGGCCTTCTTGAGCTCCTCGATCCGCTCAATGAAGCCGTTCAGGCGCTGCGGGATCGTGGTCACGTCCTCGTCGGAGCGGATCTCGGCCATTTCGGCTTCGATCTCCTTCCGCCGCTCTTCGATCATGGCCGCGGGATCGGCGCCTCCCAGGGCCCCGGTGCTGTTCGCCGCTCGCTTCAGCGAAGCCGGGCTCAGGTCCGGAAGGAGGTCGAGGAGCATTCCGTCGAAGCGCTCGGGGACCTCCTCTGCGAGGCGTCGCTCGAGGAGGGTCAGCTCTCGCTGCGCCGCTCGGCAGCGCTGGCGCTGAGCCTCGAGCTGCGGGATCGCAGCCCCGGCTCGCTTCAACCAGTCGCGGACGCCGTAGTCCCCCCGCGCCATTATTGTCCCTCCTTGACGCTCTTGACGTAGGCCAAGAAGCGCTCCGCGGCGAGGGAGAGCCCCCGCGCGTCGACCTCGCGCTCGTCGACCATGAGCAAGAAGAGCTCGCCCTTCTTCATTTGCCCCTCGAGGGCGCCCACGACCGCCGGGGTGAACTCGATCCGGTCCCCCTCTTCGGTCGTCAGATACTCGTAGCCGACTCGAGCCTCAGGATCGAAGCCGTCCAGCTCGACCGAGACCCCCACCTCTTCGAACTGAAAACGCTCCTGAATCGCGAACCCGGCCTCCTTGAAGCGGACCTTGAGGAGGGCGCAGCCCTCGGCTTCGGTCAAGCGCGCCTGGCGGATCTTGGGTGCTTCGTCGCTCATGTTCCCCTCCCGGGACCTGCGGACGTTAGGCCCTCTGGGAGGGGACATCAACGGGACGAAGCCGCTCCGAGCTACCCGGCGAGCTCAGGAGCCGTCCAGCGCGCTTAGGAGTCGTCCCACGCTTGCCCCCGCCCACGAGAGCGGGGTGGTGGCCCAGCTCGAAGCCGAGCTCCCCTTCAGCCCTCGGCGACGACAAGCGCTGTGCGTCGAGCCCGCCTGGAGCTCGACGTCCGCTTGCAGGAACAACCACCAAGGGCGATCCAATCTTTGAAGCTGGAGGCCGCAGCGGGGGCCGAGGAGGAGGCGCCAGCAGAAGACCTCGAGCCCCCTCCGCCCAGCAAGGCGCTCGGGTCAGAGACCACGAGTTGCCCCCGCTGGAGAGGCTCCTGGCGAGGACTGCCTGTGGCGAAGGATCAAGTATCGTTGTCACCAGAGCAGGGAACCGGGAGGGGCTTAATGTTGCATGGCCTAACCTCTCCTCGAGTCCTCTTGATCGAGGACGACGAGGACATTCGGACCCTCGTCGCCACCCTCTTGGACTTCGAAGTCGAGGAGGCGGCGACGGGAGCGGAGGGCTTGAGCCTCGCCTTCGCCTCCCCCCCCAGCCTGATCCTCCTCGACCGAAACCTCCCAGACCAAGACGGCCTAGCCGTCCTCGCCCAGCTCCGCGCCCAGCTCACGACTCGGCACGTCCCGGTGATCCTGCTGACCGCGAAAGACGCGCCACAAGACCGAGTCCTGGGGCTCCGCTCTGGAGCCGAAGACTACATTGGCAAGCCCTTCGATCCCGAAGAGCTGGTGGCCAGGGTCGAGGTCACCCTGCGGCGCTCTCGCGACGCCCTCGTCACCGACCCCCTAACCAAGCTCCCGGGAAATGAGGTCCTGCGGGCGGAGATCGCCCGCTACCTCCGCGAGGATCGCAGCTTCAGCCTCTGCTACGCGGACCTCAACAACTTCAAGGCCTACGTCGATCACTACGGGTTCGAGCGCGCCTCGGAGCTGATCCAACGCCTAGCCCAGATCTGCTACGCCTGCCTCATCGACTACGGCGCCCCAGAGGACTTCTTGGGGCACCTCGGAGGAGACGACTTTTTCTTCCTCGTCGGTCCAGGTCGCAGCGGTCCGCTCGTGGCAAACCTCTTGACTCGCTTCGACGCCATCGTCCCCGGCTTCTACGCGCCCGAGGACTTGGAGCGGGGACACCTCGTCGGGGTCGATCGATTCCAAGAGCGGCGGGAGTTTCCCCTCACGAGCCTGAGCGTGGCGGTCGTCGACGTCGAGGCCAGCCAGTTCCCGAGCCCTCGAGAGCTCGCCGCCTACGCCGCGAAGTGCAAGTCCGACGTCAAGCAGGGGAACGTGGGCTGCTCGAACACGGGCACCTTTAGTCGGGCCAAGACATTGAGAGCCCTCTAGTGCTCGAAGAGCTCCGAGCCATGTATCTGGGCAAACTCCCCAAGCGAATCAGCGCCCTCCAGGCCGCCCTCGACGATCACCAGGCTGGAGGCGAGGGGCTAGCAACAATCCGCCACCTCGCCCACGGCCTCCGGGGCTCTGGCGCGAGCTACGGGTTCCCTGCTATCAGCCGCGCTGCCGCTGAGCTAGAAGACGCGCCCCTCGAACACCTCGCCGCGCGAGTCTTCGACCTCGTGTCAGTCCTCCAGGCCCCGTCCGCCCCCGAGGAGCAGAAGACGATCCTCATCGTGAGCGCCGACCCAGGCTTCACCGGCCCGCTCGCGCCCCACCTCGCCGGCGAGAGCCGCAAGGTCCAAATCGTGAGGACCGGCAGGGAGGCGCTCAGGCTCTGCCAGACATCTCCTCCTGCGGTGGTCCTGCTCGAGCTGATCCTCCCAGACATCGACGGGAGACGCCTCCTGAAGGCGCTCCGACGAACGGCGGGGCTCGAAGATGCCCCGCTGCTGGTGGTCGCGACGCGAGGTAACACTCGGCTCCGAGAAGAGTGCTTCGCCCTCGGGGCCAACCACTACTTCGACAAGGCATGCGACCCCTCCCTCCTCGTCTCGACGGTCTCCGCCACCCTCGAGCGGAGAGACAGGCGCACCTCGTCCAGCCAGATGCGGATCATGAGCCGCCTCCTCAGTCGAAGAGCCTTCTGCGACTACTACGGACGTCGCCTCCACGACCGGCAGCCGGGCAGCGGCTGCCTGATCCTGATCGCCCTCGGTGACCTGCCAGAGGGCGACCGCGAGGCCGTCGTTCAGCGGGTGGCCGGGGTGGTCCTCAAGGACCTCCGCACGAGTGATCAGCTCGCTCGCTGGGGAGAGACCGAGCTCCTGCTCTGGGCGAAGGAGACCTTCGCCCCAGGAGCGCGACGACTCCTGGAGCGGATCGCGTCCAAGGTTCAGGCGCGAGAGATCCCCGCTGGAGACCAGGTCTATCGAGTCAGCATTCAAGGCGGGATCGCAGGGCTCGATCGGCAGCCGCCGCCCCTCGAGGAGCTCTTGAAGCGCGCGCGGACGAGCCTCAGCCAAGAGCAGAAGCGAGTCGGAGTCACCGCCGGCGCTCGAGTCGCAAACGACGCTCAGCGCGTCCTCTTGGCGGAGGACGACCCCGAGTTCGCTGGACTGGTCAAATATGTCCTCGGCCAGAGCGGCCTCGCCGTCGAGCACCTCGCCTCAGGAGAGGGAGTCCTCGAGCGCGGGCTCGTGCTGCGGCCGACGCTCTTCGTGCTCGACGTCCGCCTGCCCGGGGTCGACGGGTTCGAGCTCGTGCGGCGGATCCGATCTCACCCCGTCCTGCGAGGCACCCCCATCGTCCTCCTAACTGCCTTGGGGGCCGAACAAGACGTCGTCAAAGGACTCGAACTGGGCGCCGACGACTACATCATCAAGCCCTGCTCACCCAAGGAGCTCCTGGCTCGCGTTCAGCGCTTGCTCGCACTCCAGCGAGGGAGCGAGAGCGAGTTCCAGCCCGGCAGCATGGCTGGTCAGTTCACGGGCGGGAACTTGGTCGAGCTCGTACAAATGTTGGCGAACAACTCCAAATCCGGAACCCTGGCAGTCTCCTCTGAGCACCTGACCGGCCAGCTGGACTTTCGCGACGGCGCCCTGGTCAGAGTCCTGTCTTCCAGCGCACAGCACGGAAGTGAAGCCGCCCACGAGCTCCTGGCCTGCGAAGAGGGCCGCTTCGAGTTCGCCCCCGCGGGAGAGCTCGATCCCGGCGGTCCTCAAGAGTCCTCGATCCGGGTCGGATCCCTCCTCCTCGAGGCCATGCGACGCCGAGACGAGCAGCAGCCATGAGCGTTCTCGGGATAGGAGTCACTCCATGTTCGACTTGAGCGATTTCGGTCTCGGCGATATGACCCGGCTGGGGGCCAAGCTCCGTGAGGCTGGTGAAGGATCCCAGACCCTCGCCGCCGCAGCCGACCGGATCGTGTCCCTCCTCCACGACGGCCTCGTCGACTCCAGCGGAGAGAAGAACTGCGCCCTGGTTCGCCTCTTCCTGACTAAGGCCCACGGTGACCTCGAGCCCAGCTTGCAAGAGGCCGGCGCTCGCCTGATGGCAGGTCGAGAGCTGACCCCCGAGACCCGCTGCTTGACCCTCCTGGCCACGCGTGGAGTCGAGTCGGCTTGGTGTGACCCCACCGAGTCGGAGGGGCATCAGTCGATCCCCCTCCCCAGCGCGGAGGTCGTGTCCTCGATCCCTATGGTCTCTCAGCTCCTGGCCCAGCTCGGGCTCGATCTCAGGATCGTGGTCGACCCGACTTCGAGCCTGCTCCTCGAGCGGGACCAGACGAGCTACAACGTGTTCTACGTCCCTGACGCGCGCGGGAGCGACTACATCCCGGCTCAGGCTGAGTTCGTCGAGCCCTACAGGATTCGCTCCGTGATCGGCTTCGGCGGTCTCTTGCCTTCGGGCTCAGTGTTCACGGTGCTCCTCTTTACACGGGTCGAGGTTCCAAAGTCGACCGCGGACATGTTCAGAAACGCTGCCATGAACACCAAGTTGGCGCTCCTCCCCTTTGACAGCTTCTCCGAAGGCGAGACCCCGGCGTGAGTGAGGCAGAGCTGCGGAGATCAAGGTCCGAGTTGGCCGTCCTGCGAGAGCTCCTGGCCGTGCAGGAGCGGAGCGTCATCGAGCAAGCAGGGCGCCTCGAGGTCGCCCTCAAGGAGTCACGCCAGCGCGCGGAGTCCCTCGCCGAGAGCGAGGTCCGCCTGCGCGCGATCGTCGAGACCGCCAACGAGCCGATCCTGACCTTCGACGGCGAGGGCAAGATCGAGAGCGCCAACCCAGCCACGCAGTCCATGTTCGGTTACGCGCCCGCGAAGCTGAAAGGCCGAGCGATCAACGCTCTCCTCCCCGGAGCAGACTGGGCTTGGGCGAGCCTCCTCCCAACCCCCGATTCGCCTGACGAGGCTCTGGTCGGGCCCAGCCAGGAGGTCACGGCGATCCGTCGAGATGGTTCCACCTTCCCAGCCGAGTTGAGCGTCAGCGAAATGGAGATCTCAGGGGAGAGGATGTTCACTGCCATGGTCCGAGACGTCTCCGAGCGACGCCGGATCGAAGAGCTGCAGTCCGAGTTCGTCTCGACCGTCAGCCACGAGCTCAGGACCCCGCTGACCTCGATCCGTGGTGCCCTGGGGCTTCTCGCTGGGGGAGTCACGGGGGAGCTTCCCCCCGAAGCTCGCGAGTTCGTGGAGATCGCAGCCAGCAACTGCGAGCGCTTGGTGCGCCTCGTCAACGACATCCTGGACACCGAGAAAATGCAGCAGGGACAGCTGGAGTTCACCCTCCGCTCCACGCCCCTGCGACAGGTCCTCGAGACGACCCTCCGCGCGAGCGAGGCCCTCGCCCTAGAGGAGGGAGTCGAGCTGCTCCTCGTGGGAGAGATCCCCAGCGGGGAGGTCCTGGTCGACGTCGATCGCATCGGCCAGGTCATGGCGAACCTGCTCGCCAATGGGGTCAAGTTCTCGCCCCCCGGCGCCCGCCTAGAGGTCTCCGTCGAGCTCGTCTCGCGTCGATTCCGGGTCTCGATCCGTGATCATGGCCCGGGGATCCCCGAAGAGTTTCGCGAGCGGATCTTCCAACGCTTCTCCCAGGCGGACGCCTCGACGACCCGAGAGAAGGGCGGGACGGGGCTCGGGCTCGCGATCTCGAAGCTCCTGATCGAGCACATGCGAGGCAGGATCGGGTTCGAGCCCGCAGAGGGCGGGGGGACCTTCTTCTTCTTCGAGCTCCCCTACCTCCCCCCCGTCAGCGAGTCAGAGTCCGAGGTCGAGGAAGGCCCCTTGGTCCTGGTCTGCGAAGACGACCCTGACTTGGCGCACTCCCTGACCGGTCTCTTGAGGTCTCGCGGGTTCGCCGTGCACTTGGCTCCGACCCTCGAGCGCGCTAGGCGCCTCTTGGCCAGCCACACCTACGCCGCGATCACGCTCGATCTAGTCCTCGCCGACGGCCTCGGCACGGAGCTAATCCATGAACTCCGGGCAGTCGAGGCGACCCGGCTGACCCCGATCCTCGTGGTCACGGGCTCCGACCGGCGACTGGGATCAGCCGCGGTCCTGGTGACCGACGTGATTCAGAAGCCCTTCGAGGAGGAGCGGCTGCTCGACTCGCTGCACAACGCGGTCGCGCTCTCGGGGAGCCTCTGCCCCCGACTCCTCCACGTCGAGGACGACCCTGACATTCGCAGGATCTTCCGCCGCACGCTCCCGGAGACCTGGTCCGTCAGAGGCGCCGAGACGATCGCGGCGGCGAAGTCAGCTCTCGGCAAAGAGGTCTTCGACGTCGTCGTCCTCGACTTGAGCCTGCCCGACGGCGGAGGAGAAGAGCTGATCGACTCCGTCGGCGAGGCCCAAGTCATCTTATTCTCTGCGAGCGATGCTCCCCGAGAGACCGCCGAGAGGGTCTCTGCCGCTATGGTCAAATCTCGCGCCGACGCGGGCCAGGTCCGAGACATGATCGTGTCCCTGATTCGAAATCGCGAGGGATCCCTGATTCGGAATCGCAAAGGAGGGAAGCCGTGAGCACCGTCCTCCTCGTAGATTCCGACGCCGACGTCCGCGCGCTCTTGAGATCAGCCCTCGAGCAGCAGGGCTACTCGGTGATCGAGGCCGCAGGGTTCGCAGAGGCAGTGGAGGAGCTCGCTCGAGCCCCCATCGACCTCTTGGTCGTCGACGGCGGACAGTCAGACGGTTCGAGCCTCGAGTTCTTGGCTCAGTTTCGCGGTTCCTTCCCCTCGACGCCGATCGTGCTCCTCTCCAGCTTCTTTCAAGACCTCCGCTCGTTCAGGCAACTCACCGACGAGCTCAGTGTGTCCCGCGTCGTCTACAAGCCGATCGAAGCCGCCAGCTTCGCCGCGAGCCTCACCTGGCTCCTCGAAGCGAATCCGCGCTCCCAAGCGTCGGACCCGCAGGGCCCGAGCCAAGCACCGGCGCCGCCTCCCCCCGACGACGAATTCGAAGCGATGTTGGCGCTGTTGAGCGACGAGTTTGCAGGGAGGCTCCCCGCCAGGCTGGCTGAGATCGAAGCCCACGTCCAAGCGGGGGAGAGCGAACGACTCGCGGAAGCGCAAATGCTCGCCCACAAGCTGCGGGGCTCTGCCGGCTCCTACGGGTTCGGGCTCGTCGGAAGCGCCCTCGGCGTCGTCGAGGACCTGATCTCAGAGTCGCTAGAGCGCGGAGGGACCCTCGAGGGATTCACCGCTGCGCTCAGCGAAGCCCGCTCCGCGGCTCTCGCCGGTCCGCGCACGACGCGCCAAGCGCTGATCGGCACCGAGTCCACCCTGGCGGCTCGAGTCCCAACCCGTGCGCTCCTAGTCGTGGACGACGATCCGGACTTCCTCGAGCTGGTCCGGGCAGCCGGAGAGAACCTTCTAGTCGACGTGGTGACGGCAGACTCGACAGAGGCCGCCCTCGAGCTGGCTGCTAGGCGCCCGCTCCTAGCGGCGATCCTGGACGTCCACCTCAAGAGACGGCACTCTTTCAGCCTCGCTGATCGACTCCGCGAGACTCCTGGCAACGAAGGGATCTCGATCGCGTTCACCTCAGTCGATCGACGGATCACGACCCGACTCGCGGCGAGCGAAGCCGGCGCCTCGAGGTTCTTCGAGAAGCCGGTCTGCGCAGAGAACTTCGCAGAGCAGGTTCAACAGTTCTTGAGCACCTCGAGGAGCAGCCCGGCCCGAGTCCTCGTCGTCGACGACGACGAGGACATCCTCAGCCTCTACACCCACACGCTCCGCTCCGCAGGCTTCCAGGTCTCGACCCTGACCGCTGCCGTGACTCTGGTAGATCAACTCGAGAAGCTGTCCCCAGATCTGCTCCTCCTCGACATCAACCTGCCTGGGATCTCGGGAGTCGACGTGTGCCGAGCGCTCCGGATGTCCGAGCGCTGGGAGTTCCTGCCTGTGATCCTGATCAGCGCCGACACGACTCCAGAGACACGCCTGCGGGCTTTTCGTTCTGGCGCCTCGGACCTGATTCAGAAGCCTGTCCTGAGCGAAGAGCTCTTGGCGCGGATCCGGATGCAGGTCGAGCGCTCTCGCCTCCTCCGCGAGCGGGCAGATCGCGACGCCCTCTCGGGCCTCATGCTGAGGCGGCCCTTCTTGCAGTCGGTGGGCCGAGCCCTCGCGCTCTCGCTGCGCGAAGGTCGGCCCCTCGCCCTCGTCCTCATCGACCTCGACGACTTCAAGGCGATAAATGACACCCACGGACACCTCGCAGGTGACGACGTGATCTCCAGGTTCGGGGACCTCCTCCGTCGGCGCTTTCGCCCTCAGGATCTCAGGGGTCGCTGGGGTGGCGAAGAGTTCGTCTTGGCATTCCCTGGAAGGGGAGTCGAGGTTGCCCTCGCGACCACCAAGCGGATCCTGGAGGAGTTCAGGGCGCTCAGGTTCAAGGGCAAGGAGGGGTCCTTCGGGGCCACTTTCACGGCTGGGGTCGCCTGCTTCCCTGAGAGCGGAGACTCCATCAACGACCTGCTCCGACGGGCAGACGAGCTCCTTTACAAGGGTAAAGAGAGCGGAAAGAACAAGGTCTTGGGCGAAGACTCGATCTTCTCCCAAGTCGCGAAAGGAGAAGGCCTGTGAAAGTGCTCTTGATCGACGACGAGGACGACATTCGTAAGGTCGCCGAGCTAAGCCTGAGGGCGGTCGGAAAGTTCGAGACCTGCGTCGCCAGTGGGGGGCGTGAAGGAATGGAGATCGCTAGGGCCGAGGGCCCTGACTTGATCCTGATGGACATGATGATGCCGGATCTCGACGGGCTCGGGACACTGGCGGAGCTGCGCCGGGACCCAGCCCTAGCAGGTATCC
>Ga0316202_10000614_pt1 | contig 36004 bp, 23 predicted proteins | sample 3monrhotite_MG_FD_204934 | JGI IMG/M metagenome (GOLD analysis project Ga0316202, IMG submission 204934) | Microbial mat bacterial communities from mineral coupon in-situ incubated in ocean water Damariscotta River, Maine, United States -... | ecosystem: Environmental > Aquatic > Marine >...
GTGAGGGGGGTTGGCAATGCAGGGAGGGTTTCCGCGCCGCAAGGCGCCGGGCGCGTTTTCGGGGCGGCGCACGTGGACGTCGCGGTAGAAGCGATCGCTGAGGCTCAGGTAGCGCTCCAGCGCTTCGGTCGAGGAGTTGCCTGCCGTCAGGTAGTTCTGGGCGGCAAGGAGGGCGAGGAACTGAAACGCCACAGCTCGCTCGTAGAGCTGGGCGTTGACCTCCCGAGGCGAAACGCCTTCAGCGATCACGCGATCGAAGATCGCGTCAGACGCTGAGACCAGGACCTCCTTGAGGTCCAGCTTCCCTTTGCCGTTCTCCAAGTTGGTGAGGTGGGTCGCCGCTGTGATCCGCATGACGTGCGGGAGGTCTTTGACCAGGGCGACGCCGCGTTGCCACTCAGACACGGGGCACCCCCCGGTAGGGATCGTGGAGCCCAGTCAGGTTCATGCCGCCAGTGATCGGCAGCTCGGACTTGCGAAGAGCTTCGTTGAGCCGCTCGAAGCGCGCCCAGTCGATTCGAATCGGCTTCTTCTTGGGCAGTTCCAAGAGCCGGTGGCGAGCCCAGTTGGCCAGGCAAAGCGAGATCACGCAGTCGTCGTGCTCGCCCGCCGACTGCGGGCAGGCGTAGGAGACGATCTCGCGTCCCTGGGAGACACGCTTGATCCCCTGGAAGCGACACAGCTCGTAGCGAAGCTGAGACGCGAGGTCGTTTCGCAGGACCTGGATCCGCTGGTGCTGGACGTCACCGCGCGTGGTCTCGATCAGGGTCGCCTTCTTGGTGACTGAGAAGGTCTCGTAGGCGATCACTTCGCGGAGCGGGAGCGTCTTGCGCTCGCGCTGGACTCGCTTCAGCTCGTCGGCCAGGTAGCTGCCCGCCTGCGCCTTGTCGACGCAGACCACAGACACGGCGTGGGCCTCGATCAGGTCGAGGATCCGCTGAGTCGTGGTCGGGTAGTCGGTGTGCTGCCAGCGCCCGAGGATCTCAGCCTCACCGAGGCTGTTGATCTTGGTCACGACCGTCCAGTCCTGCTCCTTGCCGAGGTCGATCCCGAGGCCGACTGGCGCCTCGGCAGACGATCGCTCGGGGAGAGAGCCCACGAAGAGATCCCCCACGTCGGGGAAGGCCAGAATCAACCCGTCTACGAACTCGGCGTCGAACTCCTGAGCCGCGAACTCGGGCGTCATGGACTCCCGGCAGCGCGCGACCTCCGTGTGGTTGACGTGGGGCGAGTCGCCGGAGCGGAAGCGAAACGACTCGTGGGCGTCGTCTTGCGACACGAACTCGTCGTAGACCCAATTCTTGCCAGCGGGTGTGGTGGTCAGGAGCTTGAGGGCGTTGCCTGCGGCAGGCAGGATCTCGTTCCAGGCTCGGAGCGGGATCAGGGCTGCCTCGTCGGCCCAGAGCAAGCCCGTGATCGTGAGCCCGCGCGTCGAGCCCTCGCGCTCGCTGGAGTAGACCTCCCAGGTCGAGGCGTTGGGGAAGATCATGCGGCGGTCGCTGGCGTTCCACTGGCAGCCCGCCAGCTCTCGACAGCGCGCGCGCAGGAGCGCGATCGGCTGCCTCGCGTGACGCAAGGTCGGCACGAGGAGCACGCTCAGCGAGCCAGGTCGCTCCAGCGCAACCTGCACGGCGAGGTGGACGGCGAGGTAGCTCTTGCCGACCTGGCGCGCGGCCACGAGGACTCGCCAGGTCGCGGCAGAGCGCAGCGCGAGGCGTTGGCCCCACCAGGGGTCAAAGTCGCTTCGGAGCACGGGGGCAGCCAGGAAGCGCCCAGTCAGCCGACCCCAGTGGTCGTCGAGGAGGTCTTCGAGGCCCTCGCTTCGCCTACTGGTCATTGCTGGCTCCCTCGGCGCGCAGCGCCTCGATTTCGGCGGTGGTCGGGTTGGGGAACAGCTCTAGGTCGCGGCGAGCCAAGTCCTCCATGAACGCGATCGCTTCGGCGCGCAGCTCGTCGGAGACGAGGAAGTCCAAGGCCCGCCCAACCACGATTCCCTCGTGGCTGAGGAGGTAGATCGGCTTGGCCTCCGTCTCGACCTGCGCGCTCTCGCGCGCTGCGCGGTCGCAGTGGCGGGCTTCGGCGATCAGGGTTGCCATGGCCCTTCCGATCCCAGGCTCGATTTGGCCTTGGTGCATGGCCTTGGCGAGGTCGTTGCAGAGCTGGGCGCGGAGGGTGTCGGTGGTCGCCTCGTCGATCCGTTGGCTGACCAGCTCGGGCGTCAGCGAGCCGTCCCAACCGGCGTCGCGGCTCAAGACGCCGTCGCGGTAGAGCCTCACGAGGAGGTTGGCCGAGCGGCGGTCGACCTTGGCCTCCTCAGTCACTGCTCGCAGCGTGAGCTTGGTGCCAGCGTCCTCAAGGGCCCGGATCGCCTTTCGGATCCGCTCGCGGGTCGCGCTTGGGATCTTGAACACGGTCAGTTGGGTCGGGCTGGTCATGGCGTCCTCCGGGGGGCATTGGCTTCAGTAGGTGGCGTGTCCTGCGCGACGTGCCCGCCTAAGCCATGCGGTGAGAGCGGGTTAGGAATCTGGAGAGGACACGCTGAGGACACGGAGGACACGCTCGACACGCTGAGAGCGCGTTCGTGGTCGAGGCTTGATGAGCCGGGGTGGGTGCCATGGGTGGCGTCGTCGTGGGGCACTTCGTCGTCCTCCTATTCCCTGGCGTCCCAGTCGCGAGATTTCCCCTAACTGCTGCTGCCGCAAGCCAAGAAAGCGCGTCCCACGGGACGCGCCTGGGACGCAGTGCTTCTGGCGGGCGCAAGTCCTTTCAACGCGTGGTTGGCGTCCCACTGCGTCCCAGCGCGTCCCAGCGCGTCCCACGGATTAGCTCTAAGCCCAATGAAGTCGGCTTCTGCGTCCCACTCCAAACTGGGACGCAGTGGGACGCAGTGGGACGGGGCAACCGAGATCGCAGGGGTTACGGGCAGGTTTTGCCTGCGTCCCACCTCGGAATATTCCCTAAGCACCTGCGGAGCAGCTCGTTAGAGGCGCGTCCCACTGCGTCCCAGTTTGAAAGTGGGACGCGGACCTGGTGCTCGCTGGCTGGGTCAGCGGGGGCGCGAGGGAGGCGCGCGGGAGCCAGGCCTCAGCGCGTTTTGGGCGTCAGCTTCCGGGCGTCCTGCTGCGCCAGGTCGCGGGCCACGACGGCGAATCCCAAAACGGAGGGTTTGAATCCCAAGAAACCTCCTCAGGGGGGGCGGTTTCGTTTCAAGGGGGAGGTCACGCTCCGCGTAAGTCGCGCCGTCCCGAACGTCTTCCGAGGACACTCCCGGCTAAGTGCAATGCCTCTGGCCTGTTATCAAATCCGGTCGTGAAACGAACGCATAAGTCCAATGCTGGACCAAAACGGGCCTCCAGAATCCCACGATATGGGGCAGTTTCACTGGGACGTCAGGGCTTAGGCGATCTTTGTAATCACTTCCGTAGAATCCCCGCAAATGGCACGCTCAAGGCCTGCGTAGCTGTCGGCGGAGCCGACAGCTCGCCAAAGTGTCGAAACTCGACGGCCGCTTCCCGCGTGGATCCTTTGGATCCACGCGCGCGACCCCTGCGTAGCTGTCGGCGGAGCCGACAGCTCGCCTTGGACTAAGCCTTCGGCAGCGAGGTGAGCGTGGGATCGTTGCCTCAGACTCGGCCGCGCTTCGAGGTCGCCCAGATCCTGCGTGACCATGCCGCCGACTACCGTGCCCGGTGCGTCATGACGGAGGAGCAGCGGCGCGCGGTCTGGGCCATGGTTCACTGCCGAACGGCTGCGCTGGGCGGGCACTTGGACCGCTGCGACGCCTGCGACTTCGTCCGGCCTGCGTACAACTCCTGTCGCAACCGAGCCTGCCCCAAGTGCCAAGGACAGCGCCAGCAGGAGTGGATCGCCAAGCAGGTCGACCGTGCCCTCCCCGTTGCTTACAGCCACCTTGTGTTCACGCTGCCCGCCGAGCTGCGGCCCGTGGCCCGTGCCAACCCGCGTGAGGTCTATCGGATCCTCTTCGCTGCGGCCTCTCGAGCGGTCCAGCGTCTCGCCAAGGACCCGCGCCACCTGGGCGCTCAGGTCGGGATCACGGCTGTCCTTCACACCTGGACCCAGAGCCTCCACTACCACCCCCACGTCCACCTGGTCGTGACGGCTGGTGGGCTCAGCGAGGACGGGCTGCGCTGGATCAAAAACCGCTGGGGCGAGCGCTACCTGTTCCCGGTTCGCGTCCTCTCGCGAGCCTTCCGCAGCTCCTTCGTCCGCGCGCTCGTTCGTGCTCGTACCCAAGGCAAGCTCGACCTCACCGGCGAGAATGTCGCCGAGCTGGCTGACGACCAGGGCTTCGCCGACTTCAAGCGCGACCTCCATGCCAAGGACTGGGTCGTCTACGCCAAGCGACCCTTTCCAGGCGTCTCCCAGCTCTATCGCTACCTGGGCCGCTACACGCACCGCGTCGGCCTCTCCAACGAGCGCCTGCTCCTCGTGGACGACCGCAGCGTCACGATCCGCACCCGAGCCGGGACGGCGTCTTTCGCCCCGCAAGAGTTCTTGCGGCGCTTCCTTCAGCACGTCGCGCCCAAGGGCTTCGTGCGGGTCCGGCACTTCGGCCTCTTCGCGTCTGCCCACACGGCTCGCCTGCGAGCTGCCCGAGAACTGCTCGACGGTGAGCGCTTGGAGGCGCCAGAGCCAAGTGAGCAGGAGGCCAGCGAAGCCCCGGACGAAGCCTGTCCAAGCTGTCTGTTCGGGACGCTTGCACGCGAAGAGGTTGACCCGAGTCCCTCCGTAGAAGACCTCTGGGACCCATGAACGCCGGTCGGATCGCAACTCCCTCCCGTGCACGCCTTCCGCTCAGGCCCGAGGTCTGTCGTGTGACGGAGCCTGAACGGAGTAGCCCCGTCTGAGGCGCCGTCAGCGGGGCAGACTTGGCGGGAGCGTGAGGTCGTCGGGCCGGGTTGAATCATTGCGACCGCTGCCTAGTGAGGTTAATGCCCATAGCAAAGCGGGGTCAATCCTCTCGGTTAGGCCCGAGAGGCTGCACCCTGCTATCCCGAGGCATGCTTCACGCCGTTCAGTACTTCGTCCTCCTGGCAGTCGGCTGGGTCTCTCGGGAGCAGCAGGCTGTGATCACCTACCTTCAGGCCGAGAAGGAGACCCTTCGCGAGCAGCTCGGGGACCTGCAAGCCGCGCTATACCCAGCGTCAGTGTCAACGGCTCGCAGAGGCCGGCGAGGCGCTCGGGCGAGCCCTCGTGGTCGAGCACGCCTCATCTCATGCCTCAGAATCTGTGAATCTCGTTGGATGACTTTTGGAACCCTCCGGGAGGGCCAGTTCGCTCCTGAGCCCCTCAAGAAGGGCTCTTGCCATACCAGTGCGCCCATGCTCGAGGAAACAACGTTCAGAAGCGCGAAGGACCCAGGCCCAGGCATTGGGGCTGGAGGAAGAGGATGGCAGGGTCTCCTCAAGCCAAGGAGATCTACTCCGCAGCAAATCAAGCGAACGCATAAAGAGTGCCACTTGGGCTGGAACCAGCTCTTCAAGGCATGCCATGAATGAGCGATTCGTCCCCTGACGAGCTTCACAAGCCACTCGGTGAACTACATAGAAGAGGTCAGCGTCTGCGACGACTTGCTCTAGGTCACCCAACACTAGGCCTTCGTCAGAAAGCAAACTCCACAGAAGGGCAGAGGAGGGGACCTCCCCTGCTCGAAGTTCTGCCGCTACCCTAGTCCAGCCCTTCGCAGAGCGAAGCTTTTCATCCATCAGGAGCCAAGGAGAAGCCGAGCTCCCCGGAGTGCTTCCTCCCTCAAGCTCGTCGTGCGTAGATGGCACTCCAGGAACATCCTCTCGTTCCACCCCCACATGACCCCACCCACTTGGGCGAAGCTGTTGTCCAGTTCCTCCCAGCGGTCAAGAGGGATTTGCGCATGATTCAGCTCCTCGTCCTCCAGCCACTCGGTGACGGAGATCCCAACTTCCGTTGCCAACGAGCGTACGACCTCGGGCCCGGGAAGAGCGAGGCTGAGGGCACGCCTTCTCAATAGCTGATCTGACGTTTCCAGAGGCGAGTCAAGCACACTGATCGTTGTTCCCCGCTTCTTGCCCAGCTGAAAGCTCAGGAGACAGTCGGGCCGAAGGGGTTCCAGTCTTCGCCAAGGCTTGGGAAGCAGGACTAAGCGAGCGGGATCCTTAGGGCTAGTCATCTTCAGGGCGAGGCGTCATGTCTTTTGGAGTGAAAATCCGTCGGACCTTCACGTCCGGGAGAGCTTCATTAGCCATTTGATCCAATATCACCCTCCTCGGTGGCCCAAAGAGGTCAGGCCTTATCTCACGCGGAAGGTCAATTATGAAGCGGTTGAACTTGTTGATTGGGCTACCCGCAGCCTCCACTTCCAAGACCATTTCCAGTGCATGCTTGCGTACGTGGCCCCGCATCCAGTTATCCACTGTGTCCTCCACACTGTTTCCCGTGTGTAGTGCCTCGGTTGTCTTCAGGTTCACCTCAGAGGACGCGTTGGCCAATTGGGTAGAGGATAGGAAGATAGTAACCCCTATTCCAACTCGCCCTTGTGTGGAGGAAAGCGTAGCTCGAATGTGACTGCTAATCCTGCCTAGCGCAGTGAGCCGGCCTTGAAAAGTGTTCGGCCTCGCACCAGGGAGTAACCGCTCGGCGTTTGCGCGGCCCCAGTCGTCGTGCCTGTGCTGAGTCCTATGGTCTGCAATGTTGTTTAGGACCGCGTGCAGGTAGCTGTGACCCTTCCTAGCCTCCAGTCCACGCGGGTGTTGCAGCTGAAATCCGCTCAGTCCATTCCTCCCAGAGTAGGGAAGTCTAAGCCATCTTCGTCTCCCCGAGTTGACGTTAGCCAATTCTCTTCTGAACCAGCCACGAATATGCTTCGGAAGCGCTTCGTGATCTGGGTGGCCTACCGTCGCGTATTGGCGCAGTCTTGCCTGATAGTCCCGTCGCCCGAGAAGGCGTAGGTGGTCTTCGCGCGCTGCCGTGTTGGGTCTGACAGTAGGACCGCCCTCAGTCAACCCTCCAGGGCCAAGACCCAGGCGGGGAGGCGGAGCGGGCCGAGGTTGCGCTGGCTGAGGCCCCGCCGCTCGAGGTTGCGGCCCTGGTTTAGCCTTGCCCGAATTGGCGATCTCGTCGTTCAGGCCGTTGCGGTCCACGCGATTCATGGGGTCGCCGTGAACGAATGCGTAGCGGTTCATTCCGTCGGAAGTCCCCGAGGGATCGGCATTCAAGAACCGACCCAGGTCCGGGTCATAGAACCGCGCACGGAAGTCCAGCAGCCCGCTATTCCCTAGATCAGGGCGCCCGTTGTAGCCGAATCGCGACGCCACAGCGTTCGTGGCGAGGGCTGTCCCAACCACATTGAGCGACACACCCCAAGCGCTGTAGAACTTGGTCTCCTCAACGGCCCCTAAGCTGTCAACCGACTGGTGCACACTCCCGTGCGCGTCGGGCAGTGTGAACTGAACGTCGCTGAAGTTGCCTCCAGGAATCTGGCCGATCTTGGCGTCGATCGAAGGCCCTAAGATGTACTTCTGCAGCAACACCCCGGACGTGCTGTATTCAGCGTAGATTTGGCCACCCCACAGCAACCGATGCCGCTCAGGCATTCCAGGTGCAGCCAGGTCCACCGTCTTGAGCAACTGACCTCTGGGCCCATAACTCATGACCATGCTGACGGGGTTCGCCGAGTCGGTGTCGTCTGTCACACCAACTAGGCGATCCTGCGAGTCATACCTGTAGCGACGACTCGGCCCCATGTCGGGTCCCACGCGGATTAGATTGCCATTGTCGTCGTAGGCCATCTGTTTGAACGTGGCTGCGCCAACCGTGTATGCCTCGACCTCGCTGACTGCGAGGGCCCCGCCGTGCTGCGGCAAAGCGGGAACAGGAGCCCCACCAGCAGGCTGGCGAATTCGGAACACCTTCGCCCTGAACTCCGCGGTGTAGAGAGTCACCTTCGTGGAGACGGGCTTGAAGGACCAAGGGATCGCGGGTGTCGTGCCGTTGGCGTCGTTGCCTCCCCGAATGTCCGCGCCGAGGGCTGCGCACAGCTCTGCCTCCTTCCAGACTCCGAAGAACCCGTCGTCCTCCAGATACTCCAGGCGGAGATCGCTAGGGAGGCCGTGATCGACCGGAAGGTTGACGTCGACCTGGACAATCGGGATCTCCGAGCCCACGTCAAACTCGATCCAATGCTCCCCTGTTCCCGACCCGCTGACGAAGGACCTCCCAGGGGCAGTGCTGCCGGGGTCTACCGTGCCGTCGGCCGCGAGCGCGGGCCCATAATCCATGGGTGAGCCCAAGAAGACCGAGTCCGCGCGGGGCGCGGTCAGCCCATTGACCTTCACCGCAGTCGTCTTCTTGTGCGAAACGATCTGGTTGAACTCGTTGACTCTGTAGGTGTTGACAACTCCGTTGACGCGGTGCTCTACGCGGTTGCCTGCGTCGTCAAACTTGGAGATCTCGACGTGCGTGGGCGCGCCGTCTTCCCTGACGATCTCCTGAGATAGGCGACCGACGCTGTCGTATCTGGCCTCACGGGAGACTCCGGTTGAAGTCGGGCTAAGCGTCCTGAGGTGCCGATACTCGGTCTTGACCCGCCGTCCCAAGTTGTCGCGGGTCACCACCACGTCTTGGTTCTGTGAGGCCGACGCCCCGACAAGGCCGCTGCCAACTTGCGTTTCGAGTCGCCCTGTCGCGTCTCGTACCTGCGCCAGCGTAGCCGGACCGGCCTTCCAACTCTTGATCCTGCCTGTGTGGTCATAGGCGAACTGGGCGGCAGCTCCTGCGGGAGCCCCCAGACCCGAGTGGGAGATCGTCTCTAGTCGCTCTCCTCTGACGTACGTGTAGTGCGTGACTAGCCCCTCGGGGTCGGTCATTGTCTTCAGGGACCCAAACTTGTCGTCTTCATAGGCAAGGGTGAAAGTCCTTGGAGGATGCGCCGTGCTGTTGGTCTTGTTGATCAACTTGACGGTGACAAGCCGCTCCTTCTCGTCGTAGGCATACTCGCGTCTGTATCCGGGGTTCTCCTCCGAAAGGACCTTTCCAGCTCCGTCATAGTTGTAGCTGATCGTGTTTTCAGAAGCCTCGGAGCCAACTCCGGCGATGCTCGAGGGGGCGAGCATACGCGTCACGCGATGGTGGGTGTCGTATTCAAACTCTCGCGCATAGGCAGGAAAGGGGAATTTCGGAGTGTGGACAGTCTTGACGCGCCCCCAGTCGTCGTAGCGGAACTCGCTCTCGTGACCAAGCGGATCGGTAATCGTCTTCGTGCGGCCTTCCCCGTCATATGTGTAGGTGGTCGTCCAAGTCTGTTCAGGAGCCCCAACAGGGGACCGTGGCTGCACAACCTGGGTTCGCGTCTTGACCTCGCTGTAGTCGGTGTAGGTAAAGCGCTCCTCGGTCCGAGCCTGATCTGGACCCGAGTTCTTAACGGCCTTTCGCCGACTGAGGTCGTCGTAAACGATCTCAGTCGTCCTTCCCTCAGGGTCGACCATTTTCTGGAGTCTTCCCTTGCCGTCATAGCTGATCGTAACAGTGTTGCCATAGGCATTTGTAACCGTCTCCAGCCGCCCCTTGGTGTCGAAGGTCCGCCTGACTACGAGCTTCTCCTGCTCGTTCGAGTCACGGGCGAATACCTCCAACACTCGGCTCGCAGGGTCTCGGCGAACTCTGCCTGTCTCCTTGCCCTCCACACTCGAGACAGTCGGTCTGCCGATCCCGTCAAGTTCGACACTGGCTTCTGGGCGTGCTCTGACCGTCGAATTCCCCGGTGGCCGGAAGTCGTGACCCAGGACCTTCCGGACGTTTCCGGCGTCGTCTAGGACTTGCTCCTGGGTTGAGGAAACTGCCCAAGCTCCACCATGTGTCATGGTCGTAGGGCGGTTCCGAGCGTCATAGCCATAAGAAGCGCCGAGAAACTTGTTGTCCTCTAGGTATGTAAAGCTCCCAGCAAGGTTCGTGTCGAGGTAAGAGTGCTCGGTCCTGGGACGCCTGAGATTCCCGTTGACGGTAATCTCGGGCGCGAAGTGCTTCTTGAGTCGATCGATCTCGTCGAACTCCATGTTGGTCTTCGCTGGCGGATGCGCACCACTGACAACTGAATCCACGATTTCGGTCGCGTTGGCTCGGGGGTCGCGGCTCATGACCTCGGTCTTTCGACCCAGTCGCTCGGTTTCCTTGAGAAGGCCCTGGTCGTCGTAGACATAGTGGCTCTTGTTTCCACGCTCGTCGCCTACAGCGACGAGTTCGCCAAGCGCGTTGTAGAAGTAGGTGGTAGAGCCGAGACCACTTGTCGTTACGATCTGAACCCGTCGCCTGTGGTCTCGCTGAATTCGGGTAGTCGTTCCCCATGAAGACTCGACGGCCTCGAGCTCGCCGTCTGGCGTGTAGCGGCTAGTCCTCTCCTCGCCTCCCGGGTATTGAACATGGCGAGGCTGATCGAGGTCGTTGTAGTCACTGACCACAACCTGCTCGCCGGTAGGGCTTTGACTCGTGAGGAGGTTTCCCACCTCGTCGAAAGTCGCCTTGGTGGTTGATACTGGGGGCCCCGTTGCGCTCGCCCGTGCTATGGACTCAATCGGGAGTCCAGCCCGATTGAGATCCGTGGAGCGCTTGAACTCCTGGACAACACCGATCGGATCGGTAACTGTCTCGACCTCTCCGTGGTGGTTGTAGGAGATCTTCGTCTTTGCGGCCCCGCTTCCAGTGTCTGGATGCGTTATCTCGGTGATCAGGCCCGAAACCTCAGGATTCGTCGAGGACGACTCTGTCTTGTAGATTTCGCTTACTGCAGTGTTGACCGTGTACTTCCAAAATGCCTGGGGCCGAGAGTAGGTCGCCACAGTGAAGTTGTTTGGCGTGTAGGTCCAACGTGTCTCAAGCTGGCTGGCGTAGTCCTTGATCGACTCAAGTTGCCCGAGGGCATTGTACCCATAGCTAGTTGTCCATAGATTCGTCGCAGGAATCCGCGTAGAGGCGATTCCTGCGGAACCGTAGCGCGTCACGGAGGAGTAGGGCCCGTTCACGTGCGTTACCGTTGACCGCTTGAAGTCGTATGTCTCGCTCCGATTCAGGACCCTCTGAATCGCTACGGACCACTCGTCGGTCGAGTCAAAGTCAGGCGACCAACTGTAGGTGAGGTTCGTCCACGACAGACCTGCTTCAATGCGCGTAACGACTTGAGTCGGGACTCCTGAAGGGACGGCCAATGGGCCAGGAGGGTGCGCGCCTGGGTCTCGATACTCCAGCTGGGTCGTTCGGCCGTCAGAGGAGGCGACATGTGAGAGGTGCAGGTTGGAGGGCTTGTAGCCGAATGTTTCCTTTGGCCCGTTGGCTAGGCTCACGCTCTTGAGGCTGTGATCGCCCGGATAGTATTCGAAGGTCCAGACTCTGTCCTTGGGAGCGATTACCTTTGTTACGCGTCCCTTGTCGTTCAGCTCCCAGACCGTCTTGCGCCCTTGGCTGTCTGTAATTGTGAGTTTCCCGGGCTGCGAAGGATCGAAGCTGAGTGGGCGCCCATGGTCTTTCCTCCGAATCTCGGTCAATCTACCTCGTGGATCAAAGCTGACCCGTATCGGAGTGTGGGGAGCTGAGAGCCTAAAGCTACCGTCGGGTTGTTCCTTGAGCAGAAGCCCGATTGAAGTGCCGAACAGAATCCTGTCACCTCCTACGCGGTAGATCTTGGATCCAGCTGAAGTCTCAGTCAGTTTGTGGTGCCGCCCATATGAATCTTGGAAGACTAGATCAACGTGGGCGGTCGAGGGTTGGCCTACCGCCGTCGGGGGCTCAGTCCAATGATCCATGAGAAGTCGGACCGTATAGGCCGAACTCCAGCCGTGACCGAACGGAGCATAGACACGTTCGTCTACGTCGGCACTCCTGGCCACACCTTTCCAGAAGGCCGAGTTGTAGGAGCGATAGGTCAGGCCCATGCTGACGGGTAGGCCGGGACCACTGGCAGAGAACAATGGGAGCCCGTAGATTGCCTCGCCTGTGGGCATGTTGACACCGACGCCCTGGTCCGAGAACCCACGGACAATGCTTGAGAACTCGCCCTGCCACCACTGGTGATCGGGCTCGTCAACTTGGGTAATCACCGTTCCGAGGACCTTCCCCAAACGGTTGTCGGTCACCGTGACAGTTCGCGCGAGTCCGTCTCGGAGCAAGGCGTCAACTTGGCGGGTCATGACCTCAACCATGACCCCCTCGACTAGTGTCTCTCCTAGGTCATAGCGGGTTTGAACTCCATCAGGGTCTACGTAATAGAGATATCTGAGTCTCTGTCTAGGTATTGGCCCAGTCAGAGTCACAGTCTGTGGCGTCGTCCGGGTGACGATTGGTCTCCACCGACCGTTTAGTCCAGGAGCGGTCCAGCCTGCCTTGAGTACAAAGTAGTGATCCTCGTAGGGATAGGCACCGCTTGCCGTGTATGCGTTCCCAGAGGTCTCGTGCATGTCCTTGCGCGCATCTTCAAGCCTCTGTGCGTTGAGAGCTTGAGTACCTACCAGACTCCGGGCTGCTCCTGACACATTACTGCTTTGCCAAATCTCGAGACCCTCGCCACAGGTCAGGGATAGATCCAGTTGACTAAACGGAGTCGGCTCCGACAGCTTGACGTAGATCTTGTAGGTGTCATCACCGGGCGCGTATGTCCTCCCTGGCCCAAACTGAGTTCCAAGTTTGACGATTGCGCCCGACTCGACATTTCCCTCTGGGACCGGGTCGCCCGGAGGTGCAGGGGGAGGGGGCGGGCTTGTGCTTGCTGGATCCTTGGGGTCGCTTCCAAGCACGAAGAGCTCTTCGTAGTTGCTCTTGCCGTCGCCGTCATAGTCCGTAGCGGACGAGTTGGGGAAGCTGCTGACTCCGTCCAGCCCGAGCGCCACCTCCACGCAATCAAGGAGTCCGTCCTGATTGTTGTCTTCAACTCCGTCGGCCGGCGCCGTGGTGAACGTCACGGTTGTTTCGGCAGGAAGAGGATCTCCAGCATTCGAGGCCAGCCCGACCGAGACGGACGCGGTGTAAGGCTGTAGTGGATTGAGCCTGACCCTTGGGGAGAGCCTGAGCAGTCCTCCTTCGACGCTGACCGACGTCGGAACGGCAGGTCCACTCGAAGTCGGTCCCTCATGAAGTGAAACCGCGCCGGCAGTGGCGGCGTCGATCGGCAACGACGTCCACACATAGACTGACTGGTCGGTGAACACACCGACGGCGTTGTGCTCTGGATAGACGCGTGTCACCGTAAACGGACTGTCCTGGACCCAAAACGAGTCCGAAAAGAACTGATGGTTCTTGCCAGTCGAGTCCGTAACGATCGCTCGGAGGCGCACTTCTGTAGGGACTCCGAAGTGATCTCCACTTGAGCGGTCCCAAGCGTAGGCATACTCGCGCCCACACGCTGAGGAGGTCAAAGAGGTCGTGGGGTCGCCTGAATTGGCGGCCAAACTGGCACTGGCCCACACCGCACTCGGGTTCGGAGAGAGAACTTCGAACTCCATGTAGGCAAGGGTCGTAGCGCTGTCGTCGTCGTTGTCCTGGACCCGAATCCGGAACGGAAGCGCTTTGTTGAAGTTCGGTGCGCTCTGGGTTCCGCGGGGGAGGCCCGTGAATTCACCGAAGGGCTTGTTCTCTGGCACGAACGGGGTAAACAACCCGAGGTCAGCGAACCGTACACTCACAGGGTTCCGGTCTGCCGCTAGGCGAGCAGCCACTTGTCCGACTGCGGCGCCCACCACTCGCTCGTTGCTCTTGGTGTCGCCGGGAAGCGCACTTGAGGTGTGTCCGCCCGCAGTGAGCGTGATGCGCTTGGCTGCGAGCGTCGCCCGGAGCGGCGACCCTTCGTTGAGGTCGGTGGTCCCAGCGTCAGGGAAAGTGGGAGGGGTCGTAAAGGCGACCTGGAGCCCTCCTGGAAAGGTGATCGTCACCGCAGCTCGCTGGGGGGCTCCGCGAGCAACGGTGATCGATTGCTCGTAGACACCATTGCCCAGGTCGGCCATAGGAGAGCCCTGTCCCGAGATCCTGACCTCTTGCCCCGAAAGGAGGGCTCCCGTCCAGTCTTCAAGCGAAAGCCTGGCGAGAGTCGTGATCGGCGTCGAGTCGCTGTAGCCGAAGAGGCTGAAGCTCGTCACGTAGGGAGTGGTCGTCTCGAGGAACTTCGCGGTTGGATCGACTTCGATCTTGCCGAGGACGACCCAGCCGCCCAGGTCGGCCTTGAACCCATAGAGGTCGCGCTGGGTGCCGGGTGGCAGCTGGGCGGTGTTGGGAAGCCGAAGCGACACGCCAGGGGTGAAGGTCAGGCCCGAAGGATAGGCCTCGTAGAGTCGGCTGGGCGTGAACCCGCTTGGGAGTGGCGCTGGCGTCAAAGAGGCGTCGACAGGGAAGATCGCGATCGCCGGAGGCGGGCTGCCTGAGACCTCTGTGAATCGGGGGACCACGATTGCGGCCGAGCGAAGCGCCGGGTTCTCGACGCGGGTTGCGGTCTGGACCCGGTTGTCGTTCGTCAGCGACAGGGCAGTTGCTAAGCCCGCAGGGAGCCGGGGGAGCGTGACTGTGAGCGCTGAAGCGGATGTGCTCGTGACCTCAACGGGAAGCTGCCAGATCACGTGATTGGGTCGGCCGTCAATCGTGATCACATGCGAGCCGCCGGGGACCCCTTCGAGCTCAGCTACTCCGGCGAAGTTGGTGGTGGCAGAAATGCCCGCCACCTCGATCTCGACTTGGCTCAGGCCAGACGAGGCGGAGACGCCGCCGTCAAGGACGCGGATCGAGACACCACGGAGGATTGGCGCGAGAGAGACCGTGCTGGTGACGTTGCCGACGGTGTCCGCGAGCGTCACTTCGATCGTGAGTTCTGTCGTGTCAGCGCCGGGCGAGAACGTTCCCGTCGCCTGGCTCGCGCCTACAGTGAGGCTAGGCGTGACGTCCACGCCGTTGACCTTGACTGAGAGCGACGCCAGGTCCACGCCACAGCCGGCGTCAGCGAAGTCGATCACGAAGGGGGCAGGGTCCAAGGCACCGTTGGCTGTCGCGGCCACGCTGGGAGGGGTGGAGTCGTAGGCGAGGGTCCGGGTTGCGGTCACGGTGCTGCCGTCTTGGACGGTGAGCGTGTTCGTTCCCTCGACGAGGCCAGGAAGCGAGCTGAGGGTGGCTTCCAAGGTTGAGCCACGGGCTTCGTCCGCCATGAACCGAGCCCGGCGAGGGCCCCGGTGTCGCCACCAGCAGCGCCACCAGAAGGGGATTCGAGTCAACCAGAGGCGACCCGCGATTCCTGGGTTCAGGTTGCGTCCATTGGCACCCGAGCCGCGCTGGACGCGTGGCTTCGTCCAATCTTGCCAGACGCGGTAGTTGAGGCCGGAGAGCTGCCCGCGCCCCACCAGATACGAATGCCAGGGGCTGATGCGATAGAAGTCCCAGAGGGCCGGGTCAATCGTGCCTTGCGGGACGTAGTTGGACGGCTGGAGCTCCTTGATCGGGCGCCGGGGGGGGCTCGAGGCCTTGAGGCGCAGGTAGGCTGTGAAGCGGCGCTGAGCGTTCGAGCTGGAGGTGAGCTCCGCTTGGAGCTGGAGGTCACCGCCTGGAAGCTCGGTCAGCTGGGCGGCACCCGTGATCTTGAAGCGCGGTCCTCCCGGGGCGCCGGGAAGGCGAAGGAAGTAGCCACCAGGCTTGTTGGAGTGGGTGGATTCGGGGTCGCTGAGCGCTCCCGGGCCGCTTGAGCTGCCCGTCTCTGCAAAGGAGGCCGTGACGTCAGTCCCGTTGAGGAACACCGTCCGGGACCCTTGAGAGACAGCGACCTGGACCCTCTGGTCTGGACCTACGCATTCCCCCTCCTGGGGGGATGCGATCTCGTCGGCGAACGAGGTTCCCGTGGCCAAGCCAAGTGCCAACAGGGTGAGCGTGAGTCGGATCTCAAGAGCTGAGTTCATTACAGACCTCCGGAAGAGCGCTGGAGGACTGGACTAGTTGGACTTGGGGCGGACGGGCTCGTGGTCCTCCGTCCCCTTGCGGACGGCGTAGACCATGTAACTGAACTTGACGTTGCTCTTGCCGCCCTGGGACTCACGGACCACGATTCGTGAGGGATTCTGCGACTTGACGTAGAGCCCCTTGGTGTCCCCGCGAGGGGTGAGGTGCACGGTCATGGTGTCCTTGACCGCGAGGACAGTGAAGTGCTCAGGCAGTCGGATTCGAGCCTTGCCGTTCTTGAGTTCAGCGGTTCCGCGGGCGTAGAGAGCGCACTCTGGGCCTTCTAGGGAGCAATAGACGATCTCCTTCGTTGGATCGTTGGGGTGCTCGACCACGAAGTTCTTGACGTTCGCGGAGACGGTTCCCGCGACATTCAGGTTGCCCGTGGAAATCGTGCCGCTAACGCCAAGGTCTCCAACCACATTGACCCGATTCGCGCTGATGGGTCGGAGGTTGTTAACGGTCAGGTCTTGGACCCCGTTGATGAACTGCGTAGTCACGGAGTTCGCGACAACCGCGTCCAAGGGTTGGCCATGAGCCACGAAGAGTCCAAAGAGGGGGTTGGCATTTACGCCTATGGTGACACCGTTCCCCGAGGGAGTCACCGTCGTCGCATAGCCGGCTCCCACGTTGAAGTTCCCTCCAGCGTCCGGAGCGGTTGAGTTGATCGTCTGAACGCCACCGCCTCCGCCACCACCCACCGGAGCAAAGATCTGAACCTGGCCGGTTGGCGTCGTGCTGACCGTGACAGCTCCTGTCCCGATCAAGTCAACATCACCTCGCTGCCCTTCGACTGAGGTCACGACTCCGGCTGGGTCGACACTGACTACATAGTCCGAGTTCGCGGGATTGGTGATCGAGATCCCCGTTCCCTCGGTCAGGGTCACGGCCCCGAACTTCCCGTTGAAGCTCTTGACGGCTTGAGTCAGGTCCAGGCTCAGTTCAAGGGTCTGCCCGTTGGGCGTCACCCGGACGCCGCCCGTTGGGGTCCCTTCGAGCTTCACAGCCCCACTGAGGGAGTTGAGGGTCGTTACGCCTCCGCCGCCACCGCCGCCCGACGCGTTGATGGTGATCGAGTTGCCAGACTCGTCGAAGGTCACGTTGGTCCCTGCCACCAGCCGGTAGTCGCCGTTCGTAGCAGGACGTCCATTGATGGTCCGCGTGACTCCAGGATCGAGGGCCACCGTGAAGGCATTGCCCGTGCCGCCCGCGGTCACGCCGTTGCTTCCGGTCACGCTGAGCGCCAGGTCCCCCGTCGCGTTGGGGGCTTGCCCGTTGACCGTAGCCACGTGGGACCCGTCTGCCTTGAGCCTGAGGGTCGTGGCTCCCGTGGTGGGGTCCGTGGTGACCTCGACACCCGTTCCGCCGGACAAGGTGAGGTCTCCGAGGTTCGGAGTCACGCCATTCACCCGAATCACGCCCACAGACACGATCTCGATCCCGTCATTGGTGGCGTTGTCGTTGACCTCGATCCCTCTTCCGGCCGTGATCAAGAAGGACGACGCTTGGGTCCCGTTGATGTCCCTGATTCCGCCCCCGTCCGCCGAAGAAAGGGAACGGATCGCGAAGGGCACGGCGCTCAGCTTCAGCCGGGGCGTCACGAGCTCGGTGGTTGTTCCCTTGAGCTTAATCGCCACCCAGCGATCCCCGCCGTTTCCAAACACGCTGGCAGGGACGCCAGGGGCTGGGGTTGGAGCTCCTCCAATGGTTGTGCCTGCACCAAGATCGACCGCGAAATGCCCGTTTCGGATCGGAGTTGCGTCATGGTTCTCCGCAAAGAGCGGCGTCGTGCTGGCTTCCGTCTCATGGATCTCGAAGACCAAGTCCAGGTCACCGTTGACGGGGCAATCGGCGGCACTGATCCGACCTTGGATGGCCAGGGTGTTGCTCGAGTCGGCCGCCAAGACCCGCGTGGGCGCGCTGTGGTGCATGACTCCAAAGGCAAGTCCGGTAGCGAGAAGCAGGAAGGCGGAGGTTCGTAGGCGCATGGGATCTCTCCAAAGTCAACGCGAGACGTTCGGCAGGAATAGTCAGCGGGCGCAGATTATTCAAGCGATTTGGCTCAAGTCTCAGGCTCACTTGGCCGAGACGCTCCAGTGATGTGGCAGGAGCCGCTGCCCCGCGCCACAGCCCCTCAGGCTCACCAGACGTAAGTCCCGCAAAGTCAACCTCGACTCATCACCCTTGATGAGGCTCCTACCTCGAGCGGAGCGAACACGAGGCGACGCCAGTCGGCGGTGGGTCTTCAGGGGCGAGGATCGCGCTTCCTAGACCCAGGGGCCGGCGTTGCACGCAGCGCTTGGAGAAGTCAGGATGCGACGCGTGACGCCTACACCAGAGACCCAAGAGACTCCGTCCAACGCCTACCCCAGTAAGGCCCTCGCGGTGCTGGGAGTGAGCGCACTCAGCGTCGTGGCCTTCGTCTTGGTGTTCACGCTCGGCACCCGTGAGCGTCCGGTCAGTGCCTCCCCGACGCCCTCTCCCACAGTGGCTGACTCAACCCCAGCGGGTTCTGACCAGGGCCTGGCTCCCGAGTCCGTCCGACCCGGGACCACGGACGAGATCCTGCGGGACGGAGAGACCGAGGCCATTGGATCCGTCCAGGCCCTGCGACGACTCCCTCAAGCGCAGCTCGTGGCGAACTTGCGAGGGGGCAAGCCTCTGATCCGGGTGGCTTCGCTCACGATCCTCTGGGAACGCGGCCAGCGGGACCTTGTCCGTGAGCAGGCTGCGGGCGAGCCCCTGCTTGAGGCCCAACTGCGAGCGCTTGAGGCGCGGAAGCCCAGGTGACATAACTCCCGATTACTGCCTCGCAGCACACGTAGTCACGTGAGTCGCCTTCCATGAGCGGGGTCTAATCGAATCTCGAAACAGCCTGGCGCGGGGTTCGTCTGGGCGTAGTGCGTGCTTGGCTGAATCGCCCCTTGGCGAGACTGGGGAGCCGCAAGTTCATTCCTGCGCCATGCTTCAGGCCTCAACGGCCAGAGCCACGCTTGGGTTAGCGCCCAAGAGACCTCGTTGATCCCGTTCTTGATTGCCTCCGTGCCGACAACCTTGGCTTTCCTGGCCTCAGCCTCCCCAGCGGCCCTCATCGCTTGAAGGCTGAGTTCAAAGCCTTCGAGGAGTTCATGCCCGAGTTCAAGATCGACCCGAGGAATTAGTGGGGTGGTGATGTGTTCGCCCCCCCAAACCCCCCATCTTGGCGTTTGGGGTGAGCGCGGGGGTGAGTCTCCTTCGTCGCACTTTTGGAGGGGGAGGGGCGTAGGAGAGGTGGAGGAGGCGACTGCGGAGACTGCCCCCTGATCGTGTGGGTGAGCGGAGGGGGGTTGCGTGGCCGGGGGGAGAAATGCTGTTACCTCCGCGGTGAGGTGGCAGTAACTCCCACCATGCGCTTTTGGATCTGGATATTGGTGCCCCTCGGCTTGGTCTTGAGCCTCAGCGAGCCTGACCGCGGCGAGCGTCGCGTCGTCAGCGACGAGGAGTCGGCTTCCCTCGTGGCGGCGGTGGACTCGCACCTCGTGACCTCTTGGGAGCAGGCCGCCCTCGAGCCGGCTCCGGAGGTCGACGGGCTGACCTTGATGCGCCGGCTCTGGCTGGACCTCCTCGGGACGACGCCGAGCCTGCTCGAGGTCCGCGCCTTTCAGAAGGTGCCGGCTGGCCAGCAACGGGGTTGGCTCATCGAGCGGGTCCTGGCGGACGAGCGCTTCGACTCGATCTTGGCCGAGCGCTTGGCTCGGATCGCAGTCGGTGGTCAGGACGCCAAAATGGGCGACCTCATCTATCGCCGCCGGCGCCTCGTTAGCTGGCTCACGGGTCAGGTCAGGCGAAACCGCCCCTGGGACTCCCTCGTCCGCGAGCTGATCCAGAGCGAGGGCCTCTCGACCGATACCCCGGCCGTCAACTTCACCGTCAGCCAGGACGCGAACCCAGTCAAGCTGGCCGCCCAAACGACCCGCGCCTTCCTCGGGCTCCGGATCGACTGCGCCCAGTGCCACGACCACCCCTTCGCCCGCTGGAAGCAATCCGACTTCGAAGGCCTGGCCGCCTACTACGCTCGCGTTCGGCAGAACATTGGCGGCGTCCGCGAGGTCAAGGAGGGCGAGCTCGAGTTCCAGCTCCCCTCTCGCGAAGCCTCCATGGGCATGGCGCCTGCCATGGGCGAAATGCCCATGGACGCGACTCACGCCGACGTAGCTGAGGTCGGGAGCGAGAGCGAGACAGCGGACAAGGAGCCCTTGGTCAAGGCCCCCTTTGGCCAGCCGGTCCTGCTCCTCCCCCGCAAGGACGGCAAGAAGCGCAAGCGCGATCCGAACCTCAAGACTCGGATCGTAGCGCCCCAGGTCCCCTTCAGTCCGGAGCTCCTGCCAGACGTCACCTCACGACGTAAGGCCCTCGCGGCCTGGCTTACGAGCCCCAAGAACCCCTTCTTCGCCAAGGCCCTGGTCAACCGCTTCTGGAGCTGGCTCTTGGGCGCGGGCTTGGTCGAGCCCGTAGACGAGCTCGACACGACGACGCCCAGCGACCCGCGCCTCCTCGAACTCCTGGCCGAGCGCTTCGTGGCCAGCGGGTTCGACCTCAAGGTCCTGGTCCGCGCGATCGTGAGCACCAAGGCCTACCGCCTGGACTCAGCGCCTGGCGAGGTCGGAGAGGACTACGACTTCGGGGACGCGGCCGAGGCCTACGCCTTGCGCAACCTCAAGCCTCTCCGGGGGGATCAGCTTGGCGCCTCGATCCTCCAGGCGGGCTCGCTCCAGCCCTATGACCAGCGGCGAGCGCCGCTCCTGCGCTTCGCGAACTACACCCAGCGCAACGAGTTCGCTCAGCGCCACGGCGACGATCTCAGCCAGGAGGAGGCCCAGGACGAGACGCTCCTCCAGCGCCTGCACCTCCTAAACGGCAAGTTCCTCCGCGAGGTGACCAAGGACGACGACATCTTCGCGCCCGTGACGCGCTTGGCGCTCTTGGCTCCCACCGACGAGGCCGCGGTCGAGGCCGCGTTCTTGATCACCTTGACCCGCCGGCCCACACCCGAGGAGGCCAAGCCCTACGTCGAGCGCCTCCGCAGGCTCGAGGGCGACGCGCGGAGCAAGCTCATGGCCGACCTCCTCTGGACCCTCCTCAACTCAACGGAGTTCGCCTGGTGTCGCTAAAGGACCAACCGGATCTGTCGCGTCGGAGCTTGCTCCGCTTCGGCGCCCTAGGCGCCCTGGGCTTCGGCCTCGGGAGCTCCCTCGGGCCGCTCCCCGCTGTGTTCGCGGGTGAGCAGGCCGCGGCGGCCAAGGCCCTGATCGTGATCTGGCTCGACGGCGGGCCGAGCCAGCTCGAGACCTTCGACCCCCACGCCGGGACCGCGATCGGCGGCCCGAGCAAGGCCGTCGCGACCAAGCAGCGCGGGGTGTCCTTCGGCGACGGGTTGCCGCTCCTGGCAGAGCGCGCGGACAAGCTGGCTGTGATTCGCTCGCTCGTGACCAAGGAGGGCGAGCACCAGCGCGGGCGCTACCTGATGCGGACGGGCTATCCCTTGATTCCGACCGTCCACCACCCGGCCCTGACGGCGGCGGTGTCCTACGAGGCCGACACTCGCGGCCTCGAGATCCCAGCCCACGTGTCCTTCCTCTCGAATCGCCCGCCCAAGGGCGGCTACCTAGGCGTCAGCCACGACGCTTTTCGGGTCGGTGACCCCAAGCGGCCCGTGCCGGACCTGACGCCAGCCGTCGGGAAGGACCGCTTCGAGGCTCGGCTCAAGAAGCTCAACGCCATGGACAAGGCCTTCTTGGCTCGGCGCCGGGCCGGACGCGCCATAGAGCAGCACCACGAGCTGACGGCTCGAGCCCACGAAATGATGAGCAGCGCCCAGGTCAAGGCCTTCAAGGTCAGCGAGGAGCCTGAGGCCCTCCGCGAGCGCTATGGCGACTCGCGCTTCGGTCGAGCCTGCTTGGCGGCGCGGCGCTTGATTCAGCAGGGCGTGCCCGCGGTCGAGGTCAACCTCGGTGGCTGGGACACCCACGCCAACCACTTCGAGTTGACCAAGCCTATGACCGAGCGCCTCGACCGAGGGCTCGCGACCCTCCTCGACGACCTCGAAGCCCATGAGCTTCTCGACCAGACCCTCGTGGTGTGCATGGGCGAGTTCGGCCGGACTCCGACGATCAACCCCCTCGAGGGGCGCGATCACTGGACTCGCGGGTTCTCGGTGGCCTTGGCTGGCGGCGGGCTGAAGGTCAACCAGACCATTGGCTCGACGGACCCCGAGGGAAAGCAGGCGCCCAAGGACCCGGTCAAGGCGGCGGACGTTCTCGCGACCCTCTATGCCCAGCTCGGCGTGGATTACCGCCAGTGGTTCGACACGCCCCAGGGGCGACCGATCCGGCTCTGTGAGGGGACGCCGATCAAGGCCCTACGCGGTTGAGGCTGGGCCGGGTCGGGCGACTGCGCGACTCGGCACCCGGCGGAGCTCGAGCGCGAGGGCGCCGAGCGGACGGACCTTTGCTTTTCCGTCGGGGTCTCGACACCTGAGACCGGAGGCGACTCAAGCGGGGCGAATCGACCGGTAGTGAAAGGACTTAGGGGGCGATTCGGGCGGAACGCGAGGTGCAAGCTGGAGGGGTGGAGTGAAGGAGACCCTCATGATCACGCGCAGCCTATTGACCCTCTCGATCCTCTTGCCTGGGTGCCTCTTTCTCGGCGCGTCGGCGGCTTCGGCTCAGGGCTTGGCCCACTGGCGCTCGGAGAAGAAGGACCTCGAGGCCCGGCGGGTGCGGAGCCTGATCAGCGAGGCTGAGGCCGGCTACCTCGAGAACCTGTCTCTGACCCTCGGCGCCGCCGACGAGTCCAGCCCCGTTGAGATCGCCTACGGAGCCGAGGACCTCCAAGGCGCGCCCTCGCAGAATCCGCCTTCGACCGCTCTCCGGCCGGGCCGGGCGCGCGGGCTGTGGTCGAAGATCGGAGGCCTCGAGGTCTTGCGCTTCCGCTTCCAGAGCGCTGAACACGCCCAGCGCTTCGCGATCTACGCCGCTGAGACCCAAGGGCACCCGACCTTGCTCGAGGTCCGCGGGAAGCAGCTCGTGATCGCTCGGGGCGAGCGGGTCGCGGACCCCCAGGACCTGGAGCGGATTCGCAGCGCGGCGTGGGCCGTCCTGCCCCACGCTCCCGGCGCTCCGAGCGTGGCCGGCCTGACTCTCTCGCGCAGCGAGCACGCCTACGAGCTCCGGATTCCCAACGCCGAGCTCGACCGCCTGATCGACGGCGCCTTCGCCGAGTCAGAGGCGAAGCCTGGCCAGGGAGACGTCCTCGAGGGACCTGTCTTGACGCAGACTTGGAGCGGCCACGCCTCCCAGGTCGCGCGCTACGAGGACCGCAAGACCCTCTGGGTCGCTCGAGGGAAGGACGCCCAGGACGGGGATCCCGTGATCAAGGCCTTGGCGGAGGGCATGTTCGAGACCTCCGAGCGCCTCGCGCAGGACGCCAAGGAGAACCCGCCGGTCGCGACGCGTTCGCTCGGCGGCTCGCGGGGGATCCCGCAGCCGCTCCGCACCCAGCCGCTCCGCACCCAGCCGCTTCGCACCCAGCCGCTTCGCACCAAGCCGCTTCGCACCAAGCCGCTTCGCACCAAGCCGCTTCGCACCAAGCCGCTTCGCACCCAGCCCGCTCAGGGGAGTTCGCGGCTACGCCGGGACGGCTTCGACACGATCCTTGAGCAGGCCAAGCGCCTCGACCGGGGTTACTCGCGCCTGAATCGCTATCGCCAGGCCCGCCAGCGGTCACTCCTGCGCTAGGCCGGCTAGGTCACGCGTCTTGAGCTTTGCCTCCAGCCGCCAAGGACGCCAAGGACGCCAAGTTCAGGCCGAGACAACGCGCTGGACGCCGTGTTCCCGACTCGAACCTTGAGGTGATCAAGAGGGGGCTCCTTATCAGTCGCCTTGGGAGGCGAGCAGCGGACGCAAGGAAAAGAGCGGTCACGAAGTGTCTCTTCCCTGGGCGAACTTGGCGTCCTTGGCGGTCACTCCAAGAGCCGAGGCGTCCGCAAGGGAAGGGCGCTAGCGCGGGAGAGCGCGCCGAGGGCAGCTAGTCGTCGTCGCTGGAGTCGCCGTTCGAGGCTCGGGGAGCTGGGCGCATGGTGTTGCGTCCGCTCTTCTGGGCCATGTCTATGAACTCCAGGAGCGCGAGGACCTCGCGGCTGGCGGAGAAGTCCTCGCGGACCTTGGCCATGGCGTCTTCAAAGCGCGGCTCGTCGCTGAAGAAGAGGGCCCGGTAGGCCTTCCGCAGCTGGCGGACGGTCTGGTCGGTGAAGCCGCGGCGCTGGAGGCCGACGTGGTTGATCCCGCGCAGGCGCGCCGGGTATCCCTGGGCGATGGTGTAGGGCGGAATGTCCTGCCCGACCTTGGCGCCACCTGAGGTCATGCAGTGGGCGCCGATTCGCACGAACTGGTGAACGCCGGTCTGCCCGCCCAGGATCGCGTGGTCCTCGACGACGACGTGACCCGCGAGGCCGGTGTAGTTCGCGAGAATGCAGTGGTTGCCGACGTCGCAGTCGTGGCCAACGTGGGCGCCAGCCATGATCAAGTTGTCGTCGCCGATCTTGGTCAGGCCACCGCCGTGCTCGGTGCCGATGTGAATCGTGACGTGCTCTCGGATCGTGTTCCGGTTGCCGATCTGGAGGCGGGCAGGCTCTCCTTCGTACTTCTTGTCTTGAGGGACGCTCCCCAAGACGGCGTAGGGGAAGAGGTGATTCTCGGTCCCAAGGACCGAGCGCCCTTGGACGATCGCCCCGTGGTCCAGGCGGCAACCGGCTCCAACGACCGCCTCCGCGCCGACGAAGCTATGAGGTCCAAGCACCACGTCGTCTGCGACCTGGGCTCCCTCCTCAATGATTGCGGTGGGGTGAATCCTCGCCATGCACCTGTTCCGTGGGCCTCTGGGCCCGCCTGCGAGCGGCCAAACTAGCATGGGGCTCAGACCCCCCGCCACGCGCAGGGGAGGAGGTTATGAGTCCTCCCCGGGAGGGGCTGCCGGCCGAGCCCAGGTCAGACCACGACAAGGACGCTGCTGCTGAACCCGGCTGCGGCGCAGAGGCTTGGACCCAGCGCGTCGCAGCCCCAGCGAACACGCCAAACTTCCCCGCGGGCCAAGTCCGGTCGCTTTGCTGTCGCGTGTGAGAGCGGAACAAGGAGTCGTGTAGCGCAGCTCACCCGGGCGTGGACCTTCCGCGCAAAACAGAGCAGACCTCGGCCCCTGTTCCGCGGACTCAAGATAGAGGGAGGGGTCTGGGGGGGGTCGCAGACCCCCCAGCAAATCAGTCCTCGGCGCCAGCCGGCTTCTTCTTCCGGCGGCGTCGGCGACGCTTCTTCTTGGTCTTGCCGTCGCCGTCGTCGTCGAGGTCGATCTCGGTCACGCTGCGATCGGGGCCGCGCTCGAGGCCGCCGCCGCCTCGGCTTCCGCCGCCACCGCCGCCGCTGCGGCGACGTCGGGCGCCTCCTCCGTCGAGGCCCTCGCCCTTCTCGAGGACGATATCGCTGGGGTCGACCTCAGGGGGCGACTGGAAGCTGACGTCGCGCGGGGGAGTTCGCCCCTGGCCGCGAGGAGCCTTGGCGAGGTAGGTCGCGAGGAGCTGGCCGAACTCGTCGACGCCTTCTATGGCGTCGGGGGCCGGGACTAGCTGGCCCGCGATATAGGGCGACTTCGGCAAGCCAGAGAGGCCGTCCTCGACGGTCTTCTTGACGTCTTGGATCTGGTCCTTGTAGCCAAGGAGCAGCTCGTAGAGCTCCTCCTGTCGACTGCGAATGTCGGCGACCTCTTCGCGAATCGTGGCTAGAAGGCGAAGGATCTGGTTGTTATCGCTCACATTGTCTCCCGGCTCGCGGGCCCGGTCGGGTGGCGCGGCGGTTCTCGCGACCGCGCTTCAACTGGGCGCTCTGGCGTCCACCACGTTGGTGGGGTCTAGGTCCTAACCTCCTGAAATTCCAAGCGTTGTGAGCAAGGTTCAGGCCAGCGGACCAAGCTGCACTATAGCCCCAATCTGCTGCGCTTTCCAAGCCCCGCCCCAGCCTGGATTTTCCCGCGGGCGAGCCTCTCGCTCAGGAGTGTCCCAGACCCTCGTCCTCGCTCCGAGGGGAGAGAGCTTCGCCTCGCGCGCGCCTCCCAAGAGAAATGGCGTCTGTGGGTGATCCAGGCTAGACTCCGCGCCCTCGTGAAGGCCCCTACTTTCTGGGCCCACGAGACCCTAGCCAGAACGGCAAGAGGAGGGGCCCCATGGAGGCCTTCGAGCAAGAGCGCCGCGGACTCTTCGACGGGCTCTCGGTCCCGGTCAGCGTAAACGGGGTGCTGATCGCAGCCCTGGGCCTCTTCACCTATTACGGCGGAATCCGAATGATCGAGGGGACCTTCGGCGTCCCTGGGACCGGAGACTGCCGGGTGATCGGCGGAATGCTGGCGAACCTCAGCGCCCGGACCGGCGCCTTCGGAGAGTGGCTGGCGAACCTCGGGGGCTGGCAGAGCAGCCCCGTTGAATACAGCGCGGGGATCTGGATCTTGTTCTGGGTCTGGACCGCGGTCGTGTGGGCCTTCTTCAGCGGCGCGATCTGCCGGACCGCAGCGGTCAAGCTGGCCCGCGAGGAGGTGATCGAGATCGGCGAGGCGCTCCGCTTCGGCGCTCGCAAGTTCCTCGCGAACCTCAGCTCTGTCGCCTTCGTGTTCCTGATCGGCGGGCTCTTCTTGCTCCTGATCAACGCCACGATCGGCGGCTGGTTGGCTCGAATCCCCTACCTGGGCGATATCGGCCTGGGGCTCCTCTTCCCCCTGATCCTGCTCTCGACTTGCCTGGCGGTGTTCGTGGCGGCCCTGGGCGTGCTCGGGTTCAACCTGGCCTCGGCGGCGATCGCCACCGAAGCCTCAGACCCCTTCGACGGGGTCAGCCGAGCCTGGAATTATGTCCTCGCGCGACCCTGGCAGGTCCTCCTGACCCTGTTCGCGACCTTCCTCTACCTGAGCCTGGTCGTGTTCTTCGGCCAGGCCATGCTCAAGGCGAGCGTCAAGACCCTAGCCCTGGGCGAGTGGGGCCTGGGCAACGCGCCTCGCTTGGTGGACGTCTCCAAGGAGCAGCGCGAGGCGCAGAAGCTCCCCGCTGGGGTCCGCCACGTCCTCCTCCCCGGCAAGGGTGAGTTCCTCTATGGAAGCGTCATCGCGCGACGCTACAAGTCCGTCGAGATCAAGCCGGGCGAGAAGGCGATCTTCTATCCCCAGAGCCTCGAGTTCGCGCTGGAGAAATACAAGGAGGCCTACGGCGAGTACCCCGCCAACCTCCAGGCTCTGATCACGCCCCCCGCGAGCCCCCAGGGAACCTCGAAGCCCTTCCTCGACGTGGCTCAGGTCCCCGCGGACCCCTACGGCCAAGCCTTCGTCTATCGGCGGACGCCAGGCGCCGAGGTCCCCTACCAGGTCAGCTCGCCTGGCGCCGACAAGCAGCTCGGGACGCCCGACGACATTGGGCTCGTCGAGCTGGAGCGCCTCCTGGGCCCGACCGGGCCGAAGCTCAACATCAAGCCTTTCATGGAGCCGACCGTCGGGTTCCAGGTCGGCATGCTCCACTTCTGGCTCGGTCTAGCGAAGGTCCTGCTCTACGGCTACGTGGTCGCCTACTTCCTCTCGGGTCAGACCTTGGTCTACTTCCTCCTCCGCAAGGACGTCGAAGGCGACGACTACACCGAGGTCACCCTCGACGAGGAGCTCGACGACCTCGAGGACGACGTCCTGGGCTACGTGGCTCCAGCCAAGCCCGACGCGCCCAGCGCCACCACGGCGACGCCGGCCAGCAAGCCGGCCGCGAAGCCCAAGGCTGACGAGGCCAAGGCGGACGAGGTCAAGGCTGACGAGGCCAAGGGCGACGACAAGGCAGACGAGGCCAAGTCAGACGAGGGCGGCGAGGAGTCGACCGAGGACAAGAAGGACGAAGGCTCGAGCGAGGCATGAGCTCGAGCGAGGGCCTAGTCCTCCTCTGCACCGCCCCCAATGAGGACGAAGCCCGCAGCCTGGCGCGAGCCTTGGTCGAGGCCGAGCTCGCGGCCTGCGTGAACCTCGTCCCCGGAGTCCGCTCGATCTATCGCTGGAAGGGCGAGCTCTGCGAGGACGGTGAGGTCTTGCTCGTGATCAAGACCACGCCGGCCCGGCGAGAGGCGCTGATCTCGCGCGTTTGCGAGCTCCACTCCTATGATTGCCCTGAGGTGATCGCGCTCCCGATTGTGGCGGGCGCCCAGCCCTATCTAGAGTGGCTGCAGCAATCCACCGCCGGAGGAGGCGCATGAGCTTTTCGAGACTTGCGCCCTTAGGCAGCGTGCTCTGCGCTGCGCTCCTCTTGGCCTGCGCGCCGATCCAGGCCCAACCGGCCCCAGCCAAGGACGCTCCCAAGGACGCTCCCCAGCAGGAGCCGGAGGTCGCGCCAGAGCGGCTGCGCCCCCTCGACGGGGACGCGCTGCGAAGGGCTGCCTTCGACCCCGCGCGGCTCAAGGCGCGCCGTCAGGCCCTCCTGGAGGGCATGCCCAAGGACGCCATCGTCGTGATCGCGGCGCCCCGCCACACGGCGGGAGACCTCTTCTCCTACCGTCCCTCGCCGGACTTCCTCTACCTCAGCGGTCAGGGGGCGCCGCGCCTGGTGATGCTCTTGGCGCGCGACGAGGACGTGCTCTTCGCGCCGCCGCGCGACCGGCGCTACGAGCTCTGGAACGGGCCGCGCCTGGCTGTGGGAACCGACCTCGCCAAGGCTTCAGGCTTCGGCGAGGTCGCGCCGCTCTCGACGCGCCACGACCGAGTCAAGAAGGCCCTGGCCCGCCACAAGGGAGCGGTCTACCTCCTGGGGCTCGAGCCCAAGGACATAGGCCTCCCAGACAAGACCCAGGCCCGGAGCCCCGCGGATCGGATTCACTTCCTGCGTCAGGTCAAGGACGGCCACGAGCTGGCGCTCCTCCAGCGGGCCTGCGATATCACCGCGGCCGCGCTCCGCGAGGCCGCGCGAGGCGTCCAGCCAGGACAGTTCGAATACGAGGTCGAGGGCGTGATCGAATACATGTTCCGCCGCTACGGCGCCCAGCGCCCGGGCTTCGCCTCGATCGTCGGCTCGGGGCCCAACAGCTGCGTCCTGCACTACTCCGAGAGCAAGCGACGCTTCGGCAAGGGCGAGCTCTTGGTCCTCGACGTCGGAGCCGAGTTCCACGGCTACACAGCGGACATCACGCGGACCGTCCCGACCTCCGGCAAGTTCAGCAAGCGCCAGCGAGAGATCTACGAGATCGTGCTCCGCGCGCAGGCCGCCGGGATCAAGGCCTGCGTTCCGGGCAACACCGTCAAGGACGTCCACAACGCGGCCAAGAAGGTGATCAGCGAGGCGGGCTACGGGCGCTTCTTCCTCCACGGAACGAGCCACTGGCTGGGCCTCGACGTCCACGACGTCGGGAACTACCGGCGCAAGCTCGCCCCGGGCATGGTCCTGACCGTCGAGCCCGGGATCTACCTGGCCAAGGAGGCCCTCGGGGTGCGGATCGAGGACGACATCCTCGTGACCAAGAAGGGCCCGGTCGTGCTCTCGGCCGGGGTCCCTCGGGACCCAGACGCCGTGGAGGCCATGATGGCCGGGCGGGGGATCGGCAAGCTGAAGCTCTCGCCCCTCCCCAAGCGCGAGGCCGGCAAGAAGCCGAAGAAGTTCTTCCAGGTTCGCTGAGGCGTCCTGGAAGGACACCTGACTGAGTCGGCTTCCTGCGCTTCGCGTTGAGGTGGAGGGGAGCCTGAGCTACCCTCCCGCTTCCCTGATCCCAGGACGCCGACCGAAGGACGCCCCCGTGACCGCCAGCTTGAGCTTCGTCAACACCCCCTCCCAAGCCCTCAAGGGCAAGCAGCACGCCGTCTTGGTCGCCTCCCAGCGCGCCTTGAAGGCCGGGGTCTGGAAGAAGGTCTTCAGCGGGGACTGGACCGCGGTCCTGACCAAGCTCGTCAAGGACGCCGAGCCCGGGCGCCTGGGCTCAGTGGTCACGACCTACACCGGCGGCGAGTCGCCCCGCAAGGTCAGCCTGATCGTGCTCCCCAACACCCTCTCGCGGCACCTCTCGGCTTCGCGGGCGATCGCGGTCGAGGCCTCGGCCCGCAAGCTCTCGCTAGGGAACGCCACCAAGGCCGGCGTGATCTTCTGCCTCGACAAGGCCGAGCACTACGTCGCCGTGGGTAACGCCTTCGGCCGAGCCTTCCCCCTCTACCACCGCAAGAGCAAGGCCAGCAAGAAGGTCGCGATCAGCCTGGCGGCCATAGACAGCAAGGGGGCCTCGATCAAGGCCCCAGCGATCGTCGGCCAGACCACCGCCGCTGGGCGCTGGGCCGCGAGCCTCGTCGACATGCCCGCCAGCGAGCTCGACGCGGCGGCCTTCGAGCGCGAGGCCAAGAAGGGCCTCAAGGGGATCAAGGGCGTCAAGGTGACCTCGATCGTGGGCGCCGCCCTCCTCAAGGCGGGCTGCGGCGGAATCCACGGGGTGGGTCGGGCCGCCAAGTCTGCTCCGCGCCTCCTGATCTGCGAGGCGGGCCCCAAGAGCGCCAAGCGGACCGTGGCGATCGTCGGCAAGGGCGTCGTCTACGACACCGGCGGCTTGAACATCAAGACCGGCGGCGGCATGTATGGCATGAAGTGCGACATGGGCGGCGGGGCCGCGGTCCTGGGTGCCTTCAAGGTCTTGGCCCAGCAGAGCCCCAAGGACCGGATCTACTGCCTGGTGCCCCTGGCCGAGAACGCGATCAGCGAGGAGGCCTACCGCCCCGACGACGTCCTCGACATGCACTCGGGCAAGACCGTCGAGATCAACAACACCGACGCCGAGGGTCGGCTCCTCCTGGCCGACGCCGTGAGCTACGCCTCGCGCAAGCTCAAGGCCGACGTCGTGATCGACGCCGCGACCTTGACCGGCGCGCAGCTCCTGGCGACGGGCAAGCGCCACGCGAGCGTGGTCAGCAACCGCGCCGGGCTCGAGGCCACGGCCCTCAAGGCTGGCTTGACGTCTGGGGACGAGGTGGCAGCGCTGCCCTTCGCGCCCGAGATCTACCAGGCCGAGTTCAGCAGCGCCGTCGCCGACATGCGCAACTCGGTCAAGGACCGCGCCAACGCCCAGACCTCCTGCGCCGGTCAGTTCGTCTACAGCCACATGCAGGACACGGGCAAGGCCTGGCTCCACATTGACCTCGCCGGTCCGGCCATGCCCGGTCGCCGCGCGACGGGCTACGGCGTGGCCCTCGTGAGTGAGGTCGTCCAGAGCCTGACCGCGAGCGCGCTCAAGAAGTAGCGCTGGGGGGGCCGCAGGCGACGCCTCGAGCTCGCTAGACTGGCTGTCGTGAACGACGCCGAGCTCCGTGAACTGCAGCGCCAGGCCGACCAGGGCTCTCTCGAGGCGAGCGTCCAGGTCCTAGGCGAGCGGACCCGACGAGGGGAGACGAGTCGCGACCGCTTGCGGCTAGCAGCCTTCCTCGGGGAACCTGCCTCTCAGGAGCTCGTGGAGGAGCGCGCGCCCTCGGCGGATCCCCAGGGCTTCGTTCGCGGGCTCTGGGCCCTCGAACTCGAGGACCCGAAGCTTCGTGAACTCACGGGTGTCCGAATCGCGCTCGCAGCGGTCGCCTTGGTCCAGCCCCTCTTCGAGGAGGAGCGCCCTAACGACGATCGACCCGCGCGAATGCTCCTCGCGACCGCCGCTTGGGCCCGAGAGCCTTCGCGGGAGACCGCGCGCCTGACCCGGGGGCGGCTCTCGGAGCGGATCGACTCGCTTCGCTTCGAGCGAATCCAGAGCGCGATTCGGTTGACCGCAGCGGCGGCGGAGCTCGCGGAGTCCCCGAGCGACACGAGCACTCGGAGGTCGCTCTTCGCTGCGGCCTCGGCTGTAGAGCTGGCTATGGAGCTCGTGGGACCGAAGCCCGTGCGCGACGCGATCGAGGCGGCGGTCTATCCCTGGCTGCTAGGGCGGCTCGACCCGCTCGCTCCCGCCTAGGCAGGACTTAGGGCGAATCCCCCCAGCCGCCGTCAAATCCTGGCACTCCCGCGCATATGGCGGGTGTGATCAGCGTGGACACAGATCTCCTAGAGGCCCTTCGTGAGGGCCAGGCTGCAGCCTGGGAGGAGATCTATCGGCGTCACGAGACCTCCCTCTATAGCTGCCTCGTCCACCGGGCGCGGGGAGACCGGAGCTTGGCCGACGACGTGTTCCAAGACACGCTCCTCAGAGCCGTCGAGAGGATCGGGCAGTTCGATCCGAGCAAGGGGAGCCTCGGGGCTTGGTTGAGCGCCATCGCGCGCAACGAGTTGAACCAGCGCCTCCGCCGCCAGGGTCGCCTCGACCCTCGTCGCGCGCTCCGTCCAAAGCCGACGAAAGACGAAGCTCTTCGTGAGCACGTCAACCTGAGCGTGACTCGGCTCCCGTGGCGGCAGCAGCGCGTCCTGCGGCTCAAGTATCAGGAGGGCTGGTCCCTCCAAGAGATCGCGGACGAGCTCCAGACCAGCGCAGCAGCCGTCGGCTCGCTCCTGCACCGCGCCCGGGCAGCCTTTCGCGAGGCCTACGCCGCGCTCGACACCGAGGGAGGCCAAGCGTGACCCCTGCCCCCCTGCCGCCTAGCGACCCCGAACTGGAGGACCTCATGTCCCGCCACCTCGACTTCGTGCGCCCCGACCCAGCCCTGCGAAAGTCGTCCCTCGCCGGACTCCGGGGCGCCCTCGCCGCCCCACCTGTGCCCAAGCCGAGGGCTCCTCGGCGGGCCGCCCAGCCTCGAGCGAGCTTCTCTCCGCTGGTCCCGGTCTCCGTCGCGAGCTGCGTCTTGGTCCTGGCCTTGGGTCTGGGCCTGCTCTGGTCGCGGACCCAAGCGCCGCCTCCTCCCAATGAGCCGGCCCTCTGGGCCCGCGCCAAGGGGCTGGAAGAAGAAGGAATGGCTGCCTATCAAGGCTTCGTCCAGGGCCGCCGGACGGGGGCCAGCGCGAGCGAGCAGAGAGGGCTGCGGGCCGAGGCCATGGAGAAGCTAGGGGCGGCCATGGAGCAAATGAACGCGGTCCTCGACCCCAAGCGCGACGAAGCAGGGATCTTGCCTGCGGACTACGAAGGCTACGAGGAGGACCTCAGCCGGATCGCGACCTACCTCGTCGACCTCGAGAAGCTCGCGCCCCTGACGCCTCGGAACAAGAAGCCCTAGGCGGCGTGGCTGTTGATCAGCTCGAGGAGGACCGAGACCGAGTCCGCCACGCGCGGGCCGCTGCTCGGGAGCCGCGTCAAGAGGCCGATCCCGTTGCAGGTCGTCGTCAGGGCTCGGGCCAGGCGCGCGGGGCGCGCGCTGGGGAGGAGCTCGCCGGCCTCGACGGCCCGCTCCAAGGCCAGCTGGTAGCCGCGCTCCAGGCGCATGATTTGTCGCTCGACGACTGCTAGGCCCTCGGGGTCGTCGCGGGTCTCGACGAGGGCGGTGACCGTGAAGCAGCCTTCGTTGGGGCAGACCGTGGCGTAGGCCGCGAAGCCTCGGATCACGGTCCGGAGGCTCTCGAGGGGGCTCTCCCCTTCGCGCTCGAGGAGCTCGAGCTTGCAGGAGACCTCGCGCTCGCCCCAGCGCTCGAGGGCTCGCAGGTAGAGCCCGCGCTTGTCGCCGAAGGCCGCATAGAGGCTCTGACGGCAAATCCCGAGCTGCTTCGTGAGTTGTGGAATGCTCGTTCCGTCGTAGCCACGCTCGCGAAAGATCGCGACGGCCCCTTCCAGGACCTCTGCTTCGTCGAATGTCCGGGGGCGAGCCATGCTTCTAGACTACCGGTAGGAGCCATGACTGCAAGGCAGGGCTCGATTTAAGAGGAGCTCCTGGCACGAATTTGCAGCGTCCATTGCGGTAGCAGAACGCTCGGTCTAAAACCCTAGTGTTGCGGGAGCGACGAGGCCAGTTCGGGTCGCCGTGGACTCCCTGCCAGCGGAGAGGACGTTCCAGATGAGCGAAGAAAGACGAGCTGAGGAGCTCTTGAAGCCGATCGAGATCGGGGGACAGGCCTTGAAGAACCGGGTCGTGTTGGCGCCCTTGACCCGAGCTCGGGCTGGCGATTCGCGCTTGGCCAACGCGCTGATGGCGAAGTATTACGTCCAGCGCGCGGGTGCCGGTCTCCTGATCAGCGAGGCCACGACGGTCTCGGCTCAAGGCAACGGGTGGGTCGGCTCCCCTGGGATCTACACCGACGAGCAAGCCGAGTCCTGGAAGCAAGTCACGGACGCCGTCCACGCCAAGGGCAGCCGGATCTACCTCCAGCTCTGGCACACCGGACGCGCTTCGCACAGCAGCTTCCTGGGTGGCGAACTCCCCGTGGCGCCCTCGGCGATCAAGATCGAAGGAGAGGGGGCTCACACCGCCGCGGGCAAGCAGCCCCACGAGACTCCGCGCGCCCTCGAGGCCGAGGAGCTCCCTGGAATCGTGGCTGACTACGCCGCCGCAGCGCGGCGGGCCAAGGAGGCTGGCTTCGACGGGGTCGAGGTCCACTCGGCCAACGGCTACCTCCTCGACGAGTTCCTCCAGTCCAAGACCAACCACCGGAGTGACGCCTACGGGGGCAGCGTCGAGAGGCGCTACCGCCTTCTGGGTGAGGTCCTAGACGCGGTGACGCGGGTCTTCCCGCCCAATCGGGTCGGGGTTCGCCTCTCGCCCAACGGAGTGTTCAACGACATGGGCTCGCCGGACTATCGCGAGACCTTCCTATATGTCGCGGGGCGACTCGAAGAGTATGGGCTGGCCTACTTGCACGTCATGGACGGGTTGGGCTTTGGGTTCCACGAGCAGGGGCAACCCATGACCCTCGACGAGTTTCGGGGCGTGTTCAGCGGGCCGCTGATGGGGAACTGCGGCTACGACCTGGGCGCGGCAGAAGACGCTGTGGGGGCTGGGCGGGCCGACTTGATCGCGTTCGGTCGCCCCTTCTTGGCCAACCCAGATCTCGTGGAGCGCTTCGCCGAGGGCTGGCCTCTGGCCCCGATCCCCGACCCGTCGACTTGGTATTCGGGGGAGCAGACCGCTGTGGGCTATACGGACTACCCGACCTATCAGGAGAGCCTCGCGGCTCCCAGGAGCCAAGCATGACCCTCCAAGCGCGCCTGGACGCGATCAAGGCCGGCTTCTCGAAGAAGGTCCCAGCCGAGGCCAAGGTCGTCATGGCTCGAGCGACCGAGGATCTCCGCACCTCCGGGATCATGGAGCGGCTCCCTAAGACAGGAGAATCGCTGCCGCCCTTCGAGCTCACGGGAAGCGCGGGTGAGGTGGTCTCTTCGGCGGACCTCGTCGGCCCGGGGCACCTCGTGATCAGCTTCTATCGCGGCAAGTGGTGACCGTACTGCAACGCAGAGCTGGACGCTCTGCAACGAATCAACGAGGAACTCCAAGCGGCAGGCGCCCGCCTGGTGGCGATCTCACCCCAGACCCCGGAGCACAACGCTGAGGTCAAGGAGAAGAACCGACTGACCTTCCCGGTCCTGAGCGACCCCGGCAACGCCTACGCCAAGCAGCTCTCGCTAGCCCACGGATTTCCTGACGACCTGCGGGAGCTCTACGGCCAGTTCGGAATCTCACTCCCGGGCGTCAACGGCGACGAGTCCTGGGAGCTGCCCTTGCCTGCCCGGATCGTGGTCGACGCGAGCGGCGTGATCCGAAGCCTGGAGTCGGACCCCGACTACACCCAGCGCCCTGAGCCGAGCGCGACCCTAGAGTTCGTCCGCGCACTCTAGGCCCCAACTCCAGCCCCTTGCGAAGCAAGGGAGCGCTCACCCCTCCAAGGTGGCGGAACCGAGAGTGCGAAGCACGAGCTCATTCCGCGGAGCGGAATACAGAAACAGAGCGAGCTCATTCCGCGCGGGGTTTACCCCCGCGAGACCTAGACCCAGGCCCCACTACCCTTGACCACGGGCTTACCCCTGCGAGACCCAGGCCGAACCCGTAGCCGCGGGGTTTACCCCCGCGAGACCTAGACCCAGGCCCCACTACCCTTGACCACGGGCTTACCCCCGCGAGACCCAGGCCGAACCCGTAGCCGCGGAGCGGAATACAGAAACAG